>Ga0306919_10000870_pt1 | contig 13984 bp, 14 predicted proteins | sample flu12Cox44000172_FD_203764 | JGI IMG/M metagenome (GOLD analysis project Ga0306919, IMG submission 203764) | Lab enrichment of tropical soil microbial communities from Luquillo Experimental Forest, Puerto Rico - flux4day.12C.oxic.44.000.172 (v2)... | ecosystem: Environmental > Terrestrial >... | reverse complement strand
CCGCTATCCTATAAGCCTCTAACCAACCCGCGCGTAGGGCGTCGCGAATGCCTCGTCGGCAGGTTCTTGCACATGATCGAGAACGACCAGCCCGATTGCCGCAAGGACGACAGCAGCAAGGCAAGCCGCAATAAACGCCTTCATGGCACGCTTCCTCCTCGAGACGGCTGCGTCGGTATATAGCAAATAGCCATGACGGGTGGAATGATGTGGGCGTTGTATTCATGGAGTCGATGATTGTCTGGTGCTAATAACGCCCGGAATGAACGATTTCACGACCGCATTCCATACGGCCTTCACATTGATCGGCAGCTTTGACGCCGAACTGCGCGGCATCGTTTTGCTATCCCTGTCCGTAAGCCTGACCGCGAGCGCCTGCGCTTTCGCCATCGGCGCACCGCTCGGCACCGCACTCGCCGTATATCGTTTTCCCGCGCGCGGCGCGCTGATTGTTGTCGCCAATGCGCTCCTCGGCTTACCGCCAGTCGTCGTCGGACTGGCGGTGTACTTGCTCCTGTCGCGCTCTGGACCACTGGGCGCGTTCGGCATCCTGTTCACGCCAACCGCCATGGTGATCGCGCAATGCATCCTTGGCTTGCCGATCGTCATTGCGCTCGTTCACCGCGCCGCAGTCGGGAATTGGCATGCCTACGGCGAGGCGCTTCTGGTCGACGGCGCATCCCGGCTGCGCACTATATGGCCGTTGATGAATATAGGACGCGACGGCCTACTGACGGCGTTTCTGGCCGCGTTCGGTCGCGCCATCGCCGAAGTCGGCGCCATCATCATTGTCGGCGGCAATATTCGCGACTACACGCGCACCATGACGACGGCCATTGCGCTTGAAACCAGCAAAGGCGATCTCAGTCTGGCGCTGGCGCTCGGCATCATCCTTATTTTGTTATCGATGACGGTGAGTGCCGTGAGCCTTTTCTTTGGCCGCGCTTTGACCCAACGTTAAAGCAAAGTGATTTTGGGTTAATTCAGTATTTCGCTTTGGCTTGTTTGTTTGAGCATGATCTTCCGACGTGTCTTCGCCCGCCGAAGCGTGACACGACAATGCCAGCGGATAGTATTGGCTTCGCGCAGGCGGAAACCGGTGTCCACTTTTCGGCATCATGCTTTAGTTGGTCCCCGCAGTGTGCGGCGGAAAAAATAATTCCTCGCCATTGATGCGATAGGACGTGATCGCGTCGAGGCCGGTTCTTGACGTCAGCCATTCATGCCAGGTCTTGGCGTCCTGGTATTTGACCTGCGGCCATTTCGCGGGATTAACCAGAATGCTGCCATAGGGATTGAACAGCGCCGGATCGCCCTCGGTGAGGATTTCGAGACCTCGTCGGTTCTTGAAATTGGCCCACGTCGCGCGGTCCGTCAGCGTGTAGGCGTTCATCGCGGCAGCGATATTGAGCGTTGCGCCCATGCCCTGGCCGAGATCGCGGTACCAACCGGCGTGCGGATCGGGCTGGATGCCGGCCGACTTCCACAACCGAAGCTCCATCCGATTCGTGCCGCTGTCGTCGCCACGGCTTGCAAATGCCGCCGCGCTTTGGGCGATCCGTTTCAGGGCCTCGCGCGCGTCTTTAAGGCCGCGAATGTGCGCTGGATCGCCGCTTGGTCCGACCATGATGAAGTCGTTGTACATGACGTCGCGGCGGTCGATACCGAACCCGTCCGCAACAAATTTGTCTTCCCCGGCACGATCATGAACGAGGAGTGCGTCGGCGTCGCCACGGGCACCGATGGCCAGCGCTTGACCGGTTCCGACAGCGACCACGTGAACCGTGATACCGCTTGCCGCAGTGAAAATCGGCAGGATATGGCCGAATAATCCGGAATCCTGGGTTGAGGTCGTCGAACTGAGCGTTATGAACCGCTCATCGGCCTGCGCCGGAGTGAAGACGAGAACTGTGAAAATGATCACAACAAACCGGATCACAATGATCACCTTAGTTCGCGGCCTTGCGACAGTGACACGTTACGCCGTTTGCAACGGCGAAATTAGCGCAAATGGTGCGTGTTTTGGACGCGGATTTGTTGAATAAACGAACCGAGAATTACTGTAAACAAAACTTCCCACATTCATTGCTGAACATGAATATTGTTGTCGCGAATAACCTGTCCCCAGCGCGCGATCTCACTGCGCAATAGCGCGCTTGCCGCCGCTGAAGAACGCTGATCCGAGGGAAAGACTGAGACGTCCTCGGCCACCCAGGTGTTGACGATTGCCGGATCGGTCACTGTGTTTTGCAGGGCTTTATTGAGTGTATTAACCACGGAGTCGGGCGTTCCGGCCGGAGCCAACATAGCTTGCCAATACATGACGTCTAGTTTCGGCCCGAACATCACCGGGAAACTGTCTGCAGCCGGAAACTCCGGCAGCTTTTCTCTCGACGTGACACCATAAGCCTTCAAGGCTCCGGTGGCGACCTGCTGCACGACCGATTGCGGGGTGGCAAAAAACAAATCGACCTGTCCGCCTAAGAGGTCCGTCACCGCCGGAGCGGCGCCGCGATATGGAATTTGATCGAGCGAAACGCCGGCCTCCTGAGCGAACAAGGTGGTGGCAAGATGGCCGGTCGTACCATAGCCGGGAATTGCGGCTTTTAACGTTTGCCGTTTCATCGACGCCACCAGATCGCGAAGCGTGTCCGGCGCTAGCGTCTTGCGGCCGACCAACACCAAGGGATTGCGATTGATAAGCATTACCGGCACGAAGGCCTTAACGGTATCAAACGGAAGGCTTTCGTAGAGCGAAACATTTGCGGCGATCTGCAAATTGTGGACGAGCAGCGTGTAGCCGTCCGGCGTTGCGCGTGCCACTTTCTCCGAACCGATGATAGCGCCGCCGCCGCCGACGTCCTCGACAATAAAAGTCGCCTTGAGCTGGGTCGAAAGCGATTGTGCAACCATCCGGGCGGTCTCGTCGGTTGGGCCGCCAGCGGGATAAGGCACGATGACTGTGACATTACGGCTTGGATATTGTTGCGCCGAGGCCGTTGCTGCGACGATGATCAGCTCAACCGCGGCCGCGAGCAACACGATGAAAGCCCGCCCCGTATCGCTTTTATTCATCAAATTTTACCGCTCTGGAATGATAGGCAATAATAGGTATGACTGCTGTTTGCTTGAAAAGTGCAGCGTATTTTCGGTGATAAATATGCTTCGCGGCCTGTCGTCTGGATTGATGTGAAGGAACGGACCAACTCCTTTCATCGGATAAGGGGCATTCGGCGACGCGATGTCCTTACCATCAACCTCGTAGTCTCTGCCCCTAATGCTGAGCGCGAGCTGGTAGCCTCGAGGGACGACAATCGAAGTCGGCCAGATTTCGACATCGAGTTCGACGGGCTCCCCCGGCTGCAACGGCCATTCCTCGTCATGTGTGTGCCAAGGACGATATGGCAGGGATTTCGCCGGATCGAGCTTGCGATGTGAGGCGCGAAGCCAGCCGAGCCCTATTGGCACGCGCGGATCATTGGAGCCGATGAAAGTAATTTCTTTCCCTTTTGGATCGAACAGACGCAAAACCATGAACACGTCCGCATCCGTGGTTTGCGATGCAATCCATAGCTTGGCGGCAACCGGGCCGGTGATCTCGATGGTCTTTGCCATCGGCGGAGTGCAAAAGGTCAGGCCTTCACTGCTGGTTTCGTAGGACAGTGTCATGGTCGCCGATGGCAACTCTGGCCTGAGTTGCAGTCCTTCGGGTTGCAAGAAGTATTTCGTCCATTGCGTCCGCGCGAGCGGCCATTCGTTTTCGTCGCGCAGCACAAATTTTTCGTTTGGATGGCGAATGTTCAGCGACACGCGCGGCTGCGTATCCCAGCCAGTATTTTCGCCTTTGAGGAAGTGACCGAAAAAACGCTTCTGCAGAGCTTCGCCATATTTGCTGTAAAAATGTGTGAAGTGGGTGTCACCATGCACTTCCAGCCATTTTTGTTTGGAACCCGCAGCGATATACCCTTCGAAATTGCCGCGCGTATGCAATCCCATGCCGCCCCAATTGGCGGCCGAAAGCAGCGGCGCCGTGATCTTGGAAAAATCAGCGGTACGCGCCGCGTAATAATCGTCGTGAAGCTCGCGCCGCTTCGCTTCGCCCGGGGAGTCGGCCCGGTTCGCCGCGAGATCGGAATCAGAAAGTGTTTTCGGACCGGCCACCAATTCTCCCGTGACCGCGCTTTTGGCGCCGCGCGCACCGACGCCGTGCTGCACGCTAGCCACTTGGCGCGGAAACCAGCCGCTGAAGAAATCGCTGAGGATGCCGCCGTGCCGGCACAGTTCCCGATAATAATCGGACGAGCCTTCCCAAATGCACAATGCAGCGAGATGCGGCGGGCATAGCGCGCCTACCGTCCATTGATTCATCGCATAATAGGAAATGCCGCTGACGCCAACCTTACCGTTGCTCCAGCTTTGCGTGCCGGCCCATTCGATGCATTGGTGCAAGTCCAGCGTCTCGCGCGGCGACCAGACCTCGAGCACTCCCGGCGAGCGCCCGGCACCGCGCGAATCGATGCGCACGCAAGCATAGCCGTCCGGAACCCATTTCTCGGGATCGACCAACTCCCAGTTCTGATACTTGTTGGACGAGCCGACGAGCACTTCAGGCGCGGCTTTGATCAAGCGCGCCCAATTGCCCTTATAGCCCTCCTGAAACGACAGTCCTTTGGCATACGGACCATAACTGAGAATAACTGGATATTTTCCCTGTCCAACGGGACGGAACAGGTCGGCACGCAGAACCACGCCATCGTCCATCTCGATCGGCACATCCCAGTCGATTTGCATGTTGTCGCTAACCTCGGATTTTGTTCGATCCATATTCAGCTCATTTCGATTCAGGTTAAAGTGCGCATGGCTTATGATGTGGCAAATCGGTCTCGTTATACCAAACTAGTGTCTTGGCTCGCTGATCAGACCATCGAATGACCAAGAGGATTACACGGCGAGCCTGCATTGCCGCCTTCGGCACGTTGGCGGCGCCGCGCCGCAGCTATGCTCAGCAACCGCCCGCACCCGTCGTTGGACTTTTGGATAGTTCGATTGCAACGGCGGCAAAACTTTCGGCCTTCTATGATGGACTGAGGATCGAAGGATTTGTCAGAAATCGAAACGTGACGGTCGAATACCACGCCGCGGACGGTGAATATACGCGATTGCCGGAGCTTGCGGCCGACCTAGTCAACCGCCGTGTCTCGTTGATAACTGCTTTTGGTGCACCCGCCGCGCTGGCTGCAAAAGGCGCAACGGCAGAGATTCCCATCGTTTTTGCAGTCGAGCCCAATCCCATTGGAGTCGGACTTGTCGCTAGTCTCAATCATCCTGCAGCGAACGTGACCGGCGTGACTGGCATGGCCGTTGGGCGAGAACAGAAGCGGTTGGCGTTGCTGCACGAGTCAATTCCCACGGCGCTGACATTTGGTCTACTCGTCAATCCTCACAATGCTAACGCTAATACTCAGATCAATGACGCGCTTGCGACCGCCCAGCGCTTGGGAATGCAGATCAAGGTGACCCGCGCAAGCGCGAACCGTGACTTCGGCAATGCTTTTGCTGAACTGACGCAATCGCAAGCAGGTGGTCTCGCCATTGCAGACGATGACCTTTTTATCAGCACAAGTGCCGAACTTGCCGGATTAGCCGCCCGCCACGGTATTCCTGCGATCTTTGAAGGCGCCGCCTTCGCTGCCGGCGGCGGTCTGATGAGCTACGGCACCAGACTCACCGAACTCCATCATCAGGCTGGCGTGTATAGCGGCCTGATTGCGAATGGCGCTGCACCGGCGCAACTGCCGATTTATCAATCGACCGGAATCGAAATGATCGTCAACCTGCGGAGCGCTAAAGCTCTCGGCGTCACATTGCCGCAAGCCGTAATTGACGAGGCCAATCTCATCGTCAGATAAACCAGCGGAATACACCTGCGCCCGAAGGATTGTTCGGTACAACTCAATGGCTATGCAGCATTCAACTCAGTCAATCTTGACGATGATAAGGCGCGTCGCCTATCGCTCGCCGTCAATAAAACATTCCCTCCCCGGCTATACCTACTTTTTCTTTGCCGTCACTCTGTGTCATACTTGCAAAAGAGAATCCGCGCTCTGATTTCGATGTCCATGGCAAAAGAGCTCGATACGATAAGACTGTCCTCGCCGCGCATCTTTCTCTTTCGGATGCTGCTATTCGTGCTCCTCGCCGCCGCGGTTGTGGTTGCGCTGTACAAGCAAATCGCGATCGCGTTCCTGGCCAATCCACCCCTGAACGGCTTGATTATCTTTGTACTTTTAGTCGGCATCGCGCTGGCGTTTCGGCAAGTACTGCGGCTCTACCCTGAAATTGCCTGGGTGAACAATTTTCGCGTCGCTGAGCCAGGCGTCGCCGCGCAACGCTCGCCGGTGCTGCTGGCGCCCATGGCGGCAATCCTCGGCAGTCGCACCGGACGAACGGTGATTTCAGCGCAGACGATGCGCGGTATTCTGGATTCCCTCGCGACCCGTCTCGACGAGGCGCGCGATGTTTCCCGTTACATGACCGGATTACTCGTGTTTCTCGGTCTGCTTGGGACGTTCTGGGGCCTGATTGAAACTGTGTCTTCGGTCGGCGGAGTCATCCAGGGCTTGAAAGCGACGGGAGATGCGACCTCGATGTTCGATGCCTTACGCGCAGGTCTCGCCGCCCCGCTTAGCGGCATGGGGATATCGTTTTCGTCCTCCCTGTTCGGGCTCGCCGGCTCATTGGTTCTCGGCTTTCTCGATCTGCAGTCGAGCGGAGCGCAGAATCGCTTCTATACCGAGCTCGAAGATTGGCTCTCCACCACGGTCTACGACCATGCCGCCGAACCAATTCTAGCCACGGGCGGCACCGGAGAAATGCGCAATGCGATTGAGCGGCTGCGCTCTGCTGTTACCGAAGCCGGCGGCAACAAAGCCGCGTCCGCCGCGATGGCTGATTTGGCCGAGGCAATCCAGGCGCTCGTGCAACACATGCGTGTCGAGCAACAAACGATCCGCGGTTGGGTTGACAGCCAGGCCGAACAGCAAAGCGAGATCAAGCGGCTGTTGGATATGATTGCACACGAAAACCTAAGCTAGTGAGCTCACCGCGCTGTCCTCTGATCACGGCAAATGCAGCGCGCAGCCATGCACTGGCGGTGCGCCGACGAGAGGTAAATAACTAGACATGGCGCTCGCACGCTTGCGCCGCGGCGAAAGCGGTATGAATTACTGGCCCGGATTCGTTGACGCCCTGTCGACGCTAATCCTCAGTATCATTTTTTTGCTCACAGTCTTTGTCGTAGTTCAATTTTACCTGCAGCAGGAAGTGCAGGGCAAAGATACCGCCTTGCAGCGCCTCAATACGCAAATCACTCAACTCACCCAAATATTGTCTATGGAGAAACTCAAAGGGGCTGACCTTGAAAATCGGCTCGGCGCGTTACAGGCTTCGCTTGCAAGAGTTCAGAACGATCGCGACAAATTGAAGGGTCAATATGACGCCGCCGCCGCCGCCGAAGCGGCGGCACAAGGCAAGCTCAGCGAGCTCTCTGGAAGACTGCAAGGTGAGCAAGAAAACTCCGCTAAAGCTTTCAGCCAAATCGAGCTGCTCAACCAGCAAGTCGCCGCCCTGCGCGAGCAGCTCGCAACGCTTTCAACTGCACTCGATGTCTCCGAGAAGAAGAATAAAGAGTCACAGGCGCACATCACTGATCTTGGTAAGCAGTTGAATGTTGCGCTCGCTGAACATGTTCAGGAGCTCTCGAGCTATCGTTCTGACTTTTTCGGTAAGCTTCGTGAAGTGCTGGGCAATCGACCGGATATCCGTATCGTTGGCGACCGTTTTGTTTTGCAATCCGAAATATTCTTCGACACAGGTAGGGCCGATCTGAAACCCGAGGGCCGCGGCGAACTGGACAAAGTAGCGGTCGCGGTGATTGGACTAGAGAGCCAGATTCCTCCCGAGATCGCCTGGGTCCTGCGCGTTGACGGACATACGGATGTGCGGCCGATCGCTGGGCAATTCGGACAATTCAAGTCGAACTGGGACTTATCCGCGGCGCGAGCAATTTCGGTGGTCCGATATCTGATCGACAAGGGCGTCCAGCCAAACCACTTATTGGCGGCGGGATTTGGTGAATTCCAACCGATCGACACCGGCACAACTGAAGACGCCTTTCGCCGCAACCGCCGTATCGAATTCAAGCTGACTGAGCGGTGAGGCTATCGCCGGCAGCAAATCCGGTGTGCCGATGGCAAGACAGACCACGCTGTGTTCCGTGGCCCAACAAGTACCCCGCGAAAGCCAAAATGCTGCCGCTTCTTATTAGCGGGGCATTAAGTGGCGTGTGGTGATTTTGTCCGCGCGGCCGCTCTCCCGCACAAGCGGCCCCAGCGGCTCGATCACCAACCGAACCCCCATAGGTGATCGGGCCGCCAACCCCACGCGGACCCCATCCTCCGCCCTGGCTGCCAAGCCATGCGAGGCGGCTCTAATCGCGTTCGATCGTGATAGAACATCACAACCTTTGTGGCGCTTCTGAACTTATCTGCTTTGCACCTGGCACCCCCTACACTCGCGTAGGGTGCGCCGCAATTGAGCCGGATGCGGCGCGCCAATGGACGATTTTAGCGACCACGTCGCGACCTTGGCCTCCGCCGGCGGCGTCGGCTTTTGCGGCGGGAGCGGCATCCGCTCCCCTGCCACGACGGGATCGAGTTCACGCGGGACCAGCATGGCGAAATTGCCGAGATGATGAACACGGCCAGCGACTTGACCTGCCTGATCTCCGGCGCCCCAAAAGATATCGGCACGCGCCGGACCGACGATCGCTGAGCCAGTGTCTTGGGCGATCATCAAGCGATCAAAGTTGACGCTGCGCTTCTCGCTGCTGAGCGGCAGATCGGCTTCAATAAAAAATGGTGTGCCGTACACATGCAATGCGTTGTCGACGGCAATCGAGCGTCCAGGCGTGAGCGGTATACCCTGGGCGCCAGTAGCCTCGCGCTCCTGTATTGGTCCGGTGACGCCCTTAGGCTGCCGGTCATCAGACAATCCGACGATCCGAAAGAACTCAAAGGAACGGTTTTGCCGCAACACGTCTTGAGCGGTTTGCGGATTGTCGTGTATCCACTCGCGAATACGCTCCAGCGAGATCGCCTCGCGTGGGATGATGTTGCGCTCGATAAGGATGCGACCGATCGGCACGAACGGATAGCCGTTATGGCCATCGTAATTGATATGCAATATGGCTCCATCTTCAAGACGGATGCGTGCTGATCCCTGGATCTGGATCGCAAGAGCGTCCGCCTGATTTTTGATCCAGCAGATCTCAAGATGCTTTCCATCAAGGGCGCCGTCGAGAATCTCGCCGCGGTCGTAATAGGGGACCAGTGCACCTCTGCTCGTCCGTCGTAACGACTGTCCCTTGTTGGGAAAGCCGGGACCGGCGCTGTTCCGCGGTGGAACCAGGTCTGGCGGTCGGCGATAGATTGGCACTTTGAAGATACCCGTCGGAAACCGCGAACCGTCGACGATCGGTTCGTAGTAACCGGTCAACAATCCTCCATTGTCGCCGAGCTTGGTTATGCGCAAAGGGCGGAAATTCCGTTCGAAGAACATTCGAGCCTGGTCGTCGGTGAGTCGGGCACCGGCGAGCGCCCGATGGCACACTTCGGTAAGCGCGGAGAGCATCGGACGCTTGTCGCCCGCTCGCACAGCGGTCCGAAGCAGAGGGCGACAGCTCGCCAGGAAAGTGGCAAAGGCTGCAGCGTGATCATCCGCTGCCCAGCCCTTCAAGGCATTCCATTCGATCGGTTCGAGCGCTGAGTCAGAAAAGTGCAACGAGTCCGGCTGGACGGTCGATGGGTCGGACACTGCGAGTGAGCGAGCAGCCGCCTGAACTCTCGGTCGTTCCATGTGTGCAGCATGGGCCGTGAGGCCGAGCAACGTCAGTATTGCTATGGTTACGGCGGCATGTCGCCAACGCCGACACATCACCTCAATCGCGATCTGATCGCGACCGTTTTGTACTTGGAATCGCGCGACAAGACGCAGCGAAACGGCAGCACCGTAGTCCCGCGTGATCCTGATCGATTGCAAGAAAAATCGAATCGAAAACCTCCGCTGAATCCTGGACGTCGCCGTCACCGGAATTGCGGAATCTAACTTTCAGAAAATGCTAATTTTATGGTGAATCAAGGCTCGTACGGCGATGACCCAAGGAATATCAACTCTGCCTAGAAAATAGCGGAACGCTGCTTCTACCCATCCGGCAATTCACTGTGCCCTAAGTCACAGCTTTTCTTCCATTCCAGCAACATTATTCCAAGTGGCGAAGAGTCATTTGGAGATGACAATGACAGCGCTTCTTGTCGGATACACTGTGGCGATTGCAATAGTCTTTTTCGCTTCTCGGCGTTTATCGATCAATCGACCACGCCGCAAAACATAATGTTCGACAAAGGACATCGAATCTGGCGAATTGTTATCGATAGACAACGCGCAACTGGGCTCTGACAAGCAAGCTCTGCCAATGGAGTGAAAAATGGCAGAAGCCAATCAACTGGCAAGACTGGTGGTCTTTGCATTGCTGGGTTATTTCGCGCTTACCGCCGCTGGAACGTTTGTTTTCACGTTTGTTTGGTAGACGCGAAGCAGCAAAGACCTAATCGCGATACTCAGCCTCGGCGTTAGCTACCCTTGGCCGTAGAATTACGAGCTGACGGCATTTCAACGACGACAGTATCGAATTCGGTCAGGGGTTGGGCGCCGATGATCGGCTCTTCTGGCAATTTCTCCGATGGCTCATACCACGGTTGCCGTGCCGCTACTCTGTTATTGAGAGCATGCGCAATCAATTCACCGATTTCTTCCCCCTGTAAGGGCGCCAGCTTTTGATTGCCGTCGTATTTGTAGAGCTGCGGGCAAAGATAGACAGCGTGGATTCGCGGGTTGTAGCCCTCAACGACCAAGTGGTGGTTAGCCCTGAGAAATAGATCGTATTTCTTTACGATCTTTCGCTCCTGCGTTGCCCGCGCGACTCGAATGCGATCGGTCGATGAACCGACGATGGTGCCGGCCTCGACGAGAATGACCCAATCCTTGTTGTTGGTATTGGCACGATCGATAGGAATGAGATGGGCTGGCGAGGCTTTCGAAAAGATACGCATTTACACCTCCCACGCTAGCATCGATACCGCTCGTCTAATGGCTTGAGAAGAGTATCGTAGGCGCGAACCCGGCGGGCCGGAAGTGGCTTAAATGCGCACTGATCGATCCTTTTAATGAAATTGGTTAGCGGCGTTGTCAGAACCGGTTACGAGCCGAAGATCGATCTGTTCGATGAGGGCCGTCCGCTTTGCCTCAGCCGCGGTCAATTCACGCGCTGCTTCTTTAGCGGTACTGTGGTTCGAGCCTGCAGCAACAATGCCGCCGAGGACAGCCGCAACTGCTGCCGCCATAACCGACAGATCGAACCGAATCACATCGACCAACACGGCGACGAGAACCGCCCCACCGCCGATCACGGCGATCCGACCCGCCAGGATGAATTTGCGGCAGCTATCAATCGTAGCGGCGAGATCATCGATCTGGGTCTCGAGGCGCACGATTTCGTCGCGATGGTCGCTGTCGTTCATGATCGAATGCGCCAAAAAAGGCGCCAACACACCATTTAGATCAAGTCATTTCTGGCGTTCCCACTCCAGTGCCTTACGATAATTGTGGCCAAGTCTGTATTACCGGCTAGACGTTGGTCGCGTTCGCTGCCCTTGTCGCGCGGAAATGCGATTCTGCCCGTCTGCGGATTTTTGCAACGTCGTTCTAACGCCAAGTTTGCGTCATGCTCAGGCCACCTGGGGGCGCAACCTTTATCGATTACCGCAGTTTGAAGAAGCTTTTGGCGCATACAATGACAAATCGGCACAACAGGCGAAATTGAGGGCGGTGACGATGTTGGATCGTGATGTCCGCCTGGCGATCTGTTTTTTGGCCTTGGGCGTCGCAAGCTCGGCTTGGGGGCAAGGAAACTTGGACCAGGGCAAGACCGCCGCCCAACTTTACGCGTCAGACTGTGCGACCTGCCACAAATCACCGCAGAGCGTTACTCAAACCAAATGGTTTTTCGGGCTCGAAAGCTTTCTACGCGAGCATTATACCTCTAGCCATGAATCGGCGGCCATTCTTGCCTCCTATCTGAAAGCGCAGGTTAGGCCGGCCGCTCAGTCTCAGCGTGATCGCCTCGCCGGGCACACGAGCCAAGCGAAACCTTCCGAGCCGATGCCCCACGAGTCTGACGCGGACGTCCCAAGGCCTCCAGCGGACATACCAAACATAAAGCGATAGAACGCGACGGCACCGCTCGGGCCTCAGCGCGCCACTTTGCGTTCGTTCAACGCTGGCGCCGTCTGGGTCGCGGGCAGACCATCAAGTTTGGAGGCGGCGTCAAGCCAGATTTGGCCGAGTTGCAAGTACGACGTGCGAACATCTTCGTCATAGGTCTCGCGCGCCCATTTGAGGCATTCTTCGGCCATAGCGCGGTACTCCGCGGCCGTTTTCATGGAAACGCCCCCATCCCCATCCCGCCGAGGATTTGTTGCCAGCTATATGTGTCCAACACGTGACCGCGTTGAAATTGAACAGTGATTGGCAGCACCAGCCACCAACTTAACCACGGTATTCTTCTGCATTATCGCCTTTGCGCGGATCGAGCCATCGGAGAAAAAGCGCCGGCTTGTGGTTTTGAGCAAAATAATAGAGCGGAGATGATCTACGACTCCCGTGTGAAGCATTTTCTCTGAAGACCTTGCGACCTGGCCTGTGGGTCCCGTGGATTGCCACAATCGCAACTCACGAGCGCCCCAATGCGGGTCACGATGATTCCCGCTCTTGCTTTTCGCGATTCGATTGGGGGATGAATCGATGGAGCGATCAGCGCTGGGGCGCTGCATTCTTGTTTTTGTCGTCGTAGGCGCAACTGTCCCGCTTACGGGCCGGTCGAGCTTTGGCGAAACGACGGAGTGCCGGAGCAGTCCCGGAGCGCCAGCTCCACAAGGCAAGCACTGGTATTATCGCGTCGATCGCACGTACAACCGACACTGCTGGTATGTGGAGGCGGCGGGAATACAAATTCGTTCCCACCGAAATGTAGCGACCTCAAATCCATCACAAGTCGCTAATGAACGAATTCCAGCATCCTTACAAACCAGCGCCGACGCAGCAGCGCCTTTGCAACTCGCGACCGCGGATCTCCTGCTCACTGAAACCCGCGATCCATCGGTTGACGAACGAGCAATGGATTTTACGGCACGCTGGATTGATTTACCGAAGTCCGTAGATTTAGACGAACGCGAATTTGCACAAAGCTATTCCACCGAGGATACGGCGCCCGATTTCAAGCAACCGACGGTGTCGACATGGTTCGTTGCTTCAGCTCCAAACCGTGAGTTTTTGCCCAGGTCTGCAAGCGCAATAAATTTTTGGTCAATTTTCCTTGCTGGCGCACTCAGCATAATCATCTTCGGCGTAGTGCTTAAGCTTACGCGCCGGCTATATAATTCCGCCGCGTCAATTTGGACACCAAACGAGCTCGCTGACAGCCCGGAAACCAATTTGAGCGAGCTCATGCGCGCCTTGCGGCGAATCGACGAGCTTCATAAGTCGCCAATATCCCCTTCGCAATTGCCCCGCCGACCGCTAGGCCGACTGAGTTCGGGCTCCGACGTTCGCTTTATCGGAGGCGCCCATGGCGTGGAAACAACCCTCTCTCGAATGGAGAGACTCCCTCAAGAGAGCTGAAATCACCCGACGATTTTTCTCGATGCTTGACGCGCCCCGACAAAAAAGCCCGACATTTTCGCCCAGAGTGCGCCCAAGCAGCGCCCCAATTCCGATTAACTTCGAATTGGTTATGTGCTGGGTGCGGGCTATCGAGCGAGGGCTATCGTGCGGCTTAGAGTAATAGGGTCCGCCACGCTTTCGCTATCGT
>Ga0306919_10000861_pt1 | contig 14018 bp, 11 predicted proteins | sample flu12Cox44000172_FD_203764 | JGI IMG/M metagenome (GOLD analysis project Ga0306919, IMG submission 203764) | Lab enrichment of tropical soil microbial communities from Luquillo Experimental Forest, Puerto Rico - flux4day.12C.oxic.44.000.172 (v2)... | ecosystem: Environmental > Terrestrial >... | reverse complement strand
TCGCCGTCGTCGATGTGCCGATGATTGGAATCTTGCGATCGTTCACAACGGGACCGACAGCAAACATTTCGTTCGAGAGCGTGGGACCGAGGATCAACGATACCTTGTCGCGACCGATGAGCTTTCGCGCCGCGTTCATCGCCTGGTCTTTGTTGCCCGCGGAATCTTCGTAAGATATCGCGATCGGCCGTCCGCCAAGGACACCGCCAGCTTTGTTGATTTCTTCGATGGCGAGATCGAAGGCGCGTTGTACAGGAATGCCGTAGCGATTGTTGGGGCCGGTCAAGACCTCGATCGCGCCAAGCTTGATGGGCTCTTTGGTTTCCTGGGCGGCGGCGGCGCCAATCAATGCAGCCGCGAACGCGCCAATCAAGGCAATCCTCATCGCACGCTCCTCCCGATGCCGATCTTCGTTTAAGTGAAGTTGATGGATGATAACTCACATCGACGTTTCTGCAATCGGGTGAGCAACTGAACTAGTTAGCGCATTGGTGCACAGTGGCTGTGCTGTTTCTCATGTTGTTGTCTGCGGTCGACGGCTTGCTAGAGTGCAACGCTGGAAACGAAACCTGGACGGTCGGAGCAGGGTACGGGAGGACGACGAATGATCGGCGCCGCCGACCCGCCGCATCGTATGATGCTCTCCGCGCATGAGATCTGATCTCCAAATCGCCAAGCGCTCTGATTGAGGGAGCAAATGACAAATTCGGCTCGGCTAAGTCTGCATATCCCGGAGCCAAAAGTTCGCCCGGGCGACCAGCCGGACTTCAGTGATCTGAAGATCCCGGCGGCCGGGTCGGTGCCCCGACCCGATATCGCAGTTCGGGCTAAAGAGCTGGGCGCTTATGCGGATACTTTGATCCGCGTGCTCGACGACAAGGGCAAGGCTGTCGGTCCGTGGGATCCCAAGCTCGATCCCGAAACGCTGCGGCGCGGTCTGCGCGCGATGATGCTTACGCGCGCTTACGACGACCGGATGTTCCGGGTCCAGCGGCAGGGCAAGACGTCGTTCTACATGAAATGCACGGGTGAGGAAGCCGTCGCTGTGGGGCAGGCGCTTGCGCTTGAAAACACCGACATGTGCTTTCCGACTTATCGTCAGCAGGGCCTGCTGATCACCCGCAAGTGGTCGATGGTCGACATGATGTGCCAGGTCTTTTCGAACTCACGGGACCGGCTGAAGGGTCGACAGATGCCGGTCTTCTATTCGAGCAAGCAGGCCGGGTTCTTCAGCATCTCCGGCAATCTCGGCACGCAATACTGCCAGGCGGTCGGCTGGGCGATGGCGTCAGCGCTGAAGGGCGATACGCGCATCGCGGCCGGGTGGATAGGCGACGGCGCTACAGCCGAAGGCGACTTTCATTACGCCCTGACCTTTGCGTCGGTGTATCGGGTCCCGGTCATCCTGAACATCGTCAATAATCAGTGGGCGATCTCCACGTTTCAGGGGGTCGCGGGCGGCGAGCAGGCTACATTTGCGGCGCGTGCACTGGGCTACGGACTTCCGGGCTTGCGAGTGGACGGCAATGATCTGCTTGCCGTGTACGCGGCGACCAAATGGGCCGCGGATCGCGCCCGCGCCAATCATGGCGCGACAGTTATAGAGCTCTACACGTATAGGGCTTCCGCCCATTCGACGAGCGACGATCCCTCGAAATATCGGCCGGCCAAGGAAGAGGAGAAATGGCCTCTCGGCGATCCGATCGAGCGGCTCAAGCAACATCTGATCGTCCGCGGCGAGTGGAGTGCGGACCGCCACAGCGCCCAGGAGAAAGAAGTCGTGGAGGAAGTGACGGCGGCGGCGCGGGAGGCCGAAAGCTACGGCACGCTCGGGAACGGGCCCACTCACAGCGCCAGCACAATGTTCGAAGATATTTTCAAGGAGCCGACCTGGAATCTCCGCGAACAACGTCAGCAGCTAGGGGTTTGACCGATGCCCGTCATGAACATGATCCAGGCCCTGAATTCGGCCATGGACGTCATGCTGGCGCGTGATTCCAACGTCGTCATCTTCGGCGAAGATATCGGATATTTTGGCGGCGTGTTTCGCGCAACCGAAGGTCTGCAAAAGAAATATGGTCTTACCCGCATCTTCGACGCGCCGATCGCCGAGGGCGGCATCATGGGTGCGGCGGTCGGCATGGCCGCATACGGCTTGCGACCTGTCGTCGAGATCCAGTTCGCCGATTACATCTATCCGGCGACCGACCAACTCGTATCTGAAGCCGCGCGCCTTCGCTATCGTTCGGGCGGTGACTTTACCGCGCCGCTGACCGTGCGCTCGCCTTATGGCGGCGGCATTTTTGGCGGGCAGACGCATAGCCAGAGCCCCGAAGCGATCTTTACGCATGTCGCGGGATTGAAGACGGTGATTCCATCCAATCCGTACGATGCAAAAGGGCTGCTGATCGCGGCGATCGAGGACGACGACCCCGTCATCTTCTTCGAGCCGAAGCGCCTCTATAACGGACCCTTCGAGGGTTATCAGGATAAACCCGTCGTTCCCTGGTCGAAGCATCCTCTGAGCGAAGTTCCGGCGGACTACTTCACCGTGCCGCTTGGCAAGGCGAAAATCGTCCAGGAGGGCAGTGACCTCACCATTCTCGCCTACGGCACGATGGTCCATGTGTCGACCGCGGCCGCGCGCGACGCCAATGTGGATGCGGAGATCATCGACCTGCGCACGCTGCTGCCGGTCGATATCGACACGATCGAAACATCGGTAAGAAAGACCGGGCGCTGCGTCATCGTGCACGAAGCGACACGCACCGGTGGATACGGCGCGGAGCTTTCCGCGCTGGTGCAGGAGAAGTGTTTTTATCATCTCGAAGCGCCGATCACGCGCGTCACCGGTTGGGACACGCCTTATCCCCACGTCCTGGAATGGGCCTATTTCCCGGGACCGAAGCGGGTAGCCGAAGCGCTGCGCGAGACCGTGGAGGCCTGAGATGGGGCACTACGTCTTCAAGCTGCCAGATGTCGGGGAAGGCACCGCCGAAGCCGAACTCGTCGCGTGGCACATCAAACCGGGCGACTTGGTTGAGGAGGATCAGCCCGTCGTGGACGTCATGACGGACAAGGCGACGGTCGAAATCCCTGCGCCGGCGACCGGAAAAGTCGTCTCCGTCAAGGGCACGCCAGGCGAAATGCTGGCTGTCGGCTCGGCGATCCTCGTGCTCGAGGTCGATGGTCCCGGCAATGCCGGAACCGAAGACGTTGAACTGTCGGCTACGCCGCCCCCGGCGATACCGGAGCAGAAGGTCACGAATGCCGCGCCCGCCGCGCCGGCCGTAATCAACGACGTGTCGCTGAGCGCCGCCGGCGGCAATTACGTTTTCAAACTGCCCGATGTTGGTGAGGGAACGGCGGAAGCCGAACTCGTCGCATGGCACATCAAGCCGGGCGACATGATCACCGAAGATCAGCACATTTGCGACGTGATGACGGACAAGGCCACGGTCGAGATTCCGTCGCCCACGGCCGGCAAGGTCATCTCGACCAAGGGTACGGCCGGGCAAATGCTCGCGGTCGGCTCGGAAATCCTTGTCCTTCAGGTGGAGGGTCCCGGGAACATGGGCGCGACGCCGCAACAGCAGGCACCGTCGCCGCCCAAACCGGCGTCTCCACCGGCAAAACCACCGCCTGCGAAAGCCGCAAGCCCGGCCGTAAAGCCTGCGCCGTCCGCAACAGAGCGCAGACCCGCCGCGCAGGTTGCGTCAAAGCCGGGGTTTGCAACGCGAACTCCGGGCGAGAAGCCCATCGCCTCGCCGGCCGTTCGGCGACGCGCCTGGGAGGCCGGCGTCGAACTTCAGTTCGTGCCAGGCACCGGCCCGGGCGGCCGGATAAGCCAATCCGACCTCGACTCATACATCGAGTCCGGCGGCAGCATTGGGCAAGTCCCAGCCACCGGCCTTCGGAAGAAGGTCGGGACAGAGGACATCAAGGTCATTGGCCTTCGCCGGACTATCGCCATGCGCATGCAGGACGCGAAGCGCCGCATCCCGCATTTCTCCTATATCGAAGAGGTCGATGTGACCGACCTCGAGGAGTTGCGCGCGAAATTCAATGCGCGATGGGGCAAGACCCGGGGTAAATTGACCCTGCTGCCGTTCCTTGCGAAGGCGATGATCAATGCCCTGCAGGATTACCCGCAGATAAACGCTCGCTTCCATGACGACGACGGTTTCGTGCGCCGCTATGAGGGCGTGCATCTCGGAATCGCCACGCAGACACCGACGGGCCTCGTCGTGCCCGTCATCCAGCATGCCGAGGCGCTGACCTTATGGGAATGCGCGACGGAGATCGCACGACTTGCGGCGGCGGCGCGCGAAGGCAAAGCGACGCGCGATGAACTGTCGGGCTCGACGATCAGCATCACAAGTCTCGGCGTTCTGGGCGGTGTCGCGACGACGCCGGTGATCAACTATCCCGAAGTCGCAATCGTCGGCGTCAACAAGATTTTGGAACGCCCGATGGTGCAGGACGGCAAGATCGTGATCCGCAAGATGATGAACCTGTCATCGTCTTTCGACCATCGTGTCGTGGACGGCTGGCACGCCGCCGAGTTCGTGCAGCAGATCCGCGCTCAGCTCGAAACACCGGCGATGCTTTTCGTGGACTGAACCATGACCAACGAAATCAGGACGAAAGTTCTTGTCGTCGGCAGCGGGCCAGGCGGCTATGTGGCGGCGATCCGTGCGGGACAGCTTGGCCTCGACACGACGATTGTCGAGAATGAGCGGCTCGGCGGCACCTGCCTCATCCGCGGCTGTATCCCTTCGAAAGCGCTGATTCATGTTGCCGGTAAATTCGAGGAGATGCGGCACGCGACGAATGGCGGTTCGCTTGGTATCCGCCTTCGCGAGGCGCCGATCCTCGATCTACCCAAGACCATCGCGTGGAAGGAGACGATCGTCGACAAGCTCAACAGCGGCGTCGGCGCGCTTCTCAAGCGCGTCAAGGTGAAGGTCGTACAGGGATGGGCTACGTTCTCGGATGCAAAGACCTGTGTCGTCAACGGTAGCGGAGATCCGGTGACGATTACCGCCGAACATGTGATCCTGGCAAACGGCTCCGAGCCGGTCGAGTTGCCGACACTGCCGTTCGGCGGCATGGTGCTGTCTTCCACCGAAGCGCTGTCGCTTCAGGAGATTCCCGAACAGTTCGTCGTAGTCGGGGCCGGCTATATTGGTCTCGAACTCGGAATCGCTTTCCGCAAGATGGGCTCGAACGTCGCGGTCGTCGAAGCGCTGGACCGCATCCTGCCGCTGTATGACGAGCAGCTCACCGATCCCGTTCGGAAATGGCTCGCCCGTGCCGGCGTCACTGTCCATCTCGGAGCGAAAGCGAAAGGACTCACCGGCGATACCAATCGCAGGAGTTTGCAGGTCGAGTTGAAGGACGGTCAAAAACTCGACATTCCGGCCGACAAGATCCTCGTCACCGTTGGCCGCCGGCCGAAGACGAAAGGTTGGGGCCTTGAAAAAATGGCCGTGGACATGGTCGGACCCTTCGTCAAGGTAGACGATCAGTGCAAAACTTCGGTGAAGAACGTCTGGGCTATCGGCGATCTCGTCGGAGAGCCGATGCTCGCGCACAAAGCGTCGGCGCAGGCGGAAATGGTTGCCGAAATCATCGCCGGCAAGCCACGGCGATTTCGGCCGGCAACTATCCCCGCCGTCTGTTTCACCGAACCCGAGATCGTCACGGCCGGCATGCTGCCGGCCGAAGCCAAGGCCGCCGGCAATGATGTAATCACCGGGCTTTTCCCCCTGTCAGCAAACGGCAGGGCACTGTCGATGGAAGGCGGCAGCGAAGGAGGGTTCATCCGGATAGTCGCGCAACGCGACAATCATCGCGTCCTCGGCGTGCAGGCGGTCGGCACACATGTGTCCGAACTCTCCGGCGAATTCGTCCATGCGATCGAGATGGGCGCGGTGCTCGAGGATATTGCCGGCACAATTCACGTGCACCCGACGCTGACTGAAGCCTTCCACGAATCGGCTTTGCGGGCTTTGGGCCATGCGATCCATATCTGACGCGACCTGACGATGCAGCAAATCACCACCATCGAGGAACTGCGGGTCATCGCGAAGAAACGCGTTCCGAGGATGTTCTACGATTATGTCGATTCGGGCGCGTGGACTGGCAGCACCTACGAGGCGAACGAGGCCGACTTCAAGCGGATCAAACTCAGGCAGCGTGTCGCCGTTGATTTGTCGAACCGCTCGCTTGCCACCACGATGGTTGGTCAGCCGGTCAGCATGCCGGTGGCGTTGGCTCCAACCGGGATCATCGGCATGCAACGCGGTGACGGCGAAATTCTCGTCGCGCGCGCCGCGGCGAAGGCGGGAATTCCATACACGCTCTCTACCATGAGCGTGTGCTCGATCGAGGACGTCGCTGCGAATACGCAAAAACCTTTCTGGTTCCAACTCTATGTGATGAAGGATCGCGACTTTATCGGACGTCTGATCGACCGCGCGAAAAAGGCGGGATGTTCGGCGCTGGTCCTTACGCTCGACCTCCAGATCATCGGTCAGCGTCATAAGGACATTAAAAACGGGCTCACCACCCCTCCAAAGCCCACGCTTGCGAATATCCTCAATATCGCGACAAAGCCGCGATGGTGCCTCAGCATGCTTCGAACCAAGCGGCGGAGCTTCGGCAACATCGTCGGACACGCGCCGGGCGCCAACAACATGCGCTCAATCTCGATGTGGATCGCCGAGCAGTTCGATCCGAAGCTCAATTGGGACGACATCAAGTGGATCAAGGACCGCTGGGGCGGCAAATTGATCCTGAAGGGTATTCTCGACCCTGAGGACGCCGAGCGCGCCCTGCAAGTTGGCGCCGACGCGATGATCGTCTCCAATCACGGCGGACGTCAGCTCGATGGCGCGCTGTCGTCGATCGCCGCACTGCCGTCGATCGTCAGGACCGTCGGCGGCCGCATGGAGATTTTCCTGGACGGCGGCGTTCGTTCTGGCCAGGATGTTCTCAAGGCGGTCGCTCTCGGCGCGCGCGCGGTGTTCATTGGCCGCGCATTCCTGTACGGCGTGCAGGCGTTTGGCGGCGAGGGCGTCACGCTGGCGCTCGACATCATACGCAAGGAACTCGATACGACCATGGCGCTCTGTGGTTGTCGCGATATTCTTCACGTCGACCGCACCATCATCGAAACCCGCGACGAAGCGCGCGAGTTGGGTGTGATGGACAAATAGAGCCGATTTACTAAAACTTATTCCTGTAGACCTCTCAACTGGACAAGCCTCCATGAACTTCGAACTCAATGAAGATCAAAGTGCCTTCCAGGACGCCGCGCGCAGCTTCATGGAAGCGGAGTTGCTTCCCCACGCAGCGCGATGGGACGAAGAGCACATTTTCCCCAAGGATGCTTTGCGGAAGGCTGCCGAACAGGGTTTCGCAGGCATCTATGTGCGCGATGACGTCGGAGGTTCGGCCCTCACGCGACTCGACGCGGCGATCGTGTTCGAAGAACTCGCCGCTGCGGACCCGTCCACCGCCGCTTACATCTCCATCCACAATATGGCGTCGTGGATGATCGACGCTTTTGCCAATGACGAACTGCGTCATCGTTTTCTGCCAAAACTTACCACGATGGAGCACTTCGGCAGCTACTGCCTGACCGAGCCGGGCGCGGGGTCCGACGCCGGCTCTCTCCGCACGCGCGCCGAACGCGATGGCAACCAGTACGTATTGAACGGCACGAAGGCGTTCATCTCTGGTGGCGGCGCCAGCGACGTCTATGTCTGCATGGTCCGAACGGGAGGACCTGGTCCGAGTGGTGTTTCGTGCATCGTCGTCGAAAAGGGTACGCCCGGCCTTTCCTTCGGCAAGCAGGAGAAGAAACTGGGATGGAACAGCCAGCCAACCGCCGCGGTGATCTTCGAAAATTGCCGCGTCCCGACCGGCAACCTCGTTGGAAACGAGGGCGACGGCTTCAAGATCGCGATGAAGGCGCTTGACGGCGGGCGCATCAATATCGGTGCTTGCTCGCTGGGCGGCGCGCGTGCGTGTCTCGAAGCGGCCAAGACGCATCTCGGGGTGCGCAAGCAGTTCGGGAAAACGCTGTCTGAATTCCAGGCGCTTCAGTTCCGCATGGCCGACATGGCAACGGAACTCGAAGCCGCCCGGCTGATGGTCCGGCGCGCGGCGGTTTCGCTCGACACGCGCAATCCTGAAGCGACGATGCATTGCGCAATGGCAAAACGGTTTGCGACCGACGCCTGTTTCAAGATCTGCAACGAGGCGCTGCAACTGCACGGCGGTTACGGCTACACCAAGGAATATCCTGTCGAGCGATATCTCCGTGATCTGCGTGTCCATCAGATCCTCGAGGGGACGAACGAGATCATGCGAGTCGTGATCGCACGGCGCCTGCTGGCATCGTAATGTAAGATAGCGCGACGGGTCCGCCATTTCGATCGCGAGCGCTGAAAGCGGTCGCTTGCAATCCCGGCTCAACGGTCGCACGGAAAGGACGAACGATGACGACACATGAAACGATTCTCGTCGAGCAGCGGGACCGCGTCGGTATCATTACGCTGAACAGGCCAAAGGTGCTGAACGCCCTCAATCAGAAGCTGACCGAGGAATTGCTTGCGGCCGCCGAAACCTTCGACCGTGATCCGGCAATAGGCTGCATCGTGATCACTGGGTCCGAGAAAGCCTTCGCGGCGGGCGCCGACGTCAACGAAATGCAGGACCGATCGTTCATTGACATGTACACGAGCGACTGGTTCTCCGTCTGGGATCGGCTGGCGGCAGTGCGTACTCCGCTCGTCGCGGCGGTGGCCGGCTTCGCGCTTGGAGGTGGCTGCGAACTCGCAATGATCTGCGACGTCATTCTGGCCGCGGATACCGCGAAATTCGGCCAGCCCGAGATCAAGCTTGGGGTTATGCCCGGGATTGGGGGGAGCCAACGTCTGACGCGCTTTGTGGGCAAGGCGAAGGCAATGGAAATGTGTCTGACCGGGCGCATGATGGACGCGGCCGAGGCGGAACGGTCCGGTCTCGTGTCGCGCGTGATACCGGCCGCCGAACTTCTCGCTGACGCGCTCAAAACGGCCGAGACGATCGCCTCGATGTCGCTTCCGATCACGATGATGACCAAGGAGAGTATAAACCGTTCCTATGAAACGACCCTGACGGAGGGGATCCGTTTCGAGCGGCGGGTGTTCCATTCGATGTTCGCTACCACCGACCAGAAGGAGGGGATGAAGTCCTTCGTCGACAAGCGGAAGGCAGTGTTCCGGCATCGGTGAGGCATTCAGGAATCGCGTGTCCTTGGACACTTTGTTGGCTAAGATGAAAAGCTGATCGGTGCAGCGAACCATTAAAGACTGCGACGGGAGTGCACGATGACCAACTCACAAGATCCCCCGAAGACGCCGTCTTCGACATCGCCCTTCGAAGCTGGCCGTCAATGGCTGGAACTCGCGGCCAGGGCGCAAAAGGTTTTCCTGGATCAGATCAAGCCGGACGCGGCGCCGCCGGCCTTCATGCCGCAGGATGTCGCGCACGCCTTCTCGGAAATGGTCACCAACTTGATGCGGGATCCCTCCAAACTCGCCAAGGCTCAGACTGATCTGTGGCATAGCCATGCCGCACTCTGGCAGGATATTTTGACCAAGAGGTTTGGTCCCGAGGAGGACCAGCCGGCGGCCTCCAAGGATCGGCGCTTCAAAGATGAGGAGTGGGACAAGAACCTCGCGTTCAATACGCTCAAGCGCAACTATCTGATCGGCGCCGAATGGTTGCGCAAACTGGTGGCCGATCAGAACGACTTGCCGCGGCCGACGCAGAAGAAGCTCGAATTTTTCACGGAGCGGTTTATCGACGCGGTTTCACCAACTAATTTTGTGGCGACGAACCCCGCCGTCCTGCGCAAGACCATCGAGAGCGGCGGGGCCAACCTGGTCAAGGGATTCTCGAATTTCCTCGATGATGTTTCGGCTGACGCCGGCCACGTCCGGCGTGTCGATCCCAGCGCTTTCGAAGTCGGCGTCAATCTCGCCACGACGAAGGGAGGCGTCGTTCTCCGCACCGACATGATGGAACTGATCCAGTACGAGCCGAGCACCGAACGGGTCCAGAAGCCGCCGTTGCTATTGGTGCCGCCCTGGGTCAACAAATATTATCTCTTCGATCTGCAAAAGAAGACCAGTTTCATCAAATGGGCCGTTGACCAGGGCTTCACTTTGTTCACGATCTCCTGGGTCAATCCGGACGCGCGCCACTCCGAAAAGGACTTCGAAAACTATTGGCTCGAGGGACCGTACGCCGCTTTGCAGGCGATCGAAAAAATCACGGGTGAACGTAGTTCCCACATTGTCTCCTATTGCCTGGGTGGCACGCTAACCGTCTCTGGTCTGGCCCATCTGGCCGCAATCGGCGAGGCTGACCGCGTCATTTCCGCGACGATGATCGCAACGATGACCGATTTCGCGCAGTTCGGCGATTTCGAAGCTTTCGTGACCGAAGACCAGATCAAGACGCTCGAAGAACACCTCCACCACAAGGGTTATGTCGACAGCGCCGATCTGACGCGTCTCTTCGCGCTCCTTCGTGCCAATGACCTGATCTGGTCGTCGGGCATCAGCAGCTATCTGCTCGCTGAAGATGCCGTGGCCTCCGACCTTCTCTATTGGTTTGCCGACGGCATCGGGATGCCGGCCAAGATGCTGCGGACTTTCATGCGCAGTATCATTCTCGACAACAGCCTCACGAAGCCGGGTGCCCTGAAGATAGCCGGCGTCCCGATCAATCTGAAGGACATCCGTACGCCGCTGTTTTTCGTGTCGCTGCGGGACGACCACGTTGCCGGCTGGCAGGACACTTATCGCGGCGCATCGAGGTTCGAAACGGAGAAACGGTTCATTCTCGGCGGCTCCGGCCATAATGCCGGCACCATCAATCCGCCCGCGGCGAAGAAGCATGGATACTGGACAAATGCCGAAATGCCCGCTGACCCCGAAGGCTGGTTCAAGAACGCGGAGCGCAACGAGGGCTCGTGGTGGCCCGAATGGGCCAACTGGCTGAAGGAACGCGACGGCGGAGAGGTCGCCGCCCGCACCGTTGGCGACGGCCCGCTACCCGTGCTCGAGGCTGCGCCCGGCTCGTACGTGAAGGTGCGCCACTAGTTGGCCCATTCGAATGACGCACCAGGCGACCAGCCGGGTCAGGGCGTCACGACTACGCCCCATCAAATCCTTCGATGACGATGAGTTCGCCGGTCGAATGGGCCTGACGCACCTTCATGTTCTGCTGATATTCAACCGAGCGGTAGCAGGCAAGCGCCGTTTCGTAGTCGGGAAATTCGACGACCACGTTACGCGAACGGCTCTGGCCTTCCGCGTCCGTGAACCGCCCGTTACGCACCAGATAGCGCCCTCCGAATTTCTTGCAGATACCCGGACTGGCCGCCGCATAGGCCTTGTAGCCCTCTTCATCGCGAACATCGACGCGAACGATCCAATATCCCTTGGCCATTTCGCATGCCTTTCTTCAATCTGTATTCATGCCGTCGCGAACGTGACCGCAAACGCAAACGCTTAAGAGCTCGACGGCCAAGGTGCATACCCGTGAGAAGGGTTGCGCCTCACGAAGGTTCAGCAGGCGGTGAAATGATAATGTGTTCACCTTTGACGGCTCGCTCCGACCCGTTCAGAACTGCCTCGGTCAAAAAGATGGAGCGATTCCTCTGCACTTCGCTGAAGATGAAATCGGAAACAGTTCGCACGCGAGTCAGATTCTTGTTGTCCGCGTGCAGCAGGACATACAAGCTCCTGCGAAAGCTGATCTGCGCTGGAAGCACCGGCGCCAACGCCTCGTCCTGGCCGGCGACATAGCTGGGGAGGACCGCGATCGCCTCGCCCTGCTTGACCGCCTGAAGCAGCGGCAGCACGTTCGCACTGCGGAACTGTGCACGCGGGACGAGCGCGAACTCGCCTTGATAGGAATACAAATCGTCCACATCGCAGCAGATATAACCATGCGAGAAAATATCCGACACCGACCGGATCGGAGGCCGGCTTTCCAGATAGTTTTGCGAAGCAAAGAGGCCCGCGTGATAGTCGGTTAGCTTCCTTGAAACTATCCGTCCCTCATTGGGGAGCGACGATCCGACAAAAATGTCGACCTCGCGCTGAGACACGCTTGAAGGGTTGGTGACGGTAAGAAGGTCGACGTGTAGTTTAGGATGCATCTTGCAAAAGGCGGCGAGGCGTGCGCCAAGGAAGCAGGCGGCGAAACAATCGGGCGCACCAATGCGAACGACGCCTTCGAGCGCGGAGTCTGCGTCGGAAAGTTCAGCCTCGCACGCGTTGATCGAAGCCTCCACGACCTCGGCCATGCGCTGAAGGCGCGTTCCGGCCCCGGTCGGCAGAAAACCGGTCTGGCGGTGCTCGAAAAGCTTGGTGTTCAACGCATTCTCGAGGCGCGCGATGCGGCGCGACACCGTTGCGTGATCGACGCCCAACTGCTGGCCGGCAGCCGAAACGGTCTTGTGGCGGCATACGCCCAAGAAGAAGCGCAGATCATCCCACTCAAAACGACTATAGCGATAACGGTGTCCCACGACGGCCTCCGACTTCCTTCCCTGAGAGCAAATACAGGTTAGTTCAGAGGGCGCCGATAACTTCACCTCATTTTCCGACGAACCGGACCAATCTAACGAAGAATATTTCGTGCCGACGCAGATTTGCCGAATAAATCTCCTGACATCCGCAACGGCTACGATTTCCTGCACAAGCCCTGTGCACGTTTCGGCCTTGCAACGTACATCTCTGGCCGCCGCCGTCCGGCGACGTCTCTGTCTGCATGATTTCGAACGGGAGCGCCGGCAAGGATGCGTTGCGTAAAACGGTTGGCCAGACGCGCCGGCTCAGCCCAGCATCGCCAGGCGACCGACGGAGATTCTCCGTCGAGCGCCTTCAACGTGTGGGATCAGGGTTACAGCATAGTCGATCGCCGCTTCGAGGCTTGGCAAGGAAGGCGCGTCTTCTTCAACCATAGTAGAGATCTTATCCAGCCCCAAAGTGATCTCGGCGTTCCCGTCCGCTCGGTGATGCGCAGATGTGATCCAGTTAAAGGCAGACGTCCCATCGCACTCGATCGCCTCGCTGACCGCAAGCGTGATGGGGTCACGGCAGAGGGCGTACAATATATCGCCGGGAGCTGTTCGGCTCGGAACGGCAGGCTGGCTGGGCCGTGCAAAGTTTTCCCAGCGCGGACCGGCGAAATAGACGCCCGCGTAAACCAGCTTGGCGCGGCGCTCCGAGACGCCTGAGACGAGCATTGCGCGATAAAACATGCGATGGACGGACTGCCAATCCGCGCTACGGACGGTGCAATGATGGTCATGCAGGGCGGAGGCCTCGCGATATTTTCCCTCCCACGGGCGGCCCAATAAGGACCACACTGCCTTCGGTATCGATGTCCCGTCCACCGAGGTCCCAGGCGGCACGGGCCAGTGCCTTCCATCTGCGTCTTGAAACCCAAAGTCCTCCACTGTTTTCATTTGCCCGCCGCCCGGCATGGGCTCCAAGATCAACTTGCCCGTGAAGCGGCCGAGCTCGTGTTCACCCATGATTTCCTCCATCGAGGACCTTCGCGACCACTAACACGCCAGAATGCTGGTGAGGTCCGCAGGAGTGCGACTTTAGCGCGTGCCGTTCAATTCGTCAGGCACGAAAGTCTCCGGCTTACTCCGCTGCGCCAAGTGACGCGACCGCGATTTCCGATGTGCAGGCCAATGTCTCCCAAGGTGCGCATTTACCTGCAGGGGACCTGCATCGTAGCTGATTTCTGATCGTCGACCGCTTGACCATCGACGGCAACGCGCCCGGCAAGCGCCTGCCACGGATATAGCCAGAACATGGGGAGAGACATGCACGAAAGACGGTCTTAGCATGGACCGATCGGGAGCAGCGCCGGCTCTGGGAGCCGCGGGTTTCGAGAGGACAATCCGATGGGACGAACGCCGTCAGCGAGAC
>Ga0306919_10000845_pt1 | contig 14121 bp, 10 predicted proteins | sample flu12Cox44000172_FD_203764 | JGI IMG/M metagenome (GOLD analysis project Ga0306919, IMG submission 203764) | Lab enrichment of tropical soil microbial communities from Luquillo Experimental Forest, Puerto Rico - flux4day.12C.oxic.44.000.172 (v2)... | ecosystem: Environmental > Terrestrial >... | reverse complement strand
TGGTCCGGTACTTAAAGCTTCCTGACAAGACCGGACTCGACGATTTTTCGGCTCATCTCCTCCGCGTTGTCGGACTTGATTTCCAGCCAGACCCATCTTGCAGTCCGTAAGAACTCGCTCTCATCAGGGACATCCCCATAGAGAAACCCGATATAGAAATCTTCTCCCAAGCGAACGAAAGTCCCGTTCGGGATCCGATCCCTCGCCCCCGTTCCCGCGATGACTTTGTGCCCGCTTGCCGCGGGCAAACGCGGGACCGGGGTCGGGATGACAATGATGGGAGTCAGCCCTTGACGATCTTTTTGGAGTTGGGGTCCCACAGCGCTACGGTTTTGTTGAAATAAGCGAAATTGGCCAAATGGCAGCCGATGGCGGCGTTGTTGCCAAAGACTTCATTCTCGACCACCGGCCTTCGGCTCCGCACCGCATTGAAGAAGTGGGCTTGATGATCCGGAACGGGATCGTAGCCCGGAGGCGTGGCGAACGTCTCCACTGCTTCCTCCGCGCGGGAATCGAGAGGCGCCGGGAGGGGATTTTCTTCGCGCCATTTCTTGAAGTATTCCTCGCGCAATTTCGCGGGCCAGCCGTAGATCGAGTAGCCCTCCGGCTGCGGACGGGTGTCCTGTGGCTTAAACGTCACCGTCGAGTCCTTGACGGTCATGGTTCCTTTAGTGCCGTAAAACGCCAGAAGACCTCCGCCGTCATTGTTCAGGTTGCAACGAAGGACCATGCGGAAGTTGGCGTAATCGTAGAAAGTTTCGATCAGGTCCGGAAAATCACGGCCGTCTTTCCAGCGGAAAAGGCCGCCGGTGGATTGGGCGCGGTGCGCGATCATGTTCGTGCCGGTGATGAAATGAATGCCCGAGATCAAGTGCACAAAGAGGTCGCCGGCCAAGCCTTCGCCATAATCAGCGAAGCAGCGCCAACGGAAGAAGCGCACGGGATCAAAGGGGCGCTTGGGCGCGCCGTCCAGAAAAGCGTTCCAATCAATGGTTTGTTCGCTAGCGTCCGGGGGAATGGGATAGACCCAAGCGCCGCTGGCGTTGTTGCGGTCCGAATACGCTTCGATCATGAAAACGCCGCCGAGCTTTCCCGAGTCGAAAATTTCTTTGGCTTTGGCATAAAGGATGGAACTGACGCCCTGGCTGCCAATCTGCAGGATGCGATTCCCCTTTTGCACCGCGTCCATCATGGCAAAGCCCTCTTCCACGGTGTGGGACATCGGTTTTTCGCAGTAGACGTCCTTGCCGGCAGCGCAGGCGTCCACAACCACTTTGCGATGCTGGTGGTCCATGGTGGCCACAATGACGGCGTCCACATCTTTGCGGTCCAGAATGCTTCGATAGTCGCGCGTGCCGCTAACGTCCTTTTTGATTGCTTCGCGAGCGGCGTCGTGGCGCGAATCGTAGAGGTCGCAAACAGCGACGCACTCAACGCCAGGCACGCGAAGCGAAGCCTCGAGCAGCTCGCAACCTCGCACGCCCGTGCCGATAGAAGCGAAGCGCACGGTGTCGCTGGGAGCGACTGCGCGAGAGCGGGCGAAGCCCGGATTGGGTTCGATGATGGTGACTTTCGCGGCTGTGGTTGCTGCCATTGCGCCTGTCCCAACACGAATGAATTCGCGGCGAGTTAAAGAGCCCTGGCCCATCAAGGTTTACCTCCCAAACTTACGGTTTTGCGTCTCGGTGATGGCACGTCGCACACGAGCCGTGCTTTCGGGTCGCGATTATCCCACGAAATGAGAGACGTTTGCGTGACGAATGGCGACGTTCCGTGCAAAATCCGCTGATGCGTTGGGCCTTGACACTTCGTCGGAGTGCCTTATAGTGCGCAGAGAAAAAGTAAGAGGACACGTATCCTGGCTATAAGGGGCCATAAAGACGATATAAGGAGGGGTGATGAGGGACCATCTGTTGTCAAGACACAGTCCGGGCGTAAGCCTACTGGCGGCTCTGCTGCTTTCTTTGCCGGCTGCCCGGGCGTTTCTCACACCACAAGCACCGGCCGCAAGCGCAGACGAACAGTTCAACGGCCGCTGGGACATCAAAACCGCCGGGGAGCATCCTCGGGCGTGGTGGCTGGAGATTGAAAACGCGGGAACGGCTGAGCCGAAGGGCAAGTTCATCAGCGCGTTTGGCGGCGACTTGAACGTGATCGAAGAAATTTCGATCCACGACAGCATTCTGCGTTTCGGCTGGACGCGGCAGCAGCGCTCGAGTGCGGATGCCGCACCGACGACGCGAAAACTGGTTTACACCGCGAAGCTTTTGAACGGCAAGCTGCAAGGGACCTTCGAAGTGGAAGGCTCGAACCCGCCGCCGCTCGAATGGACGGGAGTGCGCGCGCCTGAGATTAAGGAAACAGATGACGGAAGCTGGCAGGAAGGAAAGTCCATTGAGCTGTTCAACGGCAAAAATATGAGCGGCTGGAGGTCGTGGGACGGCGGCGAACCGGTGGGCTGGTCGGCGAAAGATGGCGCGCTGGCGTCCACGGGCAAGGGTCAAGATCTTGTGTCCGAGCAGAAGTTCTGGAATTTCAAGTTGCACGTGGAGTTCCGCCTCGCCGAGCACAGCAACAGCGGCGTCGGGCTGCGGAATCGGTATGAAGTGCAAATGCTCGAGGACTACGGCCGCCCGCCGAACACCCACAGCGCGGGGGCGCTATACAGCCGCATTGCGCCGAGTGAGAACGCCAGCAAGCCCGCGGGCGAATGGCAAACTTACGACATCCGGTTGGTCGGCCGGCAGGTCACGGTGGTGTTCAACGGGAAAAAAGTGATTGATAAGGGAACCATCGAGGGTTTGACCGCGATGGGGCACAACGCCGATGAAGGCGAGCCTGGAGGCATCGCGCTCCAGGGCGATCACGGGCCGGTAGACTTTCGCAAGATCACTATCACGCCGCTCGCGAAATGACGGAAAAGACGGCGGACGCGGAAACTTCGGGCCGCGGCGCGATGACCAAACTCACCTTGTCAGGACGCCTCGCCAAAATCTCATCCGCGCCAAAAATAGTCTGATTTCGTTATTTCCTCTCGCGAACGCTTGTATGCGAGGCGCGAATTGAACCAAGAATCCTCCGCCGAGTTGTCAAGATCTCGCGACAGCAGCCCATGGAATGATCCGAGTAGGCTTTCGCGGCGCGACGTTCAATCAAGTCAGGGAGCCCCGACCGTAGCAATGCTGCAGCTCTCCCGAGCGTGGGTGAGACACGAAGGGAATTCTGGCAGCCGGTGTTTGCTTCACCAGGCCAAGATGCGTGCGGTTCTCGTCGTGGTAGCGGACACATTCTGAAAGCAGCCGTTTTCAGGTGGTGTTCATGGAGCGCGATGACATGTAACAGCGACCGAGACTTCCGAGTAACTGTTCCACCGGCGATTGTTCCAAGCGGATGTCTGCGGAACGTCGGCGCGCGAGGGTTGTCGCCAGCGTCATCGGATTTCAGTGCTTTGAAAAAAAAGACGCAACGGCGGTAATGTGTTCAGCAATCGGTGCAGCGGAGGGGAATCGATGAACAGAGCGACTCTGACAATAGTTCTGATGGCAGTCGCTGCGCCTCTTTTCGGAGCATCCTCCTCGGTCTATTCCCGAAGGCTTGAGGATCCACAGGCAACCTACCTCACTGCCGATCGATTTCCCGTTCACGCCGACGGCAAAGGTGACGACAGCGAAGCGATCCAGCAAGCCATCGATAGCGTGCAGGAGTCCACCGGTCAAGGCATTCTTTTCATTCCTTCCGGACAATATAGGCTGACGCGCACGCTATTTGTCTGGCCGGGGATTCGGCTGATCGGCTACGGACCCACGCGTCCTGTCTTTGTGCTTGCCGACGATACGCCCGGCTTTCAACCCGGTCCTGCGTACATGGTTTTCTTCGCCGGTTTTCGGCCGGGAACTCTTTCACCGCGATCCCCGAACGGCCATCCGCCCCCGACGCCCGGAACGGTCCCTCCCAGCCTTGTTCCGGACGCGAATCCTGGCACGTTCTACTCCGCCATCAGCAACATCGATTTCGAGATCGGCAAAGGCGACGCGGGGGCCGTGGCCGTCCGCTTCCACTCGGCACAACACTGTTTCCTCGCACACATGGATTTTCGCCTTGGTTCTGCGTTGGCTGCTCTGTACGACGTGGGTAACGAAAGTGAGGATCTTCGCTTTTATGGAGGTCAATACGGGATCATCACCGGCCGGCCGTCACCCGGATGGCAGTTTACGCTCATCGATTCCAGCTTTGACGGTCAACGGTATGCCGCAATCAAAGAACACGAGGCTGGACTCACCCTCATTCACGATACGTTCAGCAATGTCCCGAAAGCCATCGACATTGAGGCGGGACACCCAGATGAACTTTGGGCCAAGGGCCTCCGCTTTGAAAACATCACCGGTGCCGCTATCACCATCAGTGAGGAGCACAACGCAAATACCGAAATCAACCTCGAGGATGTCCTTTGCGATCACGTCCCGGTTTTCGCGCACTTTCGTCAGAGCGGGAGCGAAGAATTGAGCAAAGGGAACATCTATGAAGTCCACCTTTTCTCACACGGCCTAACGATGCGACGCCTAGGAGCGCAAGCGGCGATTACAACCAACTACGTTGCGTCAGCACTGAACAGGATGCCGCCTCCGCTCTCGCCGGCGATTCGGACACTGCCGACCCAAGCTTCGTGGGTCAACCTGAAGTCACTCGGCGCAAAAGGCGACGGCAAGACCGACGACACGGCCGCTATTCAGAAAGCAGTCGACGAACATGAAGTCATTTACGTCCCATCCGGAGACTACATTGTCAGCAACACTATTGCTCTTCGTCCCCACACAGTCCTGATCGGAATTCATCCCAGCGCGACGCAGTTCGATATCCTCGATTCAACCCTCGCGTTTCAAGGCCCGGGCGCGCCTAAGCCGCTGCTCGAAGCGCCGCAGGGCGGAAACAATATTGTCACGGGAATTGGGGTCTATGCCGGAGGCATCAACAGCCGTGCGGTCGGCGCGCTGTGGAAGGCTGGCAAGGACTCAATGATTGACGACGTGCGCTTCTTGGGAGGACATGGCACGTACTTCCCCGACCACGAGTTGGTGAACCCTTACAACAACAACCACACTGCAGATCCCGACCTCCAGCGGCGCTGGGACGCGCAATACCCCAGCCTGTGGATTACCGACGGAGGCGGCGGCACGTTCGCCGATATCTGGACGCCCGATACGTTCTCTCAGGCCGGGCTTTATATCTCCAATACGACGACCCCGGGCCACGTCTATCAGCTTTCGAGCGAGCATCACGTTCGAACCGAGGTCAAGCTTGATCGCGTTTCGAATTGGGAACTCTTCGCCGTTCAGACTGAAGAGGAACGGGGAGAGAGTCCGTTCGCGCTGCCCCTGGAAATCAATCGCTGCCATGACATCACGATTGCGAACTACTTCGGCTATCGCGTGATCAGCAGTTATCAGCCTTTTCCCTACGCGGTCCATGTCTCGGACTCGAGCGACATCCGATTTCGCAACGTTCATGTCTATAGCAACAGCAAAGTGCCGTTCGACAATTCGATTTTCAACCAGACCTATCGATTCGAAGTGCGACCGCTCGAATTCGCCTGGCTCGATATCAGCGGCAAACCTCCCGAGCAGGGCCGGCCGGCATTAGCTCCAGTCGTCGCTCCCGGAGCGAAGCTCGCGAAATTGGCCGCCGGCTTCTTCAATATCTCCGGAGCGGCAGTGGACCCTTCCGGTGACCTCTATTTTGTCGATGCTCACTTGAAGCGCATTTACCGCTGGTCGCCCAAAACCCACGAAGCCGTGATCGTGGCCGACACTCCGCTTGAGCCCGTGAATCTTGCTTTCGACAAATCGGGCGATCTGATGGTCACTTCTTACGCTGGCAGAGGAACCGTTTACTGGTTTCGCCCCGGCACGCTCGAATTTGACGTGCACTTCCTGAACCCCGAGGCGGCGATTACCAGGTCTAATATGACGGCGTTCCTCGCGTCCGACTACTGGAAGTTCAGCACTGATACGACGGGCACGATCGCCGAAAAAAAGCCGTATCAGTATGTTTCGCCAGACCACACAACCTTTATTCCTGCGGGTGACGACTTTGTGTCAGGAGAAATGGCTTGGGGAACCAAGAGGGGTGATGTGATCACTTCCTATGGTCTGGAAAAGGCCATTCCCGGTCAGCCGATTTACGTCACCGATTCGTATCGGGAAAAAACCTACAGCGCTCTGGTCGGTCCCGACGGAACTTTGTCAGACGTCAAACTATTTGCCGAGCAAGGAGGCACGAGCGTCGCGCAGGACAACGATGGAAAGGTCTACATCGCCGCCGGACAGGTGCTTGTGTACGACAAATCCGGCAAGCAGATTGGCACGATCGATGTTCCCGAGCGTCCGATCGACCTGATATTCGGCGGGAGCGACCACAGGACCCTGTTTATCCTGAGTCATCATTCGCTTTTCTGCATCGCCATTCTTAGCAAACCCTAAGTAAGTGCAAGAGAAGATACGCAGCTGGAGCCAGATAAAGCAATAACGGACTTGGGCGCTTTGAATTAGACGGGAAAACCCGAACCGCACGACAGGATAAACCTGAGATTCAGAGGGTTGATTAACGCTGCGGTCTACGAGCGGCCTTCCGACTGCAGGTGGGAAATGAATGTTCTCCAGCATGCTTCGTAATCTCCGATATTCGGCGAGAAGTTTCACACGAAGGCCGGGGTTGGCCCTCGCCCTGTTATTCACGACTGCGCTGGGCATCGCCAGCATTGTTTCCGTTCGTGGATTCGTTGACGGCTTAACAAAACCTTTGTTCCCGCTGGGATCTCTCAACCGACTCGTCTCAGTATTCGGGCGGGACCCGCAGCGCGAAGCAGGCCCCCTCTCCAAGCAACAATATCTGTACGCCAGAAGTCGGCACGATGTATTCCAATGGGTCGGTGCCGCGCGCGTATCGCCGGGCACCATCACGATGGACGGCCAAACGGCATTCGCGTCGGTTGCCGCCGTGACGCCGAACCTCGCCGGTGTCTTCGGCCTGCCGCTCGACGAAGGTGTCGTTATCGGCCATCGCATGTGGCAGCGTGAGTTCGGCGCGTCGGTCGACGTTCTTGGTGAGGAGATTCGAATCAATAGCGCCACGGCTCGCGTCACCGGCATCGCGCCGGACTGGCTAGAGGGGATATATCGCGATCGCCCGGTTGACGTCTGGATGCCTCTGCCCGAGGAAAAACTACAGCGGCTCGACGATAGCAGCCGGAATCTCTGGGTTGTGGCGCGGCTGGACCGTGACATTTCGCCGAGCCAAGCGAAGGTAGTCGTTCAACCAGGCGACCGCGTCAGCGAACTGCGCGTGCTACTCTACACTGGCTTGACGCCCGAAAGAGCGGCGCGTCTCTCACGCATCGGCACGCTGCTGGACTTCGCCGCCGGCGGGGTGTTCTTTATTGCCTGCGTCAATGTCGGTTTGTTCCTGCTTGGACGTGCCTCCGCGCGTTTCCATGAGACCGCCGTTCGCGTCGCGTTTGGGGCGAGCCGTAGCCAACTTGCCCGCGAGCTACTCTCCGATAGCGTCGTCATCTCGGTTGCTGGCGGAGCATTGGGCATGCTGCTGGCGGTGTGGACGTCGTATCTCGTTCCCGCGTTCCTCTATAGCCAGGATGCGGAGCGTCTGGTATTCCCACCAGCCCTGTTCGGCATCGCGGAGGCGACCCTGGTGTTTGTCGGAATCATGATCCTGTGCGGTCTGTTACCGGTCATGGTGATTCCGCTTGACCGCCCGATGAGCGTGATTCAGCAAGACAGCACAGGGGCTTCTCCGGCGATTCGGCGGCTGCGGTTGGGACTCGTGATGGCACAAATGGCGAGCTGCTGCGTCCTCGTGATCTCTACGGCTTTCCTGGTCGATGGCCTTCGCACGGCAGTGGTTACAAGCGCGGGCCAGAGGCTTGGGCATACTGTCTTTGCCACCGCGCAAGCGAATCCCGTTGTCGCCATCGAGTATTTCCAGCGGGCCGCGGAAGCAGCGAAGTTAATACGTGGCGTATCCGGGGTCGGGTGGGCAGGAACGCTGCCGGGAGGTCAACCTATGTGGCAGTCGTTCCGCATCGAACCAGGGCAGCTGCCACTTCGCGAAGTCACCCTGGACACCGATTGGATAACGTCTGACTCGCTCAAGCTCTTCGATCTCCCGCCTAAGTCCGGGCATATGTTCGGGGCCGCAGAGCGAACGTGCCGAGCCGCGATCGTGAATAAAGAGGCGGCCGAAGAACTGTTCGGCCGACAGACGACCGGCCGAACCCTGCGAGATCCCGAGACCCCCCAGCCGGTCGAAATAATCGGCGTAGTCGCCATGCGAGAGTCGGAGAAGGTGGCCAAGAAGAACCGGCCCACGATCTACTTTGACTACACCAGTCACCAAGAGCCTCCGCCGCGGCGCTTCACTGACGTGCGGTTTCGGGTGGCCATTGCCTCGGAGCTAGCCAGCGCCGATTTCGAAACCAATGTCGTGTCGCCAGGCTATTTCGATGCCGTGGAAGGCAAGCTTGTCGCCGGCCAGGGATTTGGCGGCCGTACCGAATCCACGGGATGCCGGATTGGCATCGTCAATCAGGAGGCCGCCGACCTCTACTTCGGCGGAAACGCGGTTGGAGCTGCGGTTATCGATGAGCAAGGCCGCCGCACAAACGTCATCGGGGTAGTGCATGCCGGGCCGCTTGGAGCTTTCCAGCGGCGTGTGGAGCCCACGCTGTATCTGCCGATGTCGCAGGACGTTCTTACATCCATGAACATGATTGTCTACGTCCGGGAGGTAAACGGCCCTCTGTTGGCCGATCTGCGTCGCAGGATTGAGGAGGTACCAGGACACGGCCCGAGCCCGGTCCTCGTGAGGACGTTCGAAACGTACCTCAATCAGACTTCGCTCGCGCCTTTGCGGATTGCGACCATACTTCTTGGCGTCTCCGCCACGATGGCGCTCCTGCTCAGCGTTCTCGGGCTGTTTGGCGCCTTGAGTGATGCTGCGCACCAGCGGCGCTGCGAGTTAGGAATTCGCATTGCCCTCGGAGCGCCGCGCTGGCGCTTAATCAGTCAAGTGCTGGGAGAAGGAGTAAGGCTTGCTTGCGCAGGCATGCTGGCGGGGATGCTCATGTCCTTTGCGTTATCGCGATGGATGAGGGGAATCACGCCGGGCAGCGGTTCGCCGCCCTTGTGGGTGTGGCTGGCAGCACCGCTTGCGTTGGCTGGAGTGGTTACTTTGGCGAGCGCCTTGCCGGCGCGTGGTGCATTGATGACGAACCCCCTCACGATCATGCACGACACTTGACGCAACTCCAAGCTGCGTGGAGAGCGCAATCATGCCGCGCGGCAGTCTCTCATCCCTCTTGGTGTTTGTGGCGCTCTTTCGTCGATCCGAAACGTCCTGCCAATGGGATTCAGGTGAGGCTGATTTCACCTGCAGACGCCCACGAAAAGACCGAACAGCGTAGCCCGATCCTGCTCACCCGCGTCTTCATCGAAGCAGGCAAAATGATCGTGTCAATGCCCTAACCAACTTTGTCGTCTGCACCGAACAAACCCAGTAAACCGGAGTAATCTCCGACCTTTGATACCATGGTTTCCTAGACGGGCTAAAACCGCCATTGGAATAACAGCGGGTAACCACGCCGCTGTGTCCGAATTCTTCGGTGGGATACTGAATGCTCAGACACCATCTAAACTCATTGGCGAAACCAGAGTTGGCTCGCGAATGCATAGAACCTCAGGGTGCTCCGCCGAAACTCGTAGCATCGAAGGCACGGCTGTACTAGAATGAAAACACATCAGTTGCGCGGTTCCCGGTAGCTTAACGGCAGAGCATTCGGCTGTTAACAAACCTCAAAACCGTTGAATCGGCACCGCTTATACCGAAAAAGCGCCGGTTTAGTGGCCCTTCGTTGGAACCAAGTTGGAACCAGATCACGGCCAACGAGCTACCTGCATTGCCATCCTTCGACCCGTTGTCCAGGATTTCGCGGGCGGTGATGCTATTGCCGCGTGCTTCGCTCGGGTCCGACACCTTGAGCATGCCCTTCATGAAATTCGCTACCCGCTGCGCGGCTTTCGCTTGGCGGTTGGCCCGGTCGCGCTCCTTGGCTATGCGCTGCGCCTGTACTCCCATCGCAGCAGCGAATCCAATCGACAGCACCGCGGCGGAGGCTGCTGCCGCCACGGCAAAGCGGTGCCGTTTCACAAATTTGCCTGCGCGGTATCCGGCGCTGGGCGGGTGAGCGAGTATCGGCTCGTTGTGCAGATAGCACTCGATCCGTAGATCGTCTCTTCATAATGGTTGTGACTATGGGCGGGCGCCATCAGTCGCGCCCCGCCGATAGCCACGATCAAATTCGAACACCACAATGCTGCCTGACGCCGGTAACGAGGAAATGGAGCCTGAGTTGTCCGAGTTGGATGACCCTTCGGAATGAGGATGCAGTGCTCGGCGGTTTGCTGCGCCATGTTCGGTCCTCCTCAGACAGTTCCATTCATCGTGTTTATGGCAACACAAACTCTATGCCATATCGCGGAGCGGCCTCGAGCATTCTTTGTACCTCCCCGTACGCGGGCTCATCTGCTGGCGGCAACGTCATGGCCGGTGCCGGCACACTGAATTCCTTGAACCATCCTTCCAGCCCCGCAGGAGTGAGCAGAATGAGCATCCGGCTCTGTTCCGATTCGATTGTGAACGAGTGGGGCACATTGCGCGGTAAGAAGAACATTGTTCCGGCCGTTCCCTTGATTGTGCGATCGCCGACCGAAACGACGACCTCGCCCTCCAATACGTAAAAGATCTCATCTTCCCGATGATGGATATGCGGAGGCGGCACATTGCCTTTCCTGGCGACCGCTTCGATCAACGCGAATTGCCCGTGCGAGTCCTCGCCGGTAGCCAGAAAGGTCATCAACGAACCGTTGTACCAGACCGAACGATCCAGAGACTGCCGTCCGTTGCTAAATCCGATGGATTCTGTTGGTTTCACGTTTGCTGCGGCTGACGCTTCGCCGGAAGAACTAATTTCGAGGTCAACGATCTTCTGTGTCATATAGTTGCTCTCCTTTACTGATCATTACTGCCGCGCTCTCGACCGCGCGACACTTGAATGGACGCAGTGCCGGCACCCCTGGATTCCGCAGTAATTCTTATTGGTCATCAGGTGTGCTTATCGACTCCAGCTGTCTGCACAGAGCGGATAAACCAAGTTATGAACCAAGGGCTGAGGCCGATGGAGCTTCCGTTGGCTACTGCATGATAAGTCGGCGATTCGTTGAAAAGACCACTGGCAGCAAGGATTTCTTGAGTTCTTTCCAGGGTGATGGGCTAGGCGGAAGTTATTCTAATTATCCCCTGCCGCACCATTACTTGTGGAGGCCGGTTAAGCCGACCATCCACCCAGAACTCCTAGTTCGCTGGCTGGAGTTATTGCGAGCGGGAGGTCAATCGCGATTTCGACCCTTTCCGTGGATAATCTGCTAATGGCACAGCTGGAGAACTTTCGACTGAAGGTCTTTCGCACCGTTGGCGAGCACCTCAGCTTTCGAAAAGCCGCGGAACTGCTGTTCCTTACGCAGCCCGCCGTCACTCTTCAGATCAAAGCCCTCGAGCAGGATCTCGGCGTGCGCTTGTTCGATCGCTCCGGCGGCCATGTGACTCTCACGAAAGAAGGCGCGATTCTTCTGCGTTATGCGCACAAAATCGCAGCTATCGTCTCTGAAGTGGAACAAGAACTCTTGCCCGGAGAAGGCCAGCTTTCGGGAATCCTTGCCCTCGGAGTATCGACCACTATCGCGCAGTACGTCCTTCCACGGCTGCTTGGCGTTTTTCTCGCGGAACACGCACGGCTTCAGCTGTCACTCCACAGCGGAAACACCGATGCGATCGTGCAGCTTCTGCTCAGTGACAAGGTTTCGATCGGTCTCATCGAAGGCCCCGCCAGACAGCGTGAAGTGCGCACCGAAGCCTTCATGGAAGACCGACTCGTCTTGATCGCCCGGCCCGACTTGGAATTCCGCCGTTTGTCCCACGATCGATTACTAGCGTCTACGCTTTTGGTGCGCGAATACGGTTCGGGCTCCCGTCATGTCGTCGAGGCCGCTCTAGAGAATGCTGGCTTCAAACTCAAGTCTTTCAAAAATGTGATCGAGCTCGATTCCACCGAGGCCATCAAGTCAGCGGTTGAAGCAGGGCTTGGGGTGGGTTTCGTTTCGTGCTGGGCAATTCATAAGGAGATAGAATTGGGTGCCTTAGAGGTCGTCGAAGTCGAAGGCCTTCGCGTAACGCGTAATTATTTGGTTGTCTCACGCGTCGGCCCGGAGCCTTCCGGCGCCGCCGGCGCGTTTCGTTCCTTTGCGCTGGACCGCGCAAAGCATCTTTCCGAACAATACGAAAATACTCGCCATCGGAACGCTCCATCCCGATAAGCGCAACTAATCGCCAATAAGTATTCCTTCTGCGACAGGGCAGATTCGTTGACATCAGATTCCCACAGATGAGCAAGATGCTCAGGAGGGAGTCCGAAAATGAATACTAGCCAAAGGGAAACCGTCATCGTAGGTGGAGGGCAGGCGGGCCTGGCCCTGAGCTACTACCTCAAACAGGGAGGCCGCGAACATGTCGTCCTCGAACGTGCGCCAGCCGTCGCAAATGCATGGCGCAATCAGCGCTGGGACTCATTCACGCTGGTCACACCAAACTTTCAGGTCAGGATGCCGGGCGCCGAATATGAAGGAAATGATCCCTACGGTTTCATGCCCTTGGCCGACGTCGTCAAGTACTTCGACGACTATGTCCAACACTTTGATCTGCCTGTTCATTGTAGCGTCGAAGCGCACAGCGTCGAGAAGACTCGTGAAGGATACCTCGTTCGCGCCAGTGAAGGCACCTACGAGGCCGAAAATGTTGTGATCGCCACCGGCCTATACCAGGCCCCAAAAATCCCAAAGCTCAACGAACATCTCCCGGAAGAAATTCTGCAGATTCACTCCATGAACTACAAGAACCCCTCTTCGCTTCCCGCCGGAGTCGTTCTTGTGGTCGGCACCGGACAGTCCGGCGCCCAAATTGCCGAAGAGCTTTATCAAAGCGGAAGAAAAGTCTACCTCTCAGTCGGCAGTGCCGGACGTGTCCCGCGACGCTTTCGCGGCAGGGACATCAACGATTGGTTCACACGTATAGGTCTCTTCGATACCAAGGTCGAAGAACTCAAATCACCACACGACAAGTTTGCTTACCATCCGCAAATCTCTGGCAAGAACGGCGGCCACAGCCTGAATCTCCACCAGTTCGCCCGAGACGGAGTCGTTCTGCTGGGTCACGTCCGTGATGCCCGCGAGGGGAAACTGATTCTCGCACCCGACTTGCACGAAACGCTCGAAAAGGTAGATCAGTTCGAAATTGACGCTCTGCAAAAAATCAACGACTACATCGATCGTACAGGTCTAAAGGTTTCAGTCGACGGTGGTCGGGAGCTATACGATGGCTACTCACAGGAACCACTCGCCGAGCTGGACCTGAAAGCGTGCGGAATTTCAACCGTGATCTGGGCCACCGGATACGCATTCGATTACAGCCTGGTGAGACTGCCCGTCGTTGATACCGACGGCTATCCAATTCAAAAGCGTGGAGTCACCCGCTTCGACGGCTTGTATTTCCTTGGAATGCCTTGGCTTTACAACCGCAAGTCCGGAATCCTCTTCGGCGTTGGGGAAGACGCAGCCTATCTCGCCGAACACATCGCCGCGCGAAGCACAGCTCGTGTTCCGATTGCCCTGTCAGCGTGAGTGGATCGCAAGAGATTATCCCGGATTCAGCGCGTCGCAAGCGATCCCTTCGAAGCGCTGGGCATTCGTTTGCTTCGCGGGCGCGTCTTTACCGAGAAGGATAATGCCGGCTCACAGTTGGTGGCTATCGTGAATCGCAAGATGGCCGAGGGCTACTGGCCAGGCCAGGACCCGATCGGCAAACGGCTGCACCGGGGCTCGCTAGAGACCTCCGCGCCATGGATGACAGTGGTGGGCGAGGTCGATGATGTCAAGCTGGGGCCGGCCGATGCGGAGACGTTGCCACAGGTGTACCAGCCGGTAACACAGACGGTCGTCAGTGAAG
>Ga0306919_10000823_pt1 | contig 14273 bp, 13 predicted proteins | sample flu12Cox44000172_FD_203764 | JGI IMG/M metagenome (GOLD analysis project Ga0306919, IMG submission 203764) | Lab enrichment of tropical soil microbial communities from Luquillo Experimental Forest, Puerto Rico - flux4day.12C.oxic.44.000.172 (v2)... | ecosystem: Environmental > Terrestrial >... | reverse complement strand
ACTGCGCGCTTCGATCAACCTCCGCTCGGACGCCTTGATATCTGTTACATCTGAATAGATCGAGATGACGGCGCCGTTCGGCATTGCACGCCGGCGGATCTGTAGCGTCCGACTGGGCGGCATCACACGCTCCTTGATCGTCGGCACTTCGCGATAAAAGAGATCGAGACGCGTCGCCACCTCCGTTCCCGGGTCGCCGCCGCCAAAATCTCCGCGGATCGCCTGGTACGTAAGAATGTCGCGAAGCGTCGCACCGGCGGCGCGGTCGGCCGGCAAATCCAGCAATTCGCAGAACCGGAAATTCCAGGCGATCAGTCGTCCCTGGCTGTCGAATACGCTCAGACCCTCGCCAATATTTTCAAGCGTGCTCTGAAGCAGCGAGTTCCGGCGTTTCAGGCGCAGCTCGCGGCGCCGGAGCTGCCCGGCGACAAGTTGCTGGCGCTCCAGGGCACAAACCAGGCGCCAAGCAAGGGTCGCCGCAGCCACGGAGAACAGCACGAATGCGACAACCAGAGGTGTGCGCTCGCCGCGCCATATGAAGATACTGGCCCCATAGGTGAGGAAGAGACCCGCGCCGAGCCCCATTACGCCCCATCGAGGTCGAACGGCCCTTCTGCGGGTAGCGGCGCGGGGCGGGGGCAGCATCGGCCTGAGCCCTCGGCCCTTGACGGCCGTCAACCCGGGAACCCGCCCAACGCTCCCACTCCAGAAGCTCACGCGCCCTCCCCGCGGCAACCCAACGCCCCGACGAGCGGTCCGCCCGGCAGCGACCGATCTCGGTCGCTAATCGGCACGAGTGTAAGCCGCCGCGCCCGATCAGGAAAACATTTCCCCCTCACCGTGGCGCGAGTAGCTTCCCGGGTTTGTCGCCGATCCCGAAGGGGCGAACGGCTATTCACCGGTCTGGCACATCGGCTGAAAATGACCAGCGTCGCCATCAGTCACCGGTGCACCTGCTGAATCTTTCAGTTCGAGTTAATCGGATTATCCGGGATTCGGTAAATATTCTCTTATGATGTGACGGGATTTGGTGCGTGCGCTCATAACAGATCGAATGCGATGCGATTTACCGGTATGTTCCGGCCGGTTGGGGTTCGTCTGAGCCTCGCCGGCCCACGAGCTGGAGAGCGCCAGACGCCATTTTGAGAAGGGTGGCAATGAAGCTGAGATCGTCAACCGGTCAGGCGGGCGCCGCTGCCGAAGCCGGGGATAGCGCGACTGCCGCAGGCCTCTCGATCGACCGGGCGGAACTCGAGAAGTTGGCGCGGTGGATACCAGCAAAGGAAATGGCGCTGCTGTTCGAGATCTTTGACCGCAGCCGAAGCGATCCCGATCTAGCGAGGCCGGCTCTCCTTCTGTGCTCGGCGTACGCTGAGAGGGTCGCGCGCATGCTCGATCAGGACCCGCTTCCCACCGTCACCAAGAGGATCAAGGACCGTCTCGAAGAGCTCCGCGAAAAACACGGCCTCTGAGAGCAATAACGTTGTCCGCGCAGCCCGCGGGCTTGCTGATTGTCGGGGCGAAGCCTCTTATCCGATGATCTGGGTTGGCATCCATGGGATCGTTGGCCGCCTCGTCGCTTCCTGGATGTCGGATGTACTGGGACGGCGCCCTTCAGGATTTTTGATCGGCATGGGCGGCGCTCTCACCATGGCTCTGGCCGGATATTGGCACGACGTCTACATCGGCGCGGTGTCCGTATTCTTTCTATTGATCATGGCCCAACGCTTCTTTGGCGACGCCAGCTACGCGATCATCGGCCCTTATATAGCGGAGGTTTGGCCGAACCGGCTGCGCGCCAGCGGCATGGGCTTCAGCTACGGCATCAGCAATCTCGGCAAGATCATTGGTCCCCTCGGGGTCGCATTGATCGTCGGCTCGTCCAATTATGTCAGCCCGAAGATTACGCTCGAGGCTCTCTTCCCGGAAGCTGCTGTTTCTCGCCTTCTGGTATGGCCAGACGGGGCTTGTGTTCATAATCCTCGGCTTCGAGACCAAAGGCCGCTCGATCGAAGAGATCGATAGGTCGCTGAAGACGCCGGCGGTGGGGGGACTGGCAAGTGTGTAGGTGGCCAAGGCTTAAGCTCGGGCGCCTGGGTGCCAGTCAAGCTCCGAGCTCTTCCGCCATCTTGGGGTGTTCAGTATAAGTGGCAGGCGACCACGTGCTGCGGAGCTATTTCTTTGCGGGGCGGCGCATCGCGTGCGCATTGCGGCGTGGCACGCGGGCACCGCGGGTGGATCCGGCAACCCGATGGCGGATCGAGCGCGCTCGGCACCTCGCCCCTGATGGTCAGCTTTTCATGCCTTTGGTCGGGATGTGACGGCTGAGCCGTGGTAAACAGTGCCTGTCTGTAGGGGTGGAGCGGCTTGGTGCGCAGTTCGACGCTGTCGGCGAGCTCGACGATCTGCCCGAGATACATGACCGCGATCCGGTGGCTGATATGGGCCACGGTGGCGAGGTCTGGCCGATGAACAGATAGCTGGCTCCAAAGGCGTACTGCAGATGCTTGAACTGGTTCATGATCTGTGCCCGGATCGAGGCGTCGAGAGCCGAGCCCGGCTCGTCAAGCACGATGATCCGTATATGCGTGGTCGGTGCTCGGGCGATCGCGATCCGCTGGCGTTGCCCGCCGCTGAACTCGTGAGGGAACAGCCGCGCCACTTCCGGCTGCTTCAGCTACGCAAGATTGTCTTGGCTATTTTGCCGGACGGGAACGGTGGGGCTATCGGACCGTTCGATAAGAATCTGAGGCGGAAGGGACCTCGAGCGGCATATGTAGTATTGTCTAGTAAACGGTGGGTCGCGGCTCTCGTGACCGGAGGCGGGATCGGGTCTGCTGCCACGGGTGGCCCGCGACCCCGAACCAGCAGTTCGGGAGGAACGGGCATGACGATCCGCAACCCTATCGAGTGGGCGACAGATCAAATCAAACTTGCCGGCTTAGTTGTCGGATCGGCGAGCCGAGCCGGGATTGGGATCGAGGAAAGCCGGGACACTGGGCTCCCCGAGGTCCGCCGCCTTGAAATAGCCGATCTCCGCGATGTCCTGGCCAGAGGCCTCGATGACTTCGCGGCTTATCGCACCGATGTCATCTTTCTCTGTATCGTCTACCCGGTCGTCGGCCTCGTACTGGGGCGGCTCGCGTTCGGCTATGGGATGCTGCCGCTGGTATTCCCGATCGCCTCCGGCTTCGCTCTCGTCGGCCCGTTCGCAGCGGTCGGCCTGTATGAGATGAGCCGCCGGCGCGAGCAGGGCGGCAATGTCGCCTGGCCGGACGCGTTCGGTGTCATCGCCTCGCGCTCGTTCGGCGCGATCGTCCTGCTGGGCCTGCTGCTCGTCACAATCTTCCTCTTCTGGTTGGTCGCCGCCGAGACGATCTACGAACTCACGCTCGGTCCGGAGCCTCCTACTTCGCTCGGCTCGTTCGCGCGCGATGTGTTCACCACCGGCGCAGGCTGGATAATGATTGTCGTCGGTGTCGGTATCGGCTTCCTCTTCGCCTTGCTTGTATTGGTGATCAGCGTCGTGTCTTTCCCGCTGTTGCTCGACCGAGACGTGGGCCTCGGGGCGGGCGGTGTGGACATCGGTGCGCGCGGTGGTCATCAACCCGCGCCCGATGGCCATTTGGGGGCTGATCGTCGCCGGCGCCCTCGTAATCGGGTCGATACCGCTGTTTCTCGGTCTGATCATTGTGATGCCCGTGCTCGGACACGCCACCTGGCACTTGTACCGCAGGGTGGTGCGGAGCTGATCGGGATGCGGACCCGGCGTTAGTCAGGCTTCGGACGTGGAGGCGAGATCGGGAGCCAGATCGGCGAGGGCGCCGACGGTGATCGGCTTGAACGGGGCGCGCGGGCGGTAGGTGCCGATTTCGGCGATCGGCTTGCCGAGCACGTCGGCGATGATCCCCGCAACTACCGGGCCGCAGATTCGGCCTTGGCAAGGGCCCATCCCGCACCGGGTGAAGGCCTTGAGCTGGTTTGGGCCCTGAGCGCCAAGCTGCACGGCGCGGCGGAGGGTCCTCACCGATACTTCCTCACAACGGCAGGCGATGACTTCGTCTTCTGCCGGAGCCATAACCGAGCGCGAGGGACGATAAAGGCGGTCGAGAAACCGCCGGCACGCTTGTTCGCGAGCAAGCGCAGCCTGGATCGGCGCCGCACCGTGGTCACGCTCGGCTGCGCCGATATGGCCGAGCCACAGCGCTGCATCGAGGGCGGCGAGCCGTCCGGTCAGCACGGCAGCCTCCGCGCCCGAGATCCCCCGGCCATCTCCCGCGACGGCAATGTTGGGGAGACTCGTCTGCCCCCAGGCATCGACCAAGGGTCGCCAACAGAGCTGTGCATCGTCCCACTCGTGGCGCAGCTGCAACGCAAGGCTGACCTGGACATTCGGGATGATGCCTTCGTGCAGCAAGAGGTGATCGGCGACGAGCTCGCCATGCTCCCACGCCACCCGTTCGAGACGGTGCCGCCCGCCCGCGCGAAGCCCTCGCACCCCACGTCTGATCGGTACCCCGGCGCGCTTGACCGCCGCGATCAATCCCAGTCCCTTGGTCAACAGCCGATGGCCGGTCCACAAGCCCGCAAAAGGCCGCAGGGCGGCGAGATAATTTTCAAGCGGGGCGGTCTCGAAGAGCGCAAGCGGTGTAGCTCCGGCGTGTGCAAGCTGGACGGCAACCAGGTAGAGAAGCGGTCCCTGTCCGGCCAATACGACGCGGCCCTCCGGGACGAGGTTCGAGGACTTCAGCAGGATCTGTGCGGCACCTGCCGTCATAACGCCGGGCAATGTCCAGCCGGGGATCGGCACCGAGCGCTCCAAGGCGCCTGTCGCGAGCAGGATCCGGCGCGCGGTTAGGCTCTCGATGCGGCCGGCGGTTTCGAGGAACAGGGTCCCTTCGGGATCGACATGCCACAGCGTCGTACCCGGCCGGTAGTCGACCTGGCTCGCCTTGAGCGCCGCCACGAGCGGCCGACCGGCGAGATAATCCGATCCGAGCGGGCTCCCGGATTCAGCGCGCTCGATCGCCCGATAGATCTGGCCGCCGGGTGAGCCTTGCTCGTCGATCAGCACGGTCTCGAGCCCGAGTTCAGTGGCGAGTACAGCGGCGGCCATACCGGCAGGACCCGCGCCGATGATCGCCAGCTCGACCGTCATTCTGGCTTGGGATCGATCGTCCGCGCTTGCATCTGGCGCCTGATCCGCATTCCCGGCCGCACTTCGATCATGCAGCTTTGGCGGTTCGGCACACCGTCGATTTCGGCGAGGCAGTCAAAGCAGACGCCCATCATGCAATAGGGTCCTCGCTCGCTCCCATCGACCGGCGTCTTGCGTATGCTATCGAACCCGGCGGCAAGCACGGCCGCGGCGGCAGATGCGCCTGGCGGTACCATGACCGTGCGACCTTCGACTATGACCGCGACGGTCGGCAGAGGCCCCTCAGGCCGCGCTCGGAACATCGAAGCGCTTGGCGGAAAAGAGTTCGAGCTCGGGGTCGAGCATCCCGGCGGCGACCATCGGCGCGAGGAGATTGGCGTGCGCGCCGGCGAGGCTGACGCCGCTGTGGCAATTGGCGGTGAAGGCACCAGGAAAGCGCTCCGAATGGTCGTAAATCGGCAGCGCGTCCGGCGGCATGACCCGCAATGCCGCCCAGGCGCGGATGATCTGCAGATCGCGCAGCCATGGGAACGACAGCACGGCGCGGCGCGCGATGGTCTGCATCACGGCAGGCCTTTGGCTCGTGTCGAAACCGGCATCTTCCTGGCTGTCGCCCAGCATGATGCTGCCCTCGACCGTCTGACGGATCGTCGTGATCGGCATCGGCAGGACCTGCTGGGCACGCTCGGTGACCAGAATCTGTCCCTTCAGCGGCTTGACCGGAGCAGAGAGCCCGAAGTGCGGCGCTAGGTCGGCGTTGCCGAGCCCGGCGGCGAGAACGACTTTCGACGCGCCGATCTCACCGCCGGCGAGCTGGATACGAAAGTCGCCGGGTGACGCCACGGCCTCGGTCACCGAGCTGTTCGGGAGGAAGCATCCGCCATTATCGGCAAAGCCCTTGTGCAGCGCGTGAAGCAGGCCGAGCGGGTTGGCATGCCCGTCATAAGGCGTCCACGACGCCCCACTCACCGCCGGCCCGAGCCCGGGGAGCATGTCTGTGAGCTCGCGGCGATCTAACATCCGGTAGTCGAAGCCGAGATTGCCCGATTGAGCCCGCATCCGCTCCATCGTCGCGTGGCGCGCTGCAAGCTCGGCTTCGCCGAGACAGAGATGCACGCCGCCCGGACGCTGGTGACCGATCGCGATCCCGGTCTTGGCCTCGAGCTCGACGGCGAGCGCCGGCCATTCATCGGCCGAGCGCCGCGTCCAGTGCTGGTAATGCGGCGCGCCGTCGCCCTTGCTCTGCACCCAAACGAGCCCGAAATTGCCGCGCGAGGCGCGAAATGCCACGTCGCCTTCGTCGAGGAGCGCGACCCGCAGGCGCGCGCGGACGAGCCCATAGCCGATCGCCGAGCCGACCAGCCCGCCGCCAATCACGATCGCATCGTACCGATCCATCCTGTTCCTGAATGCCCTGACTGCGACGATCATAGACCCCGTTCGGCCCGATCGATACCGCTTCGGGCCGCTCGCTAAGCCGCGCTTCGCCCTCGGCCCGTCCGAGCGCCCGAACCCTCCGCCTCCCGATGAAGGAAAATAGTGGGAAAATCGCCATTTGCCTCGAAAAAGTTCCTGCTTGGCACCGAGAAACCTCGCTCGGATCAGTCACTTAGGCTCTGAATTCCCTAAGCGGGCGAACAGGGAACTAATTCGGGCGATCAGCGAAGATATTTCGCGGAGCAGGGAAACCGCAGGCCAACCCGAGCGTGTCAAATTCCCTGCTGGGAATTTCAATATCTTGTAGATTGGGCATCAAGATGCTACGACATGTATGTTTGCGGTCCTGTCGCGCACGCTCCGCAGCGGCTTCAGCACCGCAAGCGCCATGATCGCGGCGGCGGCATTCATCAGCGCAGCGACGATAAACACCGAATGCCACCCTCCGCTCGCCGCTGCGAGCACGTTGGCGAGCGGGACCAGCAGCGATGCCGTTCCCTTGGCCGTGTAGAGCAGCCCAGCATTGGTGGTAGCATACCGGCTGCCGTAGACATCGGTGCAGGTCGACGGGAAGAGGCTGTATATCTCGCCCCAGGCAAAGAACACGACGCCGCTCAGGATCACGAACTGTACGGGGTCGTGGCCAAAGGCACCCAGCGCCCAGATCCCGACCGCTTCCAGCGCGAACGCGATGAACATCGTGTTTTCGCGGCCGATATGGTCGGAGACCCAACCGAAGAACGGGCGAGTAAACCCGTTCAGCACGCGGTCGATCGACAGCGCGAAGGTCAGCGCCGGCAGCGTCAATCCGAGCAGCGATACGGGAATCTTGGCGATTTGGAAGTCGTTGGCGATCGGTGCCAGCTGGGCGGTCGCCATCAGGCCGCCCGCGCCGACCAACACGAACATGACATACATGACCCAAAAGATCGGCGAGCCCAGCATCTCGATCGGCGTGGAGTCGCGCGCCGACTGCCGCACCCGTGTCGAAGCCGGCGCTTCGCCAGACCGCGGCGCCCGCAGCAGGAAGGAGAGCACCACCACGACCAACCCCTGGCCCAGGCCGAACCATAAGAATGTTGCTTCGTAGCCGCTCGTCTGGATCATCCCTTGAATCGGGATGATCGTCAGAGCCGACCCGGCGCCGAAGCCAGCGGCTGTCAGACCGGCAGCAAGGCCACGATGGTCGGGGAACCATTTGAGCGCATTGCCGATGCAGGTGCCATAGACCGCGCCGGCTCCGATGCCGCCGATCGCCGCCGCGACGTAGAGCATCGTGAGCGTGTCGGCGACCGAGTTGAGCGCCCAGGCGACGGCGACGAGCACGCCGCCGACGAATACGACGATCCGCGGCCCGAATCGGTCGACCAGCCAGCCTTCGACCGGGACCAGCCAGGTTTCGAACAGGACGAAGATGCTGAAGGCGACCTGGATCGACGGGCGACCCCAGTGGAACTTGTTGTCGATCGGCAGGACGAAGAGTGTCCACCCGTATTGCAGGTTGGCGATCATCACCATGCAGATGATGCCCGCCACCAGCTGGATGAGGCGGGTGGCCGCGGGCGAAGCAGCCTGGACACGATCGCGTGACATCTCGTCAATCCTCCCTCGGATCGTTTTGCGATTTTGATCGCCGAATATTAGCATCTGCCGGATAGGGCAAGAGAATCCGATTAACTAACGGGCTCGCCAACCGATGGCGCGGATCCCTTCGTCACCCCGCTCGAGGCTGCGATGAGCTTTGTCGACCGCATCATTGCCGGTGCCCGCGACTTGTCCTTCGGCGGGCCGCTGGGCGTCCTACTCGAACGGGCGGCGCATCATATTCCGACTTGGCATGCGCACGGCGACCGCGCGAGCGCGGATGGCGACCCGCGCCGACACGTCGCGTTCACGATTGCGGTGATCGCGCTCGGCGCCAAGATGGCGCGGGCTGATGGAGCGGTCACCCGCGACGAGGTCGCCGCGTTTCGTGAAGTCTTTCAAGTCCCGCCGGGCAAGGAAGATCACGTCCGGCTGGTTTTCGATCTCGCCCGCAAGAGCACCGCCGGGTTCGAAAGCTACGCCCGCCAGGTCGGCCGCCTGTTTGCGGGCGATCGCGCGGTGCTCGAAGATTTGCTCGGCGGGCTGTTTCATATCGCCTTGGCGGATGGCCGCGTTTGCCCGGCCGAGGATGCCTATCTGCGCGAGGTCGCCCGCCATTTCGGCTTCCGTGCGGATGACTATGTTCGCATCCGGGCGCACCATGTCGGCGCGGAAGTGGAGGGGGTCGAGGATCCGCGCGTAATCCTTGGGGTCGGTCGGGATGCCTCCTTTGGTGCGGTCCGGGAAGCCTATCACCGTCTGGTGCTCGCGAGCCATCCCGACCTTGTGATCGCACAAGGTCTCCCGCCCGAGTGCATCGCGCTGGCGACGGCTCGGATGGCGCGCATCAACGCCGCCTATGACCGGCTGGCAAAGGGCGGGATGCCGCCAGCATGACCCTGCCGGGGGTGCGCGAGCGGCCCTCCCCGAATCATGATAGCCGCGGCGAGCCGGTGCACATCGATATGCTGGTGCTGCACTACACGGGCATGAAGACTGCAGGGGAGGCGATCGGACGACTGTGCGATCCGGCGGCCCGGGTCAGCGCCCATTATGTGATCGAGGAGGACGGGACGATCTGGCGGCTCGTTCCTGAGGCGCGGCGGGCATTTCACGCCGGCCGTTCTTGTTGGGCGGGCAGGAGCGACCTGAACCACGTCTCGATCGGGATCGAGATCGCCAATCCCGGCCACGAGTGGGGCTACCATCCGTTTCCGGAAGATCAGATGGCGGCGCTGGAGCGGCTATGCCGGGATGTACTGGAGCGCCGTCCAATTCCGCCGCACCGGGTCGTCGGTCATTCCGATATTGCGCCAGACCGCAAGGCCGACCCCGGGGAGCTGTTTGACTGGCGGCGCCTCGCCCGCGCCGGGGTCGGGATCTGGCCGGACCCGGCGGCCGACCTCGTGCATCGGCGCGGCCGCGGCATCGGCGTTGTCGAGCGCGCCGGTGCGCTCGCCGATCTCGCCACCATCGGCTACTGCGTCACTGCGGGTGGCGAGACGCCAGCCGTCACGGCCTTTCAGCGGCGCTTTCGCCCCGAGCGCTGGGACGGACGGCTGGACGCGGAGACTGCGCTGCGCCTCGCCGAAGTGCGCGCCGCCTACGGTCGCGCTCAGCAGCTCTGAGGCAACCGCCGAGCAGGCTCTCAATTGAGCCGCGAGGGGCGCCGGCGTTCCCGGCGGACGATCTGACCGGCGTGATGGTGAACGATGCGCCACTCATCATCTTCGCGGATAAACAGATTGCTTGCGGCCAACGTCCCGCCATCGAGCTCTTCCTCGCACACTACGAGGGCCACATTATCGTAGAGGAACACTTGTTCATCGAAGCAAGCAATGCGTGGAGCGTCGGGGTTCGACAGGATCCCCCGCCAACTCTCTATGATGGCGTTTCGGTCTTTGAGCGTGGTCCAGCCGGGGTGAAGACACGCAACAGGAGCCCGCTGAGCCCATAGCCCGTCCATAGCAGCAAGATCGCGAGCGGCAAAAGCGCGGTAGAATTCGAGATTGGCGGCGAGTACGGCATCGTTATCGGTCATCGCTTACCTCGGGAGGCTGATGCGAGGAAGGTTAGGACGATAGCTCGTCTATCGCCATCAGCGTCGGACGCGGCGCTGTGCCTGCGGGCCGGTGATCCACGATCGGACATAATCGCGCCAGAAGGTGACGCGAATGCCAACTCGCTGCCTATGATTTGGGCAGATTTCTCAATTCCTATGCGGCTTTCAAACCGCGCCTCGGTCCCCGCAGCTTGGCCTTGATCTTGCTCCAATGCCGATGACGGCCGAGAGGCCGCAACGGGCACGCAAAGAGGGAGACTTAGAGTGCTGAACAAGATTTGGCGGGCGGCGATGGCCGCGGCGGTGATCGTGGGTGCGGCGAGCGCAGCCACTGCCCAGACGCAGGGGACGATCAAGGTTGGAGTGCTGCATTCGCTGTCGGGAACGATGGCGATCAGCGAGACGACCCTGAAGGACACCATTCTGATGATGGTGGACGACATCAACAAAAAGGGCGGGCTGCTTGGCAAGAAGGTCGAGGCGGTCGTGGTCGATCCGTCCTCGAACTGGCCGCTATTTGCTGAAAAGGCGCGTGACCTGTTGTCAAAGGACAAGGTCGCTGCCGTGTTCGGCTGCTGGACCTCGGTATCACGCAAATCGGTGCTGCCGGTTTTCGAGGAACTGAACGGACTCCTCTTCTACCCGGTCCAGTACGAAGGTGAGGAGAGTTCCCGCAATGTCTTTTATACCGGAGCCGCACCGAACCAGCAGGCGATACCCGCTGTCGAATACCTGATGGACGCCGAGGGCGGCGCGGCGAAGCGGTGGGTACTCGAAGGGACCGACTACGTCTATCCGCGCACCACCAACAAAATCCTCGAGGCCTTTCTCAAATCGAAAGGGGTCGTCGCCGACGACGTCAAGATCAATTATACGCCATTCGGCTATTCGGATTGGCAGACCGAAGTTGCGGCGATCAAAAATTTCGCCTCCGCGGGAAAGAAGACCGCGGTCGTGTCGACCATCAACGGGGACGCGAACGTTCCGTTTTACAAAGAACTGGCCAATGCCGGAATAAAGGCGTCGGAAATCCCGGTCGTCGCGTTTTCCGTCGGCGAGGAAGAATTAGCCGGTATCGACACCAAGAATTTGGTTGGCCACCTCGCGGCCTGGAACTACTTCGAGTCGGTCAAAAACCCGACAAACGATGCCTTCATCAAGCAATGGCACGAGTTCATCAAGAATCCGAAGCGAGTGACCAATGACCCCATGGAGGCGCACTACATCGGTTTCAAGATGTGGACCCAGGCAGTAAGGCAGGCCGGGACCACCGACGTCGATGCCGTGCGGCAGGCGATGTATGGCCAAAGGGTCAAGGCGCCGAGCGGGTTCACGGCAGTCATGAATACCAACCATCATTTGTCCAAGCCGGTCATGATCGGCGAGATCCGGCCCGACGGGCAGTTCGATGTAGTGTGGCAGACGAAGGAAGCGATCAAGGCCGACGCCTGGAGCCCCTATCTTCTTGAGGACAAGGGCAAAATCGCTGACTGGACCTATCCGTGGGTCTGCGGCAATTGCACCGACGCCAAATACAAGGATTGAGCGGATCCGGAACCGAGGTGGGGGCACCGCCCTCACTTGGCTCCCCCCCGTGTGCGATTCAGGGGTTGGCGACCCCTCCCGCGCCGCCGGAGAAGGTGGACCCAGCCCACAGGCCTGGGTGGATAAAGCCTTTTTGCTTGGCGGCGCTCATGCTCCTTCTCGTGGATGCTGTGCCCGCGGTTGCAGATGATTTCGCGGCACTCGTCGGGGGGCTCGCGGAGGGCAGCTTCGCCGACAAGGAAAAGGCGGTCACGGCGCTCGGCACCCAGGGGGACCCGCGGACAGTCTCGCTTCTGCAGGCGCTGACCGACGGACGCCTCCTTCGCGGCGCCGACGGCCGCGTTGTTGTGTCCGAGACGGCGAGCGGGACAACGAGGCTGCGCGATTCGATCACCGGCGAGGACATCGCCGGCATCGAACCCGACAGCCTCGGCCGGATCATCGTCAACAACCGCCTGCGCGGTGCGATCGAAGGCGCGCTCGCCGCCCTGACCTTGTTCAGCACCGATCCCGTCGCCCGGCTCGCCGCCGCCCAGGGCTCGCTGAGACACCCCTCAGCCGCCGAAGCTGCGTTGCTCGAAAGGGCGATCGCGACTGAGCAAGATCCGGAAATCCGCACGGCGATGCAGCTCAGCCTTTCGGCCGCTCGGCTCGTATCCGGCAGCAAGGAAGAGCGCCTCGCCGCCATCCGCGCGCTTAGCACCACGACAGACCCTCAGATAAAAAACCTGCTCGACGAGTTTCGCGCGGCTCCGGATACCGATCCGGAATTGCGCAAGGCCGCCGACGCCGCGCTCGCCTCGATCGGCAACCGGCTCCGGCTGGTCGGCGTTGCGGCCAATTTGTTCCAGGGCATCAGCCTCGGAAGCGTGCTGCTGCTCGCGGCGATCGGCCTCGCCATCACCTTTGGGGTAATGGGTGTCATCAACATGGCACATGGCGAGATGATCATGCTCGGCGCCTATACCGCCTATGTCTGCCAGCAGCTGTTCCGCGCATTCCTGCCGGCGGACTGGATCGACGCCTATCTCGTCGTCTCGGTGCCGGCGGCATTTCTGTTCGCCGGAGCGGTCGGTGTGGTGCTCGAGCGCAGCGTGATCCGCTTCCTCTATGGCCGGCCGCTTGAGACTCTGCTGGCGACCTGGGGCGTCAGCCTGATCCTGCAGCAGGCGGTGCGCTCGATTTTCGGTTCGCCCAACAAAGAGGTCTCGAACCCGAGCTGGATGACCGGTGGGTTCGATCCGATCGGCGGTTTCACAATCACCTGGAACCGGCTCTACATCATTCTCTTCTGCTTCATCGTCCTTGGCGTGCTCGCGCTGATGCTCAATCGGACCCGCTTCGGGCTGCACATGCGTGCGGTCACCCAGAACCGCCCGATGGCCTCGGCAATGGGTATTCGTACCGCGCGGATTGATGCGCTGACGTTCGGGCTCGGCTCAGGGATTGCCGGCATGGCTGGAGTGGCCCTCAGCCAAGTGGGCAATGTCAGCCCCAATCTTGGCACAATCTACATCGTCGACAGCTTTCTCGTCGTCGTGTTCGGCGGGGTCGGAAACTTGCTGGGAACCCTGGTCGGCGCCCTGTCCCTCGGCATCGTCAACAAATTCCTCGAGCCAGTCGCCGGAGCGATCCTCGGCAAGATCGTTGTGCTGGTGGCGATCATATTGTTCATCCAGCGGCGGCCGCGCGGCCTCTTCGCGCTCAAGGGGCGCACTGCCGAGGCGGAGGCGTAAACTGTGCCGGCGCTCCACGGGGGCCAGCAAAGGAGCGCCTGGAGCTTGGGCTTTTGGATAAGGTTTCTCGCCTGCGGAGTGGTTCTGGTTGTGGCAGTGCCGGCCCTCAACTTTTGGGTGCCGCCAGACTCTCCGGCCGCTCTGCCCGATTACCTGGTTCCGCTTTTGGGCAAGTATCTGTGCTACGCGCTCCTGGCCCTGAGCCTCGATTTAATTTGGGGATATGCTGGGATTCTCAGCCTCGGGCACGGCGCCTTCTTCGCTCTGGGCGGCTACTGCATGGGCATGTACCTGATGCGGCAGATCGGAACCCGGGGCGTTTACGGCAATCCGCTGCTCCCCGACTTCATGGTCTTCCTCAACTGGAAGGAGCTGCCCTGGTTCTGGTGGGGGTTCGATCATTTCGCCTATGCGGCGGCGATGGTGGTCCTGGTCCCCGGTTTGCTCGCCCTGGTGTTCGGCTGGCTGGCCTTCCGCTCACGCGTCACCGGGGTTTATCTGTCGATCATTACGCAAGCCATGACTTATGCGTTGATGCTCGCCTTCTTCCGTAACGACATGGGATTCGGCGGCAACAACGGGATGACCGATTACAAGGATATCCTCGGCTGGGACATCCATCAGGCGTCGACCCGGCTCGGCCTCTATATCGCCTCGGTATCGGCGCTTGGGCTCGGCTTTCTGGTGTGCCGGTATATTACCGCATCCAAGCTCGGTCGCGTATTACTGGCGTTGCGTGACGCCGAAAGTC
>Ga0306919_10000814_pt1 | contig 14371 bp, 9 predicted proteins | sample flu12Cox44000172_FD_203764 | JGI IMG/M metagenome (GOLD analysis project Ga0306919, IMG submission 203764) | Lab enrichment of tropical soil microbial communities from Luquillo Experimental Forest, Puerto Rico - flux4day.12C.oxic.44.000.172 (v2)... | ecosystem: Environmental > Terrestrial > Soil... | reverse complement strand
ACGTCGGCATGCCGATTTCGTGCTCGGCCTGCGAGATCGCCTCGACCGCGTCGCTGAGCGCGGCGTTGGGGGCGAGATTGAAACTGATCGTGGCCGCCGGGAACTGCTCCTGATGCGCGATCACCAGGGGGGCGGTCGTGTGCTCGAAGCGCGCGACCGCGTTCAGCGGCACCATCGGGCTGCCCGAGACGGTCGGAATCACGGTCGGCGAATTCGACGTCAGTGACGTGGGCTGCGCCACCGCCTGAACGCCGGAGGCGGGAACATAGAGCTTCGTCAGCGAGGTGGGATCGTTCTGGTATTCCGGCTTTGCCTCGAGGATCACGCGGTACTGATTGGCCTGTCCATAGATGGTCGAAATCTGGCGTTGCCCGAAAGCGTCGCTCAGCGTGTCGATGATGGTCTGCATGGAGACGCCGAGGCGTCCCGCCGTGTCGCGATCGACGTCGACCTGCAATCGGAAGCCGTCATTCTGCGCCTCCGAGGCGACATCTTGCAGCACCGCGGACGACTGCAGCTTGTGCGTAAGCCGCGAAGCCCAATCGTCGACCTCTTTGGCGTCGGTGCCCGTGAGCGTGTATTGATATTGCCCGCGGCTCAGCCGCGTCGAGATTTGGATGTCCTGCACCGGCCGAAAGTAGACGACGCCGCCGGGAACCGCGGCGACCGCCCGCTGCAGCCGTTCGATGATCGCGGTCACCGGCGTCTGGCGCTCGTCGCGCGAGCGCAGCGTGATGGCGAGCCGGCCGGCATTGGGCGTGGCGTTGATCGGCGTCACGCCGATGACGGAGACGACCCCGGTCACGTCCGGGTCCTTGCGCATCGCGTCCTCGACCGCGCCCTGCAGCCGTTTCATCTCGGTGAACGAGATGTCCTGTCCGCCTTCCATGACCGCGAAAATGAGGCCGGTGTCCTGCAGCGGCAGAAATCCCTTGGGAATGACGATGTAGAGCCAGATCGTCGCGATGAGCGTTGCGGCGGTCACCAACAGCGTGAGGGTCTCGTGGCGCAGCACCCAGTCGAGGCTTCGCCGGTAAAGCTCCACCGACCCGTCGACCGCGCGATGAAATATCCGCGTGATGCCGAGCCTCGCGGGCCCTGCCGACTGATGCCGCAGCAGCCGGCTGCACATCATCGGCGTCAAGGTCAGCGAAACCACCGCCGAGGTCACCACGGCGATGGTCAGCGTGAGCGCGAATTCGCGGAACATGCGGCCGACCAGGCCGGTCATGAACAGCAGCGGGATGAACACCGCGATCAGCGAGAGCGTCAGCGAAATCACCGTGAAGCCGATTTCGCTCGCGCCGCGCAGCGCGGCCTCGAACGGGTCCTCGCCGTTCTCCATGTGGCGGACGATGTTCTCGATCATGACGATGGCGTCGTCGACGACGAAGCCGGTGCCGATCGTCAGCGCCATGAGCGACAGGTTGTCCAGCGAAAAGCCGCAGAACCACATGATGCCGAAGGTCGCAATAAGCGACAGCGGCAGCGCGACGCCGGCGATGATGGTGGCGCGGATGGTACGCAGGAAGATGAGCACGACGGTGATGACGAGCGCCACGCTCAGGATCAGCGTGAATTGCACGTCGCGGACCGACGCGCGGATGCTGGCGGTGGCATCGTGCACCACGGTGAGCGTGGCGCCGATCGGCATCGCGCGCTGCAGCTTGGGCAGCTCCTTGTTGATGCGCTGCACCGTCTCGATCACGTTGGCGCCCGGCTGACGCTGGATGTCGACGACGACGGCCGGCATGCCCTGGTAAACGCCGGCGACCTTGCTGTTCTCGAGTCCATCGATCACGTCGGCTACGTCGCGGAGTAGAACCGGGGCGGTGTTGCGATAGGTCACGATGATGTTGCGATAGGCGTCGGCCGCGGTCAGCTGGTCGTTGGCCGCGATGGTATAGGACTGATGCGCCCCGTCGAGCGCGCCCTTGGCGCCGGCGACATTCGCCGCCATGATCACGTTGCGCAGGTCCTCAAGCGAGATGCCGTAATTGGCAAGCCGCGACAGATCCGCCTGGATGCGGATGGCAGGTCGGATATTGCCTTGCACCGTGACGCGCCCGACGCCGGAAATTTCGCTCAGCCGCTGCGCGAGCAGGGTATCGGCGACGTCGCTGAGCGCGCGCAGCGAGATGGTGTTGGAGGTGATCGCTAGCGTCACCATCGGCGCATCGGCGGGGTTCACCTTGGAATAGACCGGCGGGTAGGGCAGGTTTCTCGGCAGCGTTGCTGCCGAGGCATTGATCGCCGCTTGGATGTCTTGTGCAGCCGCGTCGATGTCGCGGCTGAGCTCGAACTGCAGCGTGATCTGGCTGATGCCGAACGAGCTCGAGGACGTCATCAGCTGGAGCGAGGGAATCTGCCCGAAATTGCGCTCGAGCGGCGCCGTCACCAGCGACGCCATCACGTCGGGGCTGGCGCCCGGAAGCTGGGTCGTGACCTGAATGGTGGGGAAATCGACCTGCGGCAACGACGAGACCGGCAGCCACATATAGCCGAGCAGCCCGCCGAGCATGACGGCGACCCCGAGCAGCGAGGTCGCGATCGGGCGGTGGATGAAGGGCGACGAGACGCTCATGGGTTGGCGACCGGGGGCAGACCCGCGCTCGGACTACGCTTTGCTTTCTCTCCTGCGCGCTCGCCTCCGCGTGTGCCACGGGTTCCATCTGGCCGCGGCCGCACCACCGGTGTCGTGACCTGCCCGGCATCCTCCGCGCTCGACACCGCTACCTGCGTTCCCTCGGTGAGGCGGGCAAATCCGGTCGTGACCACGCGCTCGCCTGCCTGCAGGCCCGTGGCGACCACGGCCTGCACGTCGTTCTGCTGCATCAGCGTCACGCGCCGCACAGTGACGGTGTCGCCCTCCTTGAGCACGTACACGAATGCCCCGCTGGGGCCGCGCTGGATGGCGGCGGTCGGCACCACGACGACCTGGCGCAGCGTATCGATAAGCACCCGCACGTTGACGAACTGCCCGGGCCAAAGCTGAAGGTCGTTATTGGGAAACTCGGCCTTGAGCTTCACCGTGCCCGTGGTTTGGTCGACCTGATTGTCGATCACCATCACCTTGCCCTTGTCGAGCGCGCTCTTGCCATCGGCGGTCAAGGCGTCGACCGGCAGCTGGCCTTCGGCCATCCCCTTGGTGAGATCCGGCAAGTTCTGCTGCGGCAGGCTGAAGAAGACCGAGATCGGTCGGAGCTGCGTGAGGATGACGATGCCGGTGGCCTCCGCCCCGCGCACGAGATTGCCGACATCGACCAGACGGATGCCGGTGCGGCCGGCGATCGGCGCGACGATGTCGGTGTAGGACAAGATGGCGCGCGCGTTATCGATCGCCGCCTGGTCGAGCTTGATCTGCGCCTCGAGCTGACTGACCAGCGCCCTCTGGGTATCGAGCTGCTGCTTGTTGACGGCGTTGGTCGCTGCCAGGCGGGTGTAGCGGTCCAGATCGAGCCGGGCATTGGCAAGCTGCGCTTCGTCCTGGGCCTTCTTGGCGACGGTCTGGTCGAACGCGGCCTGGTAGGTCACGGGGTCGATCTTGGCGAGCACGAATCCCGCGGGCACGTCCTGCCCTTCCGTGAAGGATATGTTGATGATTTTGCCGTCGACCTGCGAGCGCACAGTCACGGTGTTGAGCGCTTTCGCGGTACCGACGCCGTCGAGATAGACCGGGACATCGGCCGCACGCGCGGCAGTGGCGAGCACGGGAACGGGTTCGCTCGTGGGAGGGCCGCCGCGGCGGCCGCCCTTCGACACCGCCGCCACCGTTTGCTGCCAGTGCGGCATGTAGTAGACCGCGGCCACGGCCGCGAGCACGAGGCCGGCGATCAAGAAGACGGTGATTCGTCGTTTGAGCGTCATTGCAGCACGTTCACACCGGCCGCCACTCCCGGCGGAAGCCAACCGCCGCCGAGCGCCTGAAAGAGACTCAATACCGCCTGCAAGCGCGCAAGACGTGCAAGTGAATAATTGTCTTCCGCGGTGAACAGAGTCTGCTGGGTCTGCAGCACGGTGACGAGATCGACGGTACCCTCACGCAGCCTCGCTTCCGCGAGCCGGAAGGCTTCGCGTGAACTGGTGACGACGAGTTGCTGCAGACGCTCGCGCTCCAACGTGTCGGCGACTGCGATGAGGGCGATCTCCACGTCGCCGAAGCCGGCGAGGATGGTCTGGCAGTAGACCTTCAACAGCTCGAATTGCTTGCCTTGCGCCAACTCCAACTGCCCCTCCAGCCGAAAGCCGTCGAGCAGCGGCTGCGTGGCGTTGAGGGCGATGTTGTAGAAGGCGGACTGCGGCGTGAACAAGAGCTTGAGCACGTTGCTTTCGTAGCCGCCTTGGCCGGTCAACGAAATGCTCGGGAAGAAGGCGGCGCGCGCCGCTTCCACGCTGGCGTCGGCGGAGGCGAGGTTGGCCTCGGCGGAGCGAATGTCGGGGCGCTGGAACAGCAGTTCCGACGGCAATCCCGGCGTCACCCGCGGGATCGCCAACTGATAAATATTGCCGCCTTTGATCACGACCTCGACCGGCGGCTTGCCGATCAACACCGCGAGGATGGCTATGTTCTGGCGCAGCGTCTGATCGAAGATTGGGATGTTCGCGCGCACCTGGGCAACCAGGCTCTCCTGCTGGGCGACATCGAGCTGGGACGCCGTGCCGGCGTCGAACCGTTGCTTGATCAAAGTGAGAATCCGGTTCGCCGCCTCGAAGTTGTTCCGCGCAATCCGCAGCCGGTCCTGCGACGAGAGCACCTGGAAATAGGCGTTGCCGACGGACACGATGGTCGACAGAACGACGATTTCCTTGTTGAAGCGGCTGGCGACGGCGCTTTCCTCCGCCGCGCGCGAGTTCGCGCGGTTCTTGCCCCAGAAATCGATCTCGTAGCTCGCATTGAGCGCGGCATGGAAGAGGTTCCGCTCGGGCAAGCCGGGGTTCTTGAGGCGCTCTGCGAAGCCGACGAAATCCACTTCCGGCAGCAGCGGCGCACCGGTGATCTTGGCCTGCGCGTCGGCCTGCAGGATGCGCCCAATGGCGGCGGCGATGTCGAGATTGGCGATCTGCGCCTCCTCGATCAGATTGGTGAGTTCGCGCGAACGAAAGCTGCGCCACCAATCGAGCGTCGGCGGCGCAGACTGCCCTTGCCCGGCGCCGTATTTGGGCGGGATATCAGGCGCGAGGTCCGGTCGCGCGGACGTGAAAATGCACCCGGTCAGCATTTGCACGAGACATAATCCCATAAACACGACAAAGGCGGGGCGAAGGCTCGTGGCTGCGGTCACCAGAGCACGCGTGCGCCACCCGTCGAACATGGGACCGACTTTCAACGCTAGAACACCCGTCAAACGGGCATTAGCGTTAACGCAACGCACGCCTTCCCCCAGTCGCCCGATAACCAACTCACCATACTATCAACCCCGCCCGGCCCGACCACTTAATTAAAAGACATGTTCGGCCTAAGGCAGCGCTAGAACCGGCGCCGGCGGGCCCCGCCGATGGCTCTCAAGTCGCTGATTTGAAATGGTTATTTCCAGCCCGCGTGGGCTGGTGCCCGAGGTCGTCCGGGAGCCTCACGGCCGAGCGTGCGCTAGGCCGCAAACCCCGTCTTTGCGGCCTTGGCGGCGGCGAGGTACCAGTCGAGGATTTCGGCGCCGTTCCAGTGCAGCACACCCTCGAAACGGCGCGCATGATCATAGATCGCTTCGAGGTATTTGATGCGGTGCGGTTGGCCGCTGATATAGGGGTGGATCGCCAGCGCCATGATCTTGGCGCGGCGCTTTCCCTCGGCGTAGAGGCGATCGAACTGATCGATCGCGCGCTTGGCGAGATACTCGCTCTCGTGGTGCTGAACGATCATAATGCCGATGTCGTTGATCTCGACCGTATAAGGGAGCGTGACCAGCGGCCCTTTGGCGGTGCGGATGACGGTCGGCTCGTCGTCGTAGACCCAATCGCCGGTATATTTCACGCCGGCGCCGACCAAGAGCTCCGGCGTTTCCAGTGTCTGGGTCAGGCCCGGCCCCAACCAGCCGACCGGACGTCGGCCGCTGAAGCGCTCGAGGATGTCCATGGATCGATTGATCATCGCCGCCTGATCCTCGACCTTGTGAATCGGGATCTGGTCGTAGGCGTGGCCCATGAACTCCCAGCGCAGGCGTTTGGCTTCCTCGGCGACGCGGGTGTAGTCCTCGCAGGTGCGCGCGTTGATGGCGAGCGTCGGCCTGATCCCGAGCCGCTCGTAAAGCTCGAAGAAGCGCCAGGCGCCCACCCGCATGCCGTATTCGTGCCAACTCCAGTGCGGCACGTCGGGAAGTAGCGGCACGCCGGTCGGCGCCGGAAGGACTTGGCGCGGCATCGGCCGCCCGATGTCCCACACCTCGTAGTTGACGATGGTCCAGAACACGAGCCGCGCATCGCCGGGCAGTTTGAGCGGCGGCCGGTCGACGATGGCCGAATAGTCGCAGCGTTCCCGCGGCAGCATGGGGGTCGTCATGGGCTGGGCGCTCCCTTGCGGTCTCGCGCCATGATAGGGCTCGGCGGCATCATGATCCACCGTAGACCCCGCCTGCGTCGCGGTGCGACATCTTTGCGGAGGAGAGGCGCGGCGGAGCGGCTATGCTGCGCCCAACGCCGAGTGGCAAGAGGCGGAAGAGGGAATGGACCTCAGGAGTAGGCAGCCGGTCCCGGCGGGCCGCGAACGCGCGTCGCGTTGGCCCGACGAACCGGCGCAAGCGCCGATCAAGGATCGCGCGGCATCGTGGCGCGCAGGCACCGAGCGAGCGCTGACCGCGCGCGTTCCCCTCGTCGTCACCCTCGCGATCTTCCTGCTTGCCTTCCTGTTGCCGGCTTGGCCGTGGCTGTCCGGCGAGGTGACGATCCCGTGGGACGCGAAATCCCAGTTCTTTCCGCAGGTGCAATTCCTCGCGTCGTCATTTGCGCGCGGTGAATGGCCGTGGTGGTCGCCGAACGTGTTCGCCGGCTGGCCGCAGATTTCCGATCCGCAGTCGCTCTCGTTCGCACCGCTCTACGTCCTGCTGGCCGCCTTCAATGCCGCGATCAGCCTGCGCGCCTTCGATGCCGTGACCTTCGCCTATCTGTTCCTCGGCGCTGTCGGGATCATCCTGTTGTTCCACGACCGCGGCTGGCATGCCGGCGGCGCGCTCGTGGCTGCGATGGCATTCGCGCTCGGCGGTTCGGCCAGTGCGCGCATACAGCACACCGGGCAGATCGTCAGCCTCGCCTACCTGCCCCTTGCGCTCTGGCTCGTGGCGCGCGCGCTCGAGCGCTCGTCGTGGCGCGCGGGCCTGGCGGCCGGCGCGGTCGGTGGACTTATGGCGATCGGACGCGATCAGGTGGCGTTGCTGTCGCTCTACGTGCTCGCCGGATTCGCGCTGGCGTACTGGGTGGCGGGGGAAGCGCCGCTCGCACGCGTGCGCGCGAGCATCAAACCGCTGGCCGCGGCCGCGGTGAGCGGCTCGTTCATTGCCGCGGTGCCGATCATCATGACCACGCTGCTGGCGGCGCGCTCGAACCGTCCCGAGATCAGCTTCGCGGCGGCCGCGGGCGGCTCGATCCACCCCGTGCACCTGCTGCAATTCGCTTTTGCCGATCTCTTCGGCGCGATGGACCCGAACGTCGAATACTGGGCGCCGCAAAGCCCGATCTGGGACGCCGCCTGGGGATGGCCGGGGCTCTACCTCTCCCAGAATATGCCGCTCGTCTACGCCGGCGCGCTGACCTTCGTCGCGGTGGTGTCATTCGGCCTCATTCGCGGCCTCGCCTGGGCGCGCGAGATCAGATTCTTCACCATCGCCGCGGCGTTCATGCTGCTCTACGCGCTCGGCGCCTATACGCCGGCCTTCCGCCTGATGTACGACCTCTTACCCGACGTGGCGCTCTACCGCCGGCCGGCCGACGCCACGTTCGTGCTGGTCGCCTTGGTCGCGGTCATTGCCGGCTATCTCGTCCATCGTTGGCTCACCGGCACGGTGCCGCCGGCAACGCGCTTACAGCGCGCATTCGAGATCGCCAGCCCGATTGTGCTGATCGCCGGCGCGCTGGCGCTGGCCGCGTCCGTGGTCGGCATCCAGCCCGCGCTCGTTCCCGTGGTGACTGCGGTCGTCTTCACGGCGGCGGCGGTCGCGGTTCTCGCGCTGGCGCGCCGGCTCGATGCGCGCTGGCCCGTCGCCGCCGTCGGCCTCGTCGCGGCGTTCGTGGCGCTCGACCTCGCCTGGAACAACGCTCCGCATGTTTCGACCGCGCTGCCGCCCGAGCGATTCGAGGCGCTGCGCGCAAACACCGACGACGAGACGGTGCGCCTCCTCAAGGCGCGGCTCGCCGGCGCCGCGGCGCCCGACCGGCGTGACCGCGTGGAGCTCGTTGGCATCGACTATCACTGGCCGAACCTCTCGCTCGCACAGGGTTTCGATCACGTGTTCGGCCACAATCCGCTGCGACTGCGCTGGTTCCAGGAGGCGACCCATGTGGGCGACACTGTCGCCATCCCGAGTCAGCGCGTGTTTTCGCCGCTCTATCCGTCCTACCGTTCGGCCTTCGCCGATCTTCTCGGCGTGCGCTTCATCGCCACCGGTGTGCCGGTGGAACAGATCGACTCGTCGCTCAAGCCCGGCGATCTCAATTTCATCGCGCGCACCAAGGATGCCTACGTGTACGAGAATCCGCGCGCGCTGCCGCGGGTGATGCTGCTGACGGACTGGCGCCTCGCCAATTTCGACGAGCTCTTGCGCGCCGGCTGGCCGAGCGTCGATCCGCGTCGCACCGTGCTGCTCAAGAAGGCGCCGATCGGATTCTCGCGCAGCGCGGCCGCCGGCACCGTGGGCAGCGCGCGCTTGCTGCGCTACGCCAACACCGAAGTGGTGGTCGAAGTCGAAGCGCCGGCCGGCGGCGTGCTCCTGCTCAACGACGTCTGGCACCCGTGGTGGCAGGCGAGCATCGATGGGGCGGATGCCGAAATCCTCAAAGCCGACGTGATCTTTCGCGCCGTGGTCTGCCCGCGCGGGCGGCACGTGGTGCGTTTCACCTTCCGCCCCTTCGCCGGTGCTGTCGCGGAGGTGGTGGGGAAGGTGACACATCACGTGCGGCCGTAGCTGGACATGCTGTCCGATCCGCTTCCATTCGCCGCATGCGGCGCAACGCCCACGCGTGCAATCTCTCGGTCACCGCGTGGGCAAAATCGCCACCGCGACCTGCGCAAGCGCTGCGGACACGGGGAATGATTTTCACCCTACGCCCTGGACCCCTCCTGCGCCGATCGCATAAAGTCGCGCCCCACGTGCGGACCAGTGCCCCGCCTTCCTCCCGAAGTCGCGCCGGCCCATGACGATATTTCAGCGCGTTTCGTCGCTCATCATGATGACGATGGTTTGGCTCTCGCCGGCGGTGCCGTCGCTGGCGCAGGATTATCCGTCACGCCCGGTCAAGATGATCGTGCCGTTCGGCGCCGGCGGTCCGACCGATATCTTCACGCGCGCGCTCGCCGAGGAGCTGCGCAAGGCGCTCAAGGAGCCGTTTGTGATGGAGAACCGGCCCGGCGCCGGAACCATCATCGGCTCCGAGGCCGCGGCAAAATCTCCGCCTGACGGCTACACGCTGCTGATGATTTCTGCGACCCAGACGACCACCGAAACGCTCGTTCCCAACAAGTCGTACAAGTTGTTGCGCGATTTCGTGCCGGTGGCGTCGCTCGTCAATTCCGAACTGGTGATGGTGGTGCACCCCTCGGTCGGCGTGAACACGGCCCAGGAATTCATCGCGCTCGCCAAGTCGAAGCCCGGCGCGCTCAATTATGCCTCCTCGGGGGTGGGCTCGAACTATCACATGGCGGGCGAGCTTTTTAAGAACCTGACGGGCACGAATATCCTGCACGTCCCCTACAAGGGCAGCGCCGGCGCGCGCAACGACATCATCAGTGGGCAGATCGAAATGATGTTCGACTCGGTGCCGAGCATGGCTCAGATGATCCAGGTCGGACGGGTCAAGGCGCTGGGGACGACCGGCAAGGTTCGCTCAGCCATCCTGCCCGACGTGCCGACGCTGGCGGAGGCCGGGATTCCCGGCTACGAAGCCACGATTTGGATCGGCGTTATGGCGCCGGCGGGGACACCACAGCCGATCGTCACCCTCCTGAACGCCGAGATCAACAAAATCCTCGCGCGCGCGGACATAAAAGAGGTGTGGAGGAAGCAGGGCGCGGAGACCATGTCGATGAAGCCCGACGAATTTGGTGCCTTTGTGCAATCCGAGATCGACAAATGGGCCAAGGTCATCAAAGCCAACGACATAAAGCCCGAATGAACGCGGTGATACGTCGAGAACGAGGAGTCCACCCGTGAACAAGCCCATGTCGTCCGCCACCGTCATCCGCGGCGAGGAGCACTGGACCGACAAAGGCAGCGATGTCCGGATATTCCTTTGGAACAAGCACGCCGGCGATCCCTCCGGCCCGGTTGGCAGAATCTTGTTCGTGCACGGCTCGTCCATGGCCTCGCAGCCGACCTTCGACCTGCAGGTGCCGGGGCGTGCCGATTCCTCGGTGATGGATTTCTTCGCCGCGCGCGGCTACGACACCTGGTGCGTCGACATGGAGGGTTACGGCCGCTCCACCAAGACCCGCGACAACAACGCGCCCATCGCCTACGGCGCCGACGACTGCTTCGCGGCCGCGACCTATATCGAGAGGGTGCGCGGCAAACGCCCGCTTCTGGTCTACGGAATTTCGTCCGGCGCATTGCGCGCGGCACTGTTCGCGCAGCGCCACCCGCAGATGGTCGCGCGGCTCGCGCTCGATGCCATGGTGTGGACCGGCGAAGGTTCCCCTACGCTTGCCGAGCGCAGCAAGCGGCTAAGCGAGTTCCGCGCCAAGAACCGGCGTCCGATCGACCGCAAATTCGTGCGCTCGATCTTCGAGCGCGACCATCCCGGCACCGCCGACGACGTCGTCATCGAGGCGTTCGCCGACGCCATCCTCAAGCTCGACGACTCGGTGCCGACCGGAACCTATGTCGACATGTGCGCCAATCTGCCGGTCTGCGATCCCGCGCAAATCACGGTTCCGACCCTCATCATGCGCGGCGAATACGACGGCATCGCGAGCTTTGCCGACCTCGTAAAGTTCTTCGAGCGGCTGCCCAACCCCGACAAGCAATTCGCCGTGATGCCGGGCATCGCCCACGCCTCGTTCCACCAGAAGAACTACGCCATCTGCTATCACATCCTGGAAAGCTTCTTCTCGCAGCCGGCGCCGATCTACAAGGGCGGACATTGATCTTACCGTCGCTGCGGCGGCGCGATCCGAGATTTGCGCGGGCGCCCCCAGCGCGCCAGCGCCGCGCGTGCTTGCTGATAAGGAGAAATTAACCGACGCAAGCCGCCGCGACCTCCATGCTTCCGCCATGCTGTTGCCCCATAGCGATTGCTTAGGGGAAACGGGGGACCGGGGATGACTTTCCACCGCCCAGGGGTGTGGCTTGGCGCGCGTCTCGCCGCGATTGCGGTAACGGCGCTCCTTTGCGCCTGCGCCGAACGTGATCTGCCGGCGGCCGACCCGAGCTTCTATCGCAGCCTCGCGACCAAGGACGCGCAGGTCGATGCGGTGATGGCCGCCTCCATGATCTCCGGCTACCGCACCAACAACGGGCTCTCGGCGGTCACCGTCGATCCGGAACTCATGAAGCTCGCGGAGGCGCAGGCCCAGGCCATGGCGAGCCGCGACACCTTGAGTCACGACATCGCGCGCAGCTTCCACGACCGGCTCAAGGGGGGCGGCTATCGCGCCCGCACCGCGGCGGAGAATGTCGGTGCCGGCTACCACACTCTGGCGCAGGCCTTCTCCGGCTGGCGCGACTCGCCGCCGCACCGCGCCAACATGCTGCTCAGCGGCGCGACCCGCATGGGCATCGCCGCGGCCTACGCGCCGAAATCCAAATACAAGGTGTTCTGGGCGCTGATCCTGGCGGAGCCCGACGAGCGGCGGGGTTAGGGCGCGGTCCGCTCACCGCGCCCGCACCACGGCTCACGCGGCGGGCTCGGCCGTCAAGTCGAACAGCGCACGCCCGAAGGTCGCGCGCGCTTCGTTGATGAGCGGCGCGACCGCGGCCACGAAGGCGTCGTGCTCGGCGGCGCTGAGCGCGACGACCTCGCAGCCCTGCGCGTCCATGGCTTTGCGCGCGTCTTCCTCCTCCTGCACGTGCAGCTCGCGCTGGAACGCGATCGCGTCCGTAACGGCGCTTCGCATGGCGCGCTGGAGATCGCCGGGCCAGGCATCGAACGCCGTGCGATGGAGAAAGATCGGCCGCGAGATGTAGAAGTGATTGCTGAGCGTGTGGAAGCGGTGGAACTTGTGCACGCCGTAGGTCACGGTGTTCGAGAGCGGATTCTCCTGCGCGTCGATGGCGCCGGCGGCGATCATCTCGATCGCCTGGGTGAGATCCATGCGCATGGGCACCGCGCCCAGCAACTCGAACGTCCGTGCCTGCACGTTGCTCGGCAGCACGCGGATCCTCAAGCCCGTCAGATCCGTGGGCGCGCGCACCTCCCGTACGCGGTTCGAGATGTGCCGAAAGCCATTCTCGAACCAGCCGAGCACGCGATAGTTCATGCGCTCCTCGATCTTGCGTGCGAGCAGGTCGCCGAGCGCGCCGTCCATCGCCACGCGCGCGGCCTGCGTGTGCGCGAACAGGAATGGCAGATCGACGATGCCGAGCTCCGGCACGCGATCGGTCAGGTAGCTCGACGATTGGTAGCCCAGTGTCAGCAGCCCGTGCTCGACCAGCCACAGAATGTCCTCGGCGCGATAGCCCAGCTCCATGATGTTCCAGACATATTTGATCTCGACGCGCTCGCCGAATTCGGCCGTCAGCCGGTCGCCGATGAGCTTGAGCGCGCGGCTGAAGCCGGTGCTCGCGGGGCCGTAGCCTCCCATGCGAATCTGAATCGGGTCGGGCATGCGTCCTCTCGTCAAGACTTTGCGTCAGGACGTCGGCGGCGGCTGCGTCATCGCGACCGCGACTCCGGATGCGGCCAGGCCGAGACCGAGCGCCAGCAGGATGCCGGCCACGCCGGTCGCGGCGGCGAGCACGCCGGCGAGCGCGGGAAATACGATCTGCCCAACGCGGTTGCCGGTCATCCGCAGCGTCAGCGCGGTGCCGCAGACCTCGGGCGGCGCGAGATGCATGACGCCTGAAAGGGTCAGCGTCGAGGCGATGCCCATCGCAAAGCCCAGGCAGATGAGAATTCCGTACATCGTCGGCAGCGAGAGTGGCAACGCCAGGATCACAAACCCGGCCGCGCTGCCGAGCATGCTCGTCAAGGTGAGCGGCGCGCGGCCGATGGCAAAGATCAGCCGGGCGTAGAACACGCGCGAGACCAGCGAAGCCAGCGAGCGGACGGTCAAGAGCAGGCCGATGTGATCGGCATCGATCTGCCGTTCCGCGCCGAGCGCCGGCAGATAGATCACCAGCAGATCGAGCGACGTGACGGTCACCACGCTCGAGAGCATGACGGCGGCGAAGCCGCGCAGCGTGAGCAGTTTGCCGATCGGGACGAAATCGCCCGCATCGTGGTAGCGCGCTTTGAGGGCGGCGGGCCTGATCAGCAGCGCGACGATCACGCTCGCACCTGCGGCGGCGAGGCCGATGGCGAACAGCCGAGCGGTCGGCGGCAGCGCCGCCGAGCCTCCGAGCCAGCCGACCACGAATGGGCCGAGCCCCTGTCCGATCGATGCCGCGACCATGTAATAGCCGAGTGCGGTTTCCCGGCTGCGCTTGCCTCCCGCGCGCGCCGCCAGCATCTGATGGCCGGCCATGCAAAACATGTGGCCGAAGCCCAAGAGCACGGAGAAGCCGAGGAGGTGCATCGCCGATAGCGGCCACGCCCAGAAGCCGACGCAGGCGATGAACACCAGCGCCGAGCCGAGCCAGGCCGCCCGGGCGTCGTTACCGCGGTCGATCCAGCGTCCCACCCGCAACGCCGTGAAGACCGGGATGATGGCGAAGCCGGTGGCGATGATGCCGAGCCAGAGCACGGGCAGGCCGAGCTCCAGCGCCCGGTAGGAGGTCGTGATCCGCACGATGAGGATCAGCGTCTGGATCAGCGTCACATGGGCGAGGAACGGGATGAGCAAGCGATAGTCGATGTCGCTCTCTGGGGCGACGCGCGCGCTCGGCTCATCAATCATCGACGGATCGTATCTCGAAGCTGGGTGGACTGCGCCCGGCGGCGACTACTTGTTTACCGGCTCAGGCGCGCGGCGCAAAGGCTGCGCTGCGCCTGCCGCGCCCCGCAAATGCGTATTGCTGGGGGCGCAGGGCGGGCGGAAGAGGCTCGATGGTATAATCTCGTCCAGTGGTTCGAA
>Ga0306919_10000801_pt1 | contig 14462 bp, 19 predicted proteins | sample flu12Cox44000172_FD_203764 | JGI IMG/M metagenome (GOLD analysis project Ga0306919, IMG submission 203764) | Lab enrichment of tropical soil microbial communities from Luquillo Experimental Forest, Puerto Rico - flux4day.12C.oxic.44.000.172 (v2)... | ecosystem: Environmental > Terrestrial >... | reverse complement strand
CACAGGCGGCGCCGCTGCTGGAATTGGCTAAGCGAGCTGAGCGCGTCAGCGTACCACTTCGATGTCCTTCTTGGCGAGCGTCACCCTCTGCTCGCCGCCGAGCTGCAGCAGGATCTCGACCCGCTGGTGCGGCTTCATGTCGGCGAAGATCGCCAAGTGGCCGGCGAAGGGACCCTGCAGGATCCGCACCTGGTCGCCGGCTTTGAGCGGAGGACGCTTGGGCAGCTCGATCAGCCCGTTGCACTCACGCCGACGCAGGTCATCGATGATCTGATCGCTGACGACCGCCGGCGTTACCCCGTTGAGGATGAGGCGAACCACGTGCGGGCACCACCGCGCCGACCACCATCCCGCGACAATGGCAACGAAGACGTAGGACGGAAACAAACACGGCCTGGTCTCAATCCGCCGCCCATGACTGCGACGGACGGCCCGCAGTCGCGGACAGTAGATCTCGAACCCGTTCAGACCCAAGAAATGCTGCGCCGCCTGCTCTTGCCGCGGCTCAACCTGTGCACAGGCCCAATACGCCACGGCTATTCTGCGGCCCTGACCGAGTTGCGGGCGCGGGCGCCACAACGCGGATCGTCTCGCCCGATGGCTTCGGCGCCGGCAAGCTTAGACGGCCGCCGCGACCCGACCCCAACAAGGTGATTCGTCTCCGCGTCATCTGGCGGGCGGAAAAAGCCGCGCCGTACGTCCCTCAGCGTGCGATACGCAATGCCCGGGCCAGAACAGGGGAGCTGCGCGAGGGCATTTTCCGCTGCAGCACGAAAGGCGGCGCGATCGGCAACGCTGAGCGGGCCGCAAAAACGGCTGATCGCCTGTTCGACGTCATCAGATGTTGCCATTGGACGGCGCTCCGTGAGAGTGTGAGGCCGTCTCGTTGACTTGCGGTTTGAGGGTTGAACGCCTCGCCGTTCCTCCCATGGCGGCGGGGCGTTTTTATTTGGCTGCCGCTGCTTCCTCCAATGGTGCGCATTGCCCGCCGCGGCGCCGGCGCTCGGCTTGCCATTGTCGGCGCAAGCTGTCGGGGACATCGGCCCAATCGAGGTGGGCAGGTCTAGGATCACAGTCGAATTCACGCCGCCAACGATGCAGAAGCTCGGCGCGTTCCGCTTCCGAGAGGATGCCCATCTCGAAAAGGTAGCTCTGCTCGCGGTCATACCCAGGCCACTTCAGGCCCAGGCCGGGCGCGTCGAGGCACCACCAAATTTGCGGTCGACGACCGTGCTGGCCCCACAGCCGCATCACGAGAGCGCGGCAGCTCGTCCAGGCGTCGCGCAGGTGTTCCGTACTGTCGAACAGCGAACCATCGGGACCAGGACCTAACCAAAGCTCCATCAGTTGGCTGTAGGTCAGACCGCAGTTGTCGATGTCCTCGCTAACGACGATGCGCCCCATTGGACTGCCTTTCCTCACCGCCTCACCGCCTGTCGTAGGGCAAAGGCTCGCCGCTTGGCCGCATTGGGGGAGCCACCACCGGTCACCGGTCGCCTTTTGAGAAAGCCCGCCGCCTCGGCCGCGGCATAGGTGCTGATTTGTCCGCGTGCGATCGCCTCAAGCAGATCGAAGCGTTCTGCCCGCCGGAGGCGGCCAGTCAGGTACTCGATGGACGTACCGCCCATGGGAGATTCGAGGTTGATCCGGAGTGGAGCGAGGTTAGTACCGGTTCTTGGATCAATGCAACGGGTACGCTATTGCAGGCGACGCAGGCCATAACGCGGCCACCGCCCAAGACAACGGGAAGGAGAATAATAATGACTAAAAGACTGTCGCAGCTTGAACAAGAACGCCAAGTTCGCGAGAGCCGTCTAGCAAGACCATATCCCGACGATTGGAGTGAGTGGGACACAAAAGCCGCTCTCATGGCTGCAGAGGAATTCGAGCAGAAGGCGCGTGAAGCTTTGAAACGCCGACGGGTTGATGTGGGGCTGGTCACGGAATTGCTCGATGCTGCTGCAGAAGCACGGGAAAAAGCCCGGTTAGCGCCTGTCAAACTAAGCCACGGATGACCTCGGCGTGTTCGCGCGAAATCTTTGATGAGGATGAACAAACTATGCCGCAGTGGCAGCGCGCGCCGCGACCCATTTCGCTCGCAGATTTTGAAATAGTCCCCCCCTGGGTTCTGAAACCGGTCGGAGAGCCTGTGCGAAGGCTCAGCATGCGCTAGATGGCTCACGAGAGAGGACGACGACGACGGAGAAAATTACAACCTAGAATTTATTCGTTTCTTTCGTTCTTTCGTTGCGCTCCTCTGCATTCAGGCTCGTGTCTATATGTAAACTAAATAATATAATAATATCATATACTTAGATTTTTGGCTTTCCGCGTCGACATGCCCAAAAACAGGGGGGCCTTACGAATTAATTAAATTCGGGAACTGGGCCGTCGCGTCCGATTCAACTAAAAAGCGGTGTTCGGTTGTACTCCTATCAGACTGCAAACCATGTCTCTCGTGGCCGTCCTGGGCCGTTAGCCTTTTGCTTCACGCATCGAACCTTGCCGTCGGCAACGAGCTTGCTGAGCGCGATCTCGAGCCTGTTGGCGGCTATGTTGCGGCCGAAGGAACTGTACATCGCAGTACGATCCATGCCGTCGGTGCCGGCGCTACGCAGCCGCCGCAGGATGGCGTCGGCGACCGTGTCCCCGGTAAAGTCTGCGAAGATGTAGCGCGCGGAAGCCTCACAGAATGCCCACAGCGCGAGTGCCGCGTCGAGGTGCACGCGCTCGATCTGCCGGGAGCCGTCAAGCAGCGCGTAGAGCAGGCCGAGCCGGACGGCCTGCGCTTCGGCCCGGGCGATGATAGCGCCGAGCATCCCGGGGACGCCCTCCGACAGTCGTGGGTAGACATCCTCCCACAGGCGCGCTGCTTCAGGCGTCATCGTGATCCGTTCGAATGCGCGGGCAGCGACGGCTGCCTGCAACGTTTCTGCCCCGAGCAGATCGATAGCATTGGCATCCATCGTTCCGCCGTGCGCTAAGACCTTGTCGCGCCGACTACAGGCGAACAGGAATCGATTAGCAAACCCGTTGGCGACCGAGGTCTGGTCGAGCTTCTGTTGTATCTCCGCGATCGTGATGTGACCGCTGATGGAGATGAATGGTTCCGTTACCCGCAGCGGCGAATGCTTGGTCAGCGTCCGCAGCACTTTGGGGCAGTCCCAGGCGTCGCGGATGATTCGGCTGACGACGTTGCCCTCGCGCTTCATGCTGTCGAGCGCCGACGAGAACTCGCGCTCGTCGAGCATGAGGCGTTTGTCGTCGACGCCGGCATCGAGCAGCACTTGCGCGCCGGTCTTCTTGTCGGTCCCGAAGCTCGGGTCGCGGATTGCGTGCAAGATACCCTCACCTGAACTAATACCGCTGGCGACATTGTTCTCGGCCCAGCTGGGATCGGCGAGTTCAATGATCCGGCGAACATGTTGCGCAGCGGTGCCCTTGCGTCCTTTCGCCGTCGGGCCGGCAAGCAGGACATATAGATTCGGAAAATGCTTTGCCCCTTCGACCTGATAATAAGGCTGTCGGCCCACCATGTTCCCGAAGCTCACGAGAAACTGTACCAGGAGCGCGACGGGATCGCTCTCAGTGTGCGGCGAGAGCGTCGTCACCACCTTGCCGGAAAGACCGTGGTAGGCCGCTGCGCCCAATACCGGCCACGTGTCAGCTGTGGTGGCGGTGTCGGCGCCGTGATCTTTGCCATTGCCGGTCGGTGCGACGTCCGGCTCGAACCGCTTCTCGGTCCACTCGCCGTGGTCGATGTGCGTGATCTTCATGATCGCACCAGGTCATTGAAGTCCTTGACACCCACCGTGCGCAGCCACCGGGCAGGGATGCCGGCGGCGACGTAGCGCGCGGCACACGCCTCAGCGCCGTCGAGCGCTGCAGGATCGCCGCGATCCACCAGCACGGTGATCGCCTTGACCCCGGGCAAGACCGGAAAGTTTGCGATGTCGGTCTTCGGCCCCATTGCCCATGCTGGCGGCGTGATCGCGCCGCAGCGGATAGCACCGAGCACGGTTTCGATCCCCTCGCCGATCGTCAGCTTGTGCGTGACCGGCCACAACTTGATCGCGCGCGGGCTGGGCCAGCGACCGAGCGTGAGGCGCTTGATCTTGGCCGCGTTCGGCGTCAGGCCGATACGGTGAATGCCGGCCGGCGCATCGGTCTCGACGTCACGAAACAGCGCCAACAGGCACGGATGCCGCGCGCCGTTGGCGCCGAACGGGCAGTGCGGATGGAATCGCAGCACCTCGTCGATGGTGGCGGGGAATGCAGTAAGGTCGAGCTTGCGGGTCTCGGCGAGGTACCGCGCGGCCAATGTGCCGACGACCGATTTACTCTCACCCCACAGCTCGAATCCGCGTTCGAGTGTGTGGCTGTCTTCCTCCGCGTTCGTGACGCGCGCAAGCACGTCAGCGGGGAGGTCGAGGTCTTCGTCAATCCACCCATGGGCCTTACAGCCAAAGCAGTAGTAGTGCCCGTCAGCGTAGAGGTGACAGCTCGGCGTCTTTTCCTCGTGGAACGGGCAGAGGATTTTGCCAGATTCTACGCCCTCGCGATCGGCGGTAAATCCGGCGAAGCCGTCGCCGCTATGAGCGGAATCGGGCTTGGACTCGGACGTATGCGCTGTTGCAGAGAATCCCGACGCTCCTTCCCATGGCGGCTGCTCGGTCTTTGGCGTGCTGGAAATCTCATTCAGCATCACCATGACGATGTCTTCCGCCGGAACGGAATCGGGCTCGTCGTCAGAATCCTTGGAGAATTTTGGGGCCTTTGGCGCTGTTCGTTCCAACGCGCCGGATATTTCCTCGACCGGCTCGACGCGAGGACTTGTCTCAGTGTGCAGTTCGGTCCATGTGTGCTTGGCGTCGCCCCAGGTGCGGCCGTACTTCACATCGACCTTCATCGGAACTTCGAGCTTGACCACTTCCTCGCCGAGACGAGCCACCATCTCGGCCACTTTTGGCGAAGTCACCGACAGATCGAGACTGTCGTGCATCTGTAGGAGCGGAACGACACCTTCGCGGAAGCACGCGCGCATCCACTCCTTGGTCTGAACCGCAGCTGCACTCTGAATCAGCACATTCAACGCTTTGTAGGTCTCGGCGCGCCAGAGCCGGCGGCCATACCAAGGATGTCCAGGCGTGCGCGCTCGGCGCTCAGCTTCTTCGCGCTCGCAAGGCCCGGCGCCTTCCTCGTATTGCCCACCAGGCGCCCACAGATTGAAGTGCCGTCGCGCACTATTGAACAGTGTGAAGAAACCGTCCCGATGCGCAGCGTTCTTGCACGCGGCCGCCAGTTGCGAAATGAACGGCATCTTCTCGTTGTACAGGGCGAGCAGCGTCTTGGTTTCGCTCAACGACTTTTTGATTTGCTCAGACGTAGTCTCCGGGCCGGCGCCGTAGATCGTCATGAAGTTGAATGTCTTGCCGTCCTGCCGGCTAATCTTGCCACCAGTCAGCTCAGAGGCGTAGGCGTGAATGTCGAAATCCGAGTCGTTGATGTAGCGATCGCGCGCCGCTGTGGCGCCACGGAAATTTTTTCTCGCCGCGAAGTGGACGACGAGCCTGAACTCCTGTTGGCTGTAGTCGCAGCTCGCCCAGGTCTCACCCTCCTCTGGCAGAAATACACCACGAATCAGCGGCGCCAGTTCTTCGTCGTGCTTTGGCATTTGCTGCAGTGGCGGATGCGAATACGAGAAGCGGAGCGAGCGCGTGCCGCCGAAATCGGAGCGGTGCGGATGTATCTCGCCATAGACGCGGCCGTTCTCGACGTGTCCGAGAATTTGCTGCTGCAAGAAATTGTTGCCGTACTGGTCGAGTTGATCAGCCGCTGCGATCAATGGCGGCAACCAATGCTCGGAGTGCTGCATCCAGCCGCGCTTGCCACGTTTGAACGACGGGTTCCCCTTCTTAGTGCGCGGATACTTGATGCCGAGCCGATCGAAGGCGGCAATCAGCCACTTGCGGCCGTTGATTTCGTCCATACCGACGCCGGTGTTGAGCTTTTCGGAGATTTGGGCGAGCACAGCATCACGTCTGCGGAGTAAAAGATCGCACGCCTGCTTGGCCGCAGAAATGTCGACGCGAATACCGCGCCGGCGCATCTTGTGCACCATCGGCAATAGCCCGATTTCGAGCCGATAGGCTTCGCGCGTACCTTCGCGATCGAGGATCGGGTTCAAGCTATCGGACAGTTCTAGCGTGCGGACAGCGTCGGTCTCGGCATAGGGGCCGACGTAGTGCGCGGGCAATTGCCACAGGACGGATTGGGGTTTGAACCCTTTGCGCTTCCGCGCCGGGATCAATCCGAGCGCATTGCAGCCTTCCAGCAGTAGCGTCTCGTCCTTGCCGGGAAATCCACGCCAAGCGCATAGCGCGTCGAGACTGTACTTGTAGCGATTCTCGTCCACCATGGTGGCGAGCGCGTCGATTTCTTCGAGCTGCTCGGCCGGGGGCATTTCGATGCCGAAATCAGCCCACAGCCACCCCCAGTCGTATAAACCGTTCTTGGTGACGATCTTCGCACCGGATTCGACCAGGGCACGCAGCCAGCGGATGACTTGCTCGCGATCGAAGTTCGCGCTATCGGGATGGCGCAGTGGAATATAGATCGCGCGAATGCCACTGTCGCTGCGCCAGGCAATGCTGATACCGATGATGTAGCCTCCGCGCCACGGCCACCCTGGACCGCGTTTGTCGCGCAGTCCTTTGTCCTTGGTTTCGGTGTCCAGCGCGATGGTGCCCACGCGGCGTAGGTCGGGTAGTGCCGACAAGGGCTGCCAGTCGGACATCGGGGGCACTCTGTAATCGCCTCCGGATGCTGCCCTTCCCGGGCGAGCAGCATCGAGCGGCGATCGCGGGTTAAGGATCAGAACGGAATCTCGTCCCCGGTCACTTCTTTCGCGGTGGGCTTCTCGACCGCCTGCACCCTGACGCTGCTAGGCGCCGCCTCGATTACAGGTGCGTTCGGCGCTGGCAACACCGGTCCAGAGCTACCGAAGGTGATCCAGCGCTTGATCTCGAGGTGCGGCCGCTCACGCCCACCGAAGGCCGTGTTCATGAACGTGTGCGACAGTTCGACGACGGGGTACACGAGTGCACCCCTGAACTGTCGCATCAGCTTCACCTGCGAGACCAGGTTCCGTACGCAGACGGCACTGCCGATGGTGGTGACTGGAGACGGCCACCAGTAGCGCTCCATCGTGGCGGGATCGACGAACAGGACGACGTGCTCACCCTGCCATGGCCCCGTCATTTTGCCGAATTTTTCGCGCCACTCGCTTTGTGGGCATTCGGCGTTCATCGCGTCGATGTCGGGCCACCTCGCTCCCGGCGCGAGCACGATGGTTTCAGCCGGGCCCTCGTCGGTCAGCCACTTCTGCACCTTGCGCTGCACGTCGAGGACGACCAGCTCGGCTTTGACTTCCTGCTCGTTCGGGTCGAGCCAAACACCATTGAGGAACTTTAGTTTCACTCCTGAGAGTCCCCTGTCCGACTGGAACTGCGCCTCCTTTCCTTCGATTCCGCTTTCATAGCCTTCGAACCCGTCCAACGCTTGCGCGGCTTTCTGGGCTTTATCGATTTCGTTACTCATGACTAGCCTCACTGTTTGTCGGAATGCTCCGACGGGCTCTCCCGCGGCTGCGGGAAACTGTTGAACAGGTTCTTGATGATCCGGTACGCATTGTCCGGTTGACCGGGCAGCAGATCGTCAACAAAAGGCAGGCCCGATTTCGATCGCAGCGCGGCGATTGCACGGTTGATCTCGTGCAATGCGATCATACGAGTGTTGGCGTCGACGCGACTCCAATCGCGTGCACTGATGAAGTCGACCAGTGCACGGGCGGAATGCAGGTCCTTCAGCTGCGCCATCAGTCCGCGCATGATGTCGCCGTGCATTCCGTCGAGCGCTTGCTCGAGCTGCTCACGGTGCCAAGCTGACCACCACCGCATTAAACGGGCGTCGTCGGCGAGCTTCTTGTCCTTCTTGGATTGACTAAGCACGGCTACTCTCCCCAGCGAACATCATCGTCGAGATGGGCAATAGCCTCGTCGATTGTATTGAGAGCGTTTGTAATCTCGTACGCTTCGCAAAGTGCGAAGCCTTCCCCGCCACTGACGAACTTGATGCGCCCCAGTACGCTGCGCACCTCCCAGAGATCGCGCACCAGCTCGAACAGCTTGTGCTCACGCACGAGGGTGAGGCGGTCACTCATGCTGCCTAGGCGTCTCATGACACCGCCTCTGTCGCCGTTGAGGCTTCGACGTCGGGCTTGATGCGGAGCACGGTCTGAGCGCCGTAAAGCGCCAACAGACACGCTTCGGCTGCGCCGTGATCCCGTTTGCGCTTGAAATAGGCGTGTGCGTCCGGGAACCGTGCAATCGCGAGCGCGCGGCTAGCTTCTTTGTCCGCGCTTAAGTGAAAGGCACGCTTCCAATGTGCCGGTGAAACGTGTTCGATCGAGATGCCACAAGCCGCGATGACGCCTTCGGCTACGCCGGCAGCACGCCCATAACGGAAGATTGATGCCGTGCCCTGTCGAGGGAATGCCTGGGAGGCTTCGACGATTGCGTGATTAGGCTTGGTTTCGAGCAGCCACTCCTGCAAGGCGATGGCATCGACGCGACGTCGCGCACCAACGCCAGTAACCGGCATGTCGGTGACGGCGATGACATGTGGACCATTTGCACTGAGTTCGACGACGGCGCAGGCGCCGGTCAGACCTACATCAACCCCGAGGATTTTCATGCCCGCCCCCCATCTCTATGCAGCCAGCGCAATTCCGGCGGCCCTTTGTGGGTGCGAGAAAAAATCAACCAGCAGAAATCCTGCGTGCCCCCGCCGGGCTTTTCACCGGCGAGGATCACATGCCCAGGAGGCATCGATGGACGCGGGGTCAGTAAATAAACGCGAGCTAGGGGTAGGTCGGCGAGCCAGTGTGCTGCATTCAATCGGCGCTGCAGAAAGATCGTCGCTACCTTGCTTTTGTCATTCCTGCCAATCATCGAGAGCGCGTGGCGCGCGAATTCTTCGCAATGATCGAACGGCGGATTGAAAACGAAATTGGCGCCATGGGGTCGGTCACATTGAAGGAAATCGAGACAAGCGCGCTGGTGTTGATAGCCGCGGTCGACGATATCGCTGGCGAAGACGTCATAGCCGGCACGACATGCGGATTCGGCGATATGGCCAATGCCGCAACAAGGGTCCCAAACCGATGTGGTGAATTTCTCGACCTCGAACAGCCGTTCGCTAACCCAAAACGGTTCGACATAGAAGCCGTCCGGCTCTCTGTCCCAGATGTGTGCGCCGAGCGGGCGATGATCGGAAGGGGCGAACATAATGTCATCACTTTCCAGATGCGGGCGGCTCACGCGCGGTGATAAGCATGGCGGCCAGAGCCTGTGCGTTGGCGGTCGCTCGCCGACCGATTTCAGTTTCGATTGCTTGCGAACGTATTCGAGCATCAGTAAGGGCGGCACGTAGTTCGTCAGCACTCATCTGTTGCAATTCCGGATTGGTGTTCGGCAGCGCTACCGCCGCCGGCGCACCACGAACGCGCTTCAACTCGAAATGTTTGCTGCGCTTAGCAAGAGCAACGCCGAGCGTTGCTTGCGTGCGGTCGAGTGCTTCGATCGTGTCGCGGTATGCAGTCCGCGTCGCCTCGTCCATCACCAAGTTGGGCGCCAACACAAGGCTTTCAAACCTATCGCGCATAACGTGCAGCGCTGCTGGTGCTTGTTGCACAAATTCGAGCATCAGCTTTGCGTGCTCTTCCAATTCGCCCAACGTGTGCAGCCAATATTGGTCTTCGTTAAATTTGTAATCGTCGAACACCAAATTTGAGATCGCGGGATGTCCGAGCAGCCGCACAAGGCATTTGGTTAACCGTCGGAGTGCGTCTTGATAGTCCTCGACCTGAACCGACACCTCGGCAGGGCGTGACGGTGCTGCGACGATCTTGCCGCCGACCGCCTGCTCCCATTCCCACCGCTGTGCCGCCTGCCATTCGGCGGCGGTGACGGTGCGACCGATCAAACGACCGAGGTAGCCGGGCATCTCGTCATTGCAGACGGGAGCGTGTTTGCATCCGTCAGCATCGAACGGAATGCTCTCCCACATCCGTTTGTATGCATCGAGGAGCTGCTGATGGCGCGTAGTGAGTGTCCGCACGTTGTCGCTCATCACTCGGCCTCCGTGTGGCGCGCTTCACGCAGGTCGACGAGATGGTCCCTCGCTGCACGCAATGCGTTGTCGATCAGCATCCGCAGACCCGCGAGTTCATGATCGCCGGCCCGCTCGTGGTCCTCGCGGACGCGGTCAAGCCGCTCGATCAAATCGAGCAAGATGCGATCGGCCAGGATGACGTTCATGACTTCCTCTTCCCGTTGGACCGCGTTAAATTGGCGGGGCCGTCGAACGGACCTGGCAGCCCGACGTCGACGGCCCCTACGCCGGCAGTGGTCCCGCATTGCACGAGACGTACCGACGCTGATGCCGAGCGCGGCGAACGCTCGGCGCTACCGAGCGCGGCGCTCGGTATAGAGTGTGTGCGGTTTTCTTCTGCGCCCATTAGTCGTGACCGTTGCCGTACCGTTTCCGAGCGATCAGCGCGCGCGTCGCCTTCACCCAGTTGTCCTCAAAGGACACCAAGGCGTACCTTTCAGTTTCCTCGTCGATTTCGGCTTGGGGGACCTCGAGCGGCGGCAAGCGAAAACTGTCCGCGGCGAGCCGCAAGCGTTCGTTGATGTCAGCGATTACTGACGCAAGCTCGGCGAGGCGTTCGGCCGCCTCCGTGCGCAACCCGGCCAGGATCTCCGGATCAACCTGCGCGTCGATCGCCGCCGCGGCAGCGTCCTCGGCAATCTTGAAGATCAGCGTGTCGGAGATTTCGCCGGTCGGCAGGTAGAGATCCGCGTGCTTGGCGCGCGCGATCGGCAGAAGGACATCTTCCAGGCTAGCCTTCTCACCGAAGATGGCGAAGCAGTAGGGTTGCCTTCCCACAAATCCTTCAGCGTCTGGGGTCGGCTCGAGGTCGCTGGCATCGGGGATCGTGACTTCGATGCCGATCCGAACAAACGCTTCGGCCTTAACCCTTGCCTTGCGATGAATGATCGGTGCGGCATTGCGATTGTCGGTGATCCGCTCGAAGGGAATGTAACCTAACCATCTCGCCGCCTTGCCGGCGGTGTCAATCAGCCAGGTCCAGTTCGCGTCGTCATTCCGATAGGGCTCCCCATTCGGTTTGACGATCGCCGTCGTCGACACCAGTACATAATGTAGGCCGCGCCAGTGGATTTTCTTATTCCGGCCGACCAGCCGGTTGAAATGGTCAGCGAGCCACTGACCATCGCGGTGGCCCGCCGGCGTGTCGAGTCGATATGGATCGACCTGGGCGCTCAAAACCGTGAGCTCGCCAAGGCCGCAATCGATCTTCTTGCAGGCCGCTTCGAGAACGGCGCGAAGCGCTCTAGAGGGGCTTCCGTCTTTGGAGGATTTGGGATTATAAAGCATCTGTTCGCCTTTCTCTTTTCCAGGGGACTGGCAGCACGCAACACGGGTCTCGGCTGTTGGACGACAGCGCGAGGCCCAAATTTCAGGTCGTATCGGGAAGCGTAGAGATCTCGTTCGCCGTTTGTGTCGACGTCGGGGGGCCTGCCTTTAGGCTGACAACCACGTCGCTCGCTGCCGCACCTTCGGATTCGAGGACGGCGCGCAGCTGACCGATCGCGGCGACGATGCTATCGATCGAAGTGGTGGAGAGCGCCTCTACCAGCGCGGTGGTGAGCGCGAACTGGATCGCCTGGGGGAGCGCGCGGACGAACGTGTCCTGAAAATTATCCCACTCCGTCTCGTCCCACACATTGATAGAACCGCCGGGGCGCTTCTTGGGAGCGGGGATCTTTCGCTCTTTGACGAGCTTGCCGGTCCATTGACGGGAGTGTGGCCAGCCTTTCTCAGTCCGCAGCTGGCGAAATGTAAGGAGTCGTCCCACGATCGCCTCTGATGCGCATGGCGACGAGTGGTGTCGTCGGATTACGCATCTAGGCGCGCGACAAAACAGACATAACAGAGTGAAGTTGGACAGAACTCAGGACACAAGTCAGGGCCGAGTTCAGGGCCCGCTCAGGACAAAAGTCGGCTGCGGACAAAAGTCAGGACAAAAGTCAGGAGTCAAATTTCAGGCTGCCTCTGCGCCAGTCGCGGATCCGTCGACTGATGGTTTTGTCCATGGACGGCCCCTTGTCGTTCGCGACCAGATCGCCGTAGTGGCTGAGCCGTTTTGCGACGAAAGTGACTTCCTCATTGGGCCGCATGTGCTTGAAACGCGGCTCGTTCTGAAGATCTATCAGCGCATCTTTAAGGTGCGGAAACTTGATGGATGGACGGTGACGCGGACGCGTGGGCGCCTCAAATTCCTTCTCGATCTGCTCAAGGGTCAGCCCTGTGATCGTTTCCGATGCCTCAGCTGGCGCCTGCTTCGCCGGTGGCAGATTGTCCGGCTCGGGCTTAATCGGTTCGGGTGAGACCGGTTCGGTCGGTTGCTCGATCACCTGCTCCGGCTCCAGTTCCTGCTGTGCCTCCACCCGAGCTCGCTCGGCCAGTGCATCAACGACGGGATCGGTAGGCAGTTGGGCCGTCTTTAGCTGCTCTGGCAAGTACTGCGGCCGGGGCAAGCTCTCGCGTAGCTTGGCAATTTCCTCCTGTAACCGCCGCCAGATCGGGGACCGCTTGAGATCCCGAAGGGCACGGGGGATGAGTTGCGGGCCGGGGGGCTTGCCTTTATCATCCTCGCTCACATGCGTGACCCTTCACTTGGCGGTGGAGACATGCATCTAGCCCGGCGCGGACGACCACTCGGCGCCGGGCTTCCTATTTCAACTCCATTATCTCGCCGGCCGCAACGGCACCACCCGCCCCTCCGGCGGCGCAACAACGCGCTTCACGTGTGCGGCCCAAGCCTCGAAGGCGTGCCGCTTCTCGGCGTCGAACTTGTGCAGATCGTAAATCCGATGCAGCCCTTGCTGCCGGTGCCCGATGCAGAGCTCAGCGATATGCGGCGCGATGCTCAGTCGCGAAAGCCCGGTGCGGAAGGTCCGGCGCAAATCATGCAGCGTCCAATGCGGGATTGCCTTGCCGCCGTTGAGCCTGGTCATCCGAGCGTCGAGCCGATCCTTGGCGCGCACGTAATGAATCTGCGCACCATTGAGCACGTAACCCTTGCCTTGGGGGAGCGCGTGCAAGATCTCGACCGCCGCCGGCGGGAGCAGGACCGCATGCGATTCGTCCGACTTCATCCGCCCGGGCGGGATCGTCCACAGCGCAGCATCGAGATCAAATTCCGACCAGGGGGCACGACCGAGCTCGGAGCGTCGGGCGCCCAGAAGTAGGAGCAGCCGGATGAAGGGGCCGTAGTAGGCGGCTTCCGGTCCCTCGGTCGCGCGCCAGATCAGAGCGATCTCGCTGTCGCTTAGGACGCGCTGGCGCGGCTTCTTGGCACCGATGAGGTCCTTCCCCTTGAGATGATCGGTAGGGGCGGACTGAAGGTCGTAGCGAGGAACCGCCCAGCCGAACAGCCGCCGCAGATAGGTCAATGTCTGCCGGGCGGCCTCGGGGTGACCGCGATCGACGATCTCGTCGATCATAGCGATCACCTCGGCGCGGGCGATGCTGGCAATCGGTCGCTCACCCCAGCGCGAAATCAGTTCACGCCGGACGAGCCGCTCGATCTCGCGGGCAGCCCGCTTCGATGCAACATGGCGAGTGATGAAAGCTTCAGCCACGGTGCCGAAGGTGCTCGCCCGCTCGACGGCCGCGAGGCGGGTCTCTTCGGCCTTGCGAGCGCGGGGATCGCCGCCGTCCTGCATCTCCGTCAGCAAGGCTCGCGCGCGCTGACGCGCGTCGACCAGGGACATCGCCGGAAAGTCGCCGACCTTGATCCGGATCGACTTGGCGCTGCCGCGTGGCCGGCGCATCGCGAAGAAGCTCACGACACCCTGCTTGCTGGCGCGGCAGCCAAAGCCGCGAAGTTGCTGGTCCCAGATTTCTTGTGGTGCAGTCCGTGGCCGCGCCAGAGAGCGCAGCAAGCGATCGGATAGAGCGCGTTTCATGGGCCCTCTCTTGCGTGGTAGCGCGTGGTAGCGGTGTATCCGTCGTTGCCTCCGTGGTAGCACTGTGGTAGCGCCGCGACGGATTACGCGAGATGACACCGGGTTGCGCCAGATGACGCTAAGATGGCGATAAATGCCGCTGCGGACAAGGGTTTTTTGCCGAGAGGGGCGACGCAGGGTGACGCCGGGTGACGCCGCGTTACAGCCGGTAGCCGTCCTCACCAGCGACGGATACATGAACGGCCCGAGCCGCACCTCCACGCCATAGGTCTTGCCGCTGACGGGATCCTCGATCCGTTCGACCTCCTTGGCGATGCGCTCGATCTCGGCGAAGGCTTCATTCGG
>Ga0306919_10000786_pt1 | contig 14595 bp, 15 predicted proteins | sample flu12Cox44000172_FD_203764 | JGI IMG/M metagenome (GOLD analysis project Ga0306919, IMG submission 203764) | Lab enrichment of tropical soil microbial communities from Luquillo Experimental Forest, Puerto Rico - flux4day.12C.oxic.44.000.172 (v2)... | ecosystem: Environmental > Terrestrial >... | reverse complement strand
CCGCCTTGCCCAGCTCCTCGCTCGCAAGGTCGACCTGGATTCCGATGACCTCGACCATGTGCCTCCGCAGGATTGCGAAATGCGCTTCGCTCATCGGCTTCATGGCACCCCTACACTCATGTTGGTCCTGGTTCGCTCGACCCGGTTCGCGGGACGTATTGAACCAAGAAACTTAGTGTAGCCTTCAGCTCGCACGGCTGACAGCGGGCCATATTTAGATGAGAGAGGGGATCCTGCTCGTCCCCCCCCGGTCGTGGGTGACGTGGACGAGCGCGCAGTCCTGCCGCCCCCACCAGCCCCACTATACCGCTTGCTGAACCCGTGCCCAAATGGGACCCGGCAGGTTTCTGGAGCCTTGCGTGCAAGGCGGGATTTTTTGGCAGGCAGTGTCCGGCATCAGCGCCTATGAGACAGAAATGGCGGGTTGAGGAAGGGAGGATTTCTGGCCCATCGTAGCCATTGAAGGAGCGCAGATGGGACAGAAATCCGGGCCGGCAAAGGAACCGGCGGAGCAAGTTATCAGAGAGATCCGTCGTTCCACCCGGCGGCAATTTTCCGCAGAGGAGAAGATTCGCATCGTCCTTTCGGGTCTGCGCGGCGAGGACAGTATCGCCGAGCTGTGCCGCCGCGAGGGGATTGTCCAGAACCTCTATTATCGCTGGTCAAAGGAATTTCTGGAGGCCGGCAAGAAACGCCTGGCCGGCGACACTGCGCGAGCCGCAACCTCGGACGAGGTCAAGGCGCTGCGCCAGGAGGCCAGCGCGCTGAAGGAAGTGGTGGCTGAGCTCACGCTCGAGAACCGCCTGCTGAAAAAAAGCGCGATCGGGGTTGGGGAGGACGGCGCATGAGATACCCCGCCGTCGAGAAACTGGAGATCATCCGGCTGGTCGAGCAATCTCCGCTACCGGCACGCCACACCCTGGTGAGACTCGGCATTCCGCGGGCGACCTTTTACCGTTGGTACGACCGCTACAGCCGTGGTGGGCCGGAAGCCTTGAACGATCGCTCGCCGCGGCCGGACCGCATCTGGAACCGCATTCCGGACGGCGTGCGCGACAACCTCATCCAGCTCGCACTCGACCAGCCGGCGCTGTCGCCGCGCGAGTTAGCCGTCCGCTTCACCGACACAGAAAGCTATTTTGTCTCAGAAGCTTCGGTCTACCGCCTGCTGAAGGCGCGCGACCTGATCGCCAGTCCGGCCTTCATCATCATCAAGGCGGCCGATGCGTTCAAGGACAAGACCACCGCCCCCAACCAGTTGTGGCAAACCGACTTCACCTATCTGAAGGTGATCGGCTGGGGCTGGTTCTACCTGTCGACGGTGCTCGACGACTCCTCGCGCTACATCGTGGCCTGGAAGCTGTGCACCAGCATGAGAGCCGAAGATGTCACCGCCACCCTCGACCTGGCATTGCGGGCCAGCGGCCTTGACCACGCCAAACCAGCCGATCGACCCCGGCTGCTATCCGACAACGGTTCCAGCTACATCGCCGGCGACCTCGCCAAATGGCTCGATGACCGCAACATCAAGCACCTGCGCGGCGCGCCCTATCATCCGATGACCCAGGGCAAAATCGAGCGCTGGCATCAGACCCTCAAAAACCGCATCCTGTTGGAAAATTACTTTCTGCCCGGCGATCTCGAAGCGCAGATTGCCGCCTTCGTCGACGACTACAACCACTGCCGATACCACGAAAGCATCGACAATCTCACCCCCGCCGACGTCTACTGCGGGCACGGCTCGACCATCTTGGCCGAACGACACAGGATCAAACGACAGACCATTGCCAACCGTCGCTTGCAACACCGCCTGCAGGCGGCCTGACAGCACCACATCGATGCGCCAGAGCCTCCCTTAATTTACCCAGCCCTTGTCTCAAAAACCCTGACGACGGACAGTTGCGCAACATCGCCAAGGCGGTCGGCGCCTATGAGCGCACACTGGTGACGCCATCGCCCTTCGATGCCTATCTCGCCGGCAATCAGGAGGCGCTGCCGCCGGCCGCAAAGGCCGGGTTGGAGAAGTTCATCAACACGGGCTGTGTGACGTGCCACAACGGCGTCGGCGTCGGCGGCGGGATGTATCAGAAGTTCGGCGTTGTGGAGGATTATTGGAAAGCCACAGGAAGCGACCCCATCGACAAGGGTCGCTTTGACGTTACGAAGGATCCCGATGACCTGTACGTGTTCCGTGTCGCAAGCCTGCGCAATGTGGCGATGACGCCGCCCTATTTTCATGACGGGTCAGTGGCGACGCTGCCGGAAGCTGTGAAGGTCATGGCGCGCGTGCAGCTCGGGGTGACCTTGAACGATGCCGATACCCGCGACATCGTCGCGTTCCTGCAAAGTCTAACCGGCGAGCTGCCGGCTGATTTCGCCACGGCCCCGGTTCTTCCGGTAGGCGCCGTTGTGCCGGCGAAATAGTGGGCAAGGTCTGAAAAAACGCGGACGAGGACACAATATTTGTACAACATTCCGAAGCCTCGCCTGTGTTCACGCACCAAAGGACCCCGGAGCAGCGCGGCCAGATCGGCACCGGGAACGACCTCGATGCTCCGGCGACCGATAAAACTGTGTTAAACTCGGTCCCGCAAAAAAGTAACTCCTTGTCCAGTTTGTATTGGCGGCCATGACAGAGGAACGGGTCGAGCGGCGCCTCACAGCAATTCTGGCGGCCGACGTCGCCGGTTACTCGCGCCTGATGGGGCTAGACGAGGAAGGCACGCTCGCTGGGCTGAAGACACTGCGGCGAGAGGTTGCCGACCCCAAGATCAAGGAGCACCGCGGCCGGATCGTCAATACAACGGGCGACGGTCTGCTCAGCGAGTTTGCGAGCGTGGTTGATGCGGTTCGTTGCGCGGTCGAGGTTCAGCGCGAGATCGCCGCGCGCAACACTGGCGTGCAGGCTGATCGGCGCATCGATTTCCGCATCGGCATCAATCTCGGCGACATCATGATCGACGAGAACGACATCTTTGGCGACGGTGTCAACGTCGCGGCGCGTCTCGAGGCCTTGGCTGAACCTGGCGGCATCTGCGTCAGCCGAGTTGTACGAGATCAGGTGCGCGACAAGCTCGCAATCTCCTTCGAGGACATGGGGGAGCAACAGGTCAAGAACATCGCCAGGCCGGTGCGTGCTTATCGCGCTGTTCTCGCAGAGAGGGCCGACAGGCCTTCGATCCCGTCGGAGACGGCCTCGCCGCGGATCCTGCCCGACCGGCCCTCGATCGCAGTCCTCCCGTTTAACAACGTCAGTGGCGATCCCGAGCAGGAATATTTCGTCGACGGCATTACCGAGGACATCATCACTGCGTTGTCAAAATGGCGCTGGTTTCTCGTCATTGCCCGCAATTCCACGTTCGCTTACAAAGGAAAATCCGTCGACCTCAAGGAGGTTGGCCGCGACCTTGGCGTCCGCTATGTTCTCGAGGGTAGCACCCGCAGGGCCGGGCAGCGGGTGCGCATCAGCAGCAAGCTTATCGATATAGCTACTGGTACCCATCTCTGGGCCGACCGTTACGACCGAGATCTGACTGACATCTTTGCGGTGCAGGATGACATCACTTCGCGCGTCGTCGCCGCGATCGAGCCTGCGCTGTCCCGCGCCGAAAGCCAGCGCGTAATAGCGAAGCGGCCAGAACACATGGGCGCCTGGGACTATTGTCAGCGCGGCTTCTGGCACGTGCACAAGGGCACCCGCAGCGATGGCGAGACAGCCTACGGTCTGTTCGAACGAGCACTTGCGCTCGATCCGAACCTGGCGGACGCCCACCTTGGGCTCGCTCGTGCCCTGATCGTCCAATGGAACTATGGCTCCGTCGAGGACTTCGCTCCATTTGTGCGTCAGGCTCGGGAATCCGCGCTTCGGGCTGCAGCGCTCGATAGGGAAAACCCGCAGGTCCAATATGTCCTCGCCCAGACCAGTCTTTGGGCGGGCAATGTCCGGGCCGCCATAGAGCACGCGAGCCGTGCGATTGAACTGAACGAGAACTTCGCTCTCGGTCATTTCTATCTCGGAGTCGCACTGAGCCTCGACGGCCGCCACGAGGAAGCGCTCAAAGCGATCGACACGGGGTGGCGTCTTAGTCCACGCGATCCCCGGGCCTCCACCTGGCTCGCCAACAAGGCCCGGGCATTTTATCATCTGACGCGCTACGAGGAGGCGATCGAGACGGCGTTGTCAGCTCGCCGCATCCAACCTCACGCCTACGGCCTCCTCGTCCTGATCGCAAGCCACGCCCAACTCGGACGTAACGAAGAGGTCAGGGCCGCGTTGGCGGACATAGACGCCTTGCCAGAGGGCAGCGAGAAAACGACCCGCTGGTATTTGGACCGCTACTCGGACGCGGTTGCCCGTGAGCATATGGCCGACGGCCTGCGCAAGGCCGGTCTTCTCGACTGAAGGTCGTCAACGCCCACGGCGCCCGCATAACGGGTAGTGATTGTGCGCCCCACGCCGAGCATCTTCACTCGGGCGTTGCTTGAAACCTCGAGGAAGCGCCCGGTGTCGTGACGCTCCGCCATCTCCGTCGCCGCGTCAGGACGCCAACACGCTCTCGATCGCGGTTAGGGATCCCTCCCGAATAGCGAAAACGCGGTCGACCGGGCGGATCATTTCTCGATTGTGCGTGACGAGGATGAGGCTCTTGCCTCGTTCGCGACAGGCGCTCGACAGCACCCCGGCGACCTTGTGTGCATTGTCGTCGTCGAGATTCCCGGTCGGCTCGTCAGCGAGAATGATTGCAGGTTCGTTGGCGACGGCGCGGGCGATTGCAACACGCTGCTGCTCGCCGCCGCTCAATTCCGAGGGCCGGTGACCGACTCGATCGCCGAGGCCAACGGCGTCGAGGAGCTCCACTGCGCGGCGACGATCCAATCGACGCTTCGGCAGCATTGGCAGAAGGATGTTTTCGAGCGCCGTAAGCTGCGGGAGCAAGTTGTAGGACTGGAAGATGAACCCTACCTGCTCATTGCGGTACCGCGCGGCAGCAGACCGGGACAGACGGGTGATCTCCGATCCGCCGACGATGATTTCACCGCGATCGGGATAGTCCAGTGCAGCGATGAGATTGAGCAGGGTCGTCTTGCCGGACCCGGATGGACCGACGAGAAGCGCGACCTCGCCTTGCGACATCTCGAAGGACACATCCTGCAGGGCGGTAATGGGTCTTTGCCCACGCCGATAGGTCTTCGTCACTGATCGAACGACGACGGAGGCCATTTTCACCGTCCCTGCTCCGACAACGCCCCTGCGACAGATCGTCGATGTAGTCTCCATGCAGTCGGGGCCATGCCGAGCGCGACGGCAACCAGTGCTATGCCGATCACCACTGCTGCGGTAAGCAGGTTAAAGCGGGGCTGGACGGTACCCAGATCGGCCATCAAGGAAGGCATCGCAAAATGGTGCGGCATGCTAGCCACCGCTACCAGGGCGCCTATAACCGTTCCGACGCCCGCTGCTGCGATCCCGACTACGATCGCCAAAATTGTGGTTCGCATCGGGGAAAAGCCAAGCGCGAGCAGCATCGCGTACTGGCGCCGCCTATCGGCATACACATCGTGCAACAAATTAGCAGCGAACGATCCTGCCAGCGCTGCTGTCGCCGCACCGATGATTGTAAAGAGAGCGAGCGTCTGTGCAAAGTCATGCACCTTGCGACGAAACTGCCCGTAGCGTTCCGATATGAACACCCCCGGCTCAAGGCGGAACGCTTCGTGCAGCCCGTCGACCACCGATGGGACATCCTGCACTGTCGGAGCGACGACGAGAGCATCGGTTAAGGTCGATCGGGCAAAAATTTCCTCGCTCGTATGCAGCGTGACGAACACACCGCTCGACACGTAAGTCGAATCCGGTACCAGGGCAGGCGCATCGATTGTGCGTGGAGGCGGGTATCGCATCTCCAATCGATCCAGGATCCCGACGACGGTCAGCGTAAGATCCTGGCCGTCCGCCTTGCGGACCGGGAATGTTCCTCCGAGATCGACGCCAAGCGCCTGGGCCGAAGCCTGGTCGAGAACGGCCACGGGACCGTCGTCGCTGTTGAGGAAGCGACCCCGTCCGACCGAGAAGACACTCAATCGGCGCTCTTTTTCTGGCTCAATGCCGAAAATATAGATGTTGAGAAAACTTGCGCCTGCCACAACATTGCGCAGCAAAGATTGTCGGGCGACGACCGTGCCGCCTGCCGTGCCGAGCTTTCCGGAATCGATCAAAGGCTCGTAGACCGGTAGAGTCAGCGGCGGCAGCCTGCCGCTTCGAGGGGTCTCGAACACGGCACGATTGAACCGACTTTTGACCTGGATAATGTCGGGCCGATCCTCACGCTCGGCACGGGCCATGGCCGAGCTAGCGCCTTCGATGACCATCATCGCGCCCGCTACAATCGCGGCGGCAACGGCGAGTACCGCGAGAGCAACGACGGCCTCGAGTCCTCGTCGGCCGAAACCCCCGAACACCAGCTTTGCCCAAATCATCCAGTGTCTCGGAGCACCTCGGCGGGAGGCCGCAACACCGGCCAGAGAAGGATCGGCAGCGAGGCAAGACCGGCCGCAACCGCGGCGAGCCCGGCGCCCACGATCAGTGAGATTGCGGATATGGTCGACAGTGGGAGAGAGGCGATTGCGGCGATCGCTATACCACTAGTCAGCACCAGAGCGAACTGCGAGCCGTAATAGCCCAGGACCTGTCCTGGCGTGAACCCGACAGCCTGCAAAATTCCATAATCCCGCCATCGGCTAAGGACAGTTTGAACCTGAAGCCCGGCCGCGCCGATCGCGAGCAGTATCAATAAAAGCGCAATGAAAAACCCGCCGCCACGGCCGACCTTGTTTTGCTCCTCAAGCGCCGACCGGAAGTTATTGCGCTCGGGCAGTCTCAAACAGAACGAGCGCGGGCGCTGCTCTTCACATCCTCGATTAAGACCGCGGTCTTGGAGCAGCCGCTCGACAGCAGCTTCGGCAGCCGGCACGCTGCCGATTGACGTTGCCCGCACGACGAGCTGATCTCGGGCGGGCAAGTCGGCCGGCCCGCCTCCACGGCGCGCGAGCTCGTCCCTTACTGACGAGAGAAATTTTCTGAACAGCTCCAGGTTGACAATGGTCGGCAGCGAGGTATTGCCGATACGGGCAGCTTCGGCCCGAACCGTGAGGACATCCTGGCCTTTCGCATTGAAGCGCCAGAATGGCTCGAATCTGCCCTGATCCGGCCCGGCCATATCGAATGTCCCAATCAGCCGAAGCTGGTCGAAGCGCTCTATGATCGGCTCCCCTCCGCCATCATAGACGAACTCGACTATAGCCTCCGCGCCCGGCTGCACGCCGACGTAATCAGTGACACCGGACGCGACGAGGACCTCTTGCGGACCCGGCGGCCGCGCCTCCCCCGCAGTAAGGAGAAGCGGCATACCCAGGACGATTTGAGGCGCCTCGGGATTAACCTTGTGGAAATCGACGTAATAGTCGCGAGTGAGATCGAAGCGCTGGTCGACACCCAGCACACTGGTCCGAGCGCCGAGGTATTCCTGCTGCTGCTCGTTGCGAAACACCAGAAAGTAAGTATCGACAGCGATATTGCCGCTGATCCCGCTGTAAGGCGCTTCCGCGGACCTTACGTCATCAAGTGTTCGGACAGAGCCTGCCAAGGCATCGATCTCGTCGTCAGCAATCCCCCTCAGCTGGACGACGAAAGTTGCGGCGCCGGCAGCCTCATACCCGGCCAGCACTTCGCTCTGGCGAAATTGAATCTGCCCAGCAAAAAATGCCACGGCGAGAATCGCTGCAGCGATCGCCAGCGCCGCCAAGCCTGACCGCAGCCAGGCTCGGCTCAAGTCGGCGAGGGCGAGCCACAAAAGCCCGCGGTTCACGCGAGATCTAGCGCAGTTCGCGCGCGATATCTTCGCGCAGCTCCTCGAGCATACCCGAGACGGTAGATTTGACGTCCTTGGGGGGCGCACCGTCCTTCAGCTTCTTGCCAAGGGAATCGAACAGAAGTTGCTGTTCGCGTGCCTCGCGTGCCGAGATCGCTGGAGCGATCTTTTCCCAGTTCGACCTTGCTTCTTCGAATTTGGTCTGGGCCTCTGCCGCATTGCCCGAAGCATAAGCGGTGTCAACGGAGCGCAGCGCAGCCGTCACTTGATTGAGTGAGCTGCGCGCCTGGGCTTTCTCCTGCGCCGACGCCGCCCAAGCGACCCCGGTACTATACCATCCGTGGTAACCCGGCCCCGAAAATGCGCCGCTTCCCGCAAGCAGAGCCGCTACAATAAAACCATTACGCAAGCTCTTTATGTTCACAGTTGTCCTCCTTTGCACCTTGCGCCGCTCGTTCTGCGGCCGCTTGTTTAAGACAGTTTTAACGGTATGTTTCGGCTGGGTGAGGATTTGCTTGGGCTCGGGATTTTTTGGCTGACTGGGCACCTCGCCTACCGGTGATCGCGTCGCGCCATTGAATACCCCGTATCACGACCCCTGATATCCACGGTGCTCTGCGTCCGGCGCCGCTGTCACTATCCTTCAGGGCCGCCGACCGGCGCCGTCGCAATGCGGACCCGGCTGGCAAACACCGCCGCAACCGCCGCGATGATCGCCGCAATCACGTCAAACGCCGGCTCATAACCGATTTGCCCGATCAAGATACCCGCAAGTATAGGCCCCGCCGCTTCGCCGATGTCCCAGATGGTGCCGAACACCCCCATCCCCGCCCCGAGACGCCGGGCGGCGACCAGATCGGCTATCAGCGCATTGGTCGCCGGGGTGACCGCGGCGACTCCGAGGCCAAGCAATGGTACGACCGTGACGAGGCCCGCAAAGCTCGTCATTCGGAAAATCAGGGGCAGCGCCGCGGCCGACGCGAATAGCCCGAGCACGATAACCGGCTTCCGACCCAACCGATCGGACAGATTGCCGGTCAAAGGCTTCGCGAGCAGCGCAATCGTGAGCTGGACAGCAAGGACCACCGCGATTGCCCCGTCATTTAGACCGACGGTCCGCGCGTAAAGCGGCAAAAAGCCAAGAAAGGCTCCGAAGCCGAGATACATAGTGGCCTCGACCGCGGCGGCGATCAGCACCGCCGGCGTGGTGATCACGTCGCGCAGCCCCTCCCGGAACTCGGCCGCGCGCGCCGACAGAGAACGCTCGGCCGGCGTTGTCTTCGTCTCCGTCTCGGGCACAAGCAGGGCCATTCCGAGCGCGAGCACACCAAGCACTCCGACAAGCAGATAGCTCGCCGCAAAGCTGGCCGTTGCGTAGAGGATCAACCCGCCGATCAACGGCCCCGCCGTCGCGCCGAGGTCGTTGGCCGACGAAAACCAGCCGAGTCGGGCGCCTCGCCTCGCCTCGCCGAGGCCGGCCACATAGGCCGATGCGACCGGCGCGAAGATCGCTGTCGCAAAGCCATGAACAAACCGCAATACGAGCAGCGCGACGGCATCGTTGACAAAGGGATAAACGAAGGGCGGAACCGCAAAGAAGACCGCACCCAACAGCATCACGCGTCGCCGCCCTAAAAGATCGGATAACGCGCCGGCAGGGAGCTTGAACAGCACGCCTGTCACGGTCGAAGCAGCGACGATTATACCGATCAGCTCCGGCGCAGCGCCGAGACTCTCGGCGAACCGCGGCAGCACCGGGCTGCGGGCCATCTGATAAGACAGGCGGGCAAGACAGCTTGCCGTCAAAACGGCAAGAAACGGGTTCATCGCTATTCCTCGGGCTCGAGGTCGGGTCGGTGATGCCAGCGCCCGTCCGGCGTCTTGACCGGCGCGGTTCCGGTCGGCGCCGCCGATATCTCGTCCGGCAGATCAAAATCGGCAGCTGGCATTCGCGCATCAAAGCCAGGGTTCTTGTGCGTCACCGTCATTGACAATGCGACCGCGACCTCCGACTGAATGAGCCCAAGCTTGCGCGCGGCGACGGCAACCCGAGTCTGACAACGCGTATCGACGCCATAAAGACTGGCCGCCTTGGCGGCCGAACCGACCGCGATCCCCAAGTCGATGTCGCGCAGATTGCATTGCGGCCCCTTGAACTCGAAAACCTCGCTGTCGGCGCGGCGCTGTCGCGTCGCTTCAGTGAACTCGGCGCAGGTCGCAAAACCGCATGCGCCGCAATCGTAGATCGGCGGGTACCAATCCTTGAGCCCGATAAACAGCACGCCATCGAGACGTTCAGCGAGCCCGGCGTCGCGCAACCAGATCGCCTGCCGCCGCTCGCGCCCGCGCCGCCGCATCCACTCGGCAAGGCGCAGTAGTGTCTCATGATCATCGACCAATACGGTTTCGATGAAGAGGGGTTTCCCCCGCAGAAAGAGCTGCCCGCCCGACTTCGGTGCGGTGACGGCTGCCGCGGCGCAGAGCCGGCCGACGGAGCGGATGACTTCGCCCTTTGCCTCATCAATCGAGTTGAACATTGTTATCCCTCACCGTTTCTCACCAGAAGGTCCGGCTGATGCACCGGTTTCGGCATGTCGGCACGGCGAAGAGGAAGCGTCCGGGTGGGAGGCGCGACCGAGCCCCGGGCTTATCTGTGTGGGATCGCGAGAGGCGCACGCCGGACCTCCTCTTGCCGATTGCGACAAGTGCCGGCAGCGCTTGGACGGACCACCGTCTTTGGGCGCGGGGTGGCTGCTGACCCCATTCGGCCGAAAATACCAGCTCATCCGCTGGATATGCAACCGCGTTGAGATGTTTGAGGCGCCACAGATCTCGACCACGATCGTATGACCGCGTGGAGTATGCCCTAGCCTCCCCCTCGCTACGGGGCCGCTTCCGCCACCAACCGCTGACTTAGTTCCGAGCGAGCGGTAACGCGCATTGCTCAGCTCCCGCGCATAACCAGGCCAAGCCCCGAGATCAGCAGCAGACCCAGGACCACCTTTCGAAAACCGGCCTCATCGAGCCGCGCATACAGCCGGAGCCCGACCCAGGTTCCCGCAAGCAGTAAAGGCAATCCGATCACGAAAAGCCGCAGCGTTTCGAAGTCGACCAGCCCCGTCCCGCCGAGCCAAATGCCGGTCATCAGGAAGACCGCGACGCCAATAGGTTGGAAAACCGTGCGTTGCTCATCACGCGGCCAACCCCGCAATGTGCACCAGATTGTGATGACAATCCCGGCAAGCCCGGTCGCGCCCCCGATGACGCCGTTGAGTACACCGATCACCCCGTCGGCTGTCTTGCCCGCCCTGAGCGGCGCAAATTGCGGCCGCTTCAGACTGTAGAGGCTGAAAAGGATCAGGACGCTACCCACTGAAAGACGCAATGTCCCCGGCGGGATACCATGCAGGAACTCAACGCCGATCGGCGCACCGATCGCCCCGCCCAGCAAGAACGGCAGCAGTCGCGTGAGTTGCATCGACCGGCGTAGCTTCCAAACGGAAACGCCTTGCACGATCAGGCCATACGCGACGATCAGAGCAGTGGTCTGCGCCGGCGGCAAAAAATGAAGCCAGGCCGCGGCAGCCACAATGCCAAAGGCAAACCCCGCTACACCCGTCACCAGGCAAAAGTACCGGCCGCAAATAGAAGCAGATCGAGAATTGGAAAACCGGCCATGGCACACCCTATCTCGCTCGCCGCAGTCGATTGCGGCGATGACAGGGCAACTCTTGGCCGACAGGCGGCTGAGGGGTGGTTGCCGATGACCTGAGTCCCATTATCGGCTGCCGCCGCCCGAGGTCAACAGGCGATTGGCAACGCAGCCTTATCCTAGTGAAATCCCCGCAATGCCGAAGCGACCAGACCTGAGAGAATGTCCGGGCCCTTCGTTACACCGAACGCGAAAGTCACGCCCGCGCGGATCTCGCCGGCGGTTTGGCTATTGATGCGCGCGCCGCGTACGCCAAAGTCAACAGCGATATTGTCTTGCACCTGCCAAATAGCTCCGACGAGAGCGGAGCCGGTTCGAAACAGGCTAACGTCGCTCTCGTAAAAGATTTCGGCGACCGGTCGCACGGGCCAGTCATGCGGACCCTCGATGATCGTGTCGAGAAAGTAATCCGCGTGCTGTTGGCGGGTGAGCTCAATTTGAACGTTGAGGTGGGTCGTTCCCCAGTCCCAGCGCTGCGAGACGATGCCGTTTAGGACTGCTCCGGTCCCATGTTGATCATTGATCCCCGGCAATAAAACGCCGAATTCGGTTGCGATACTGGGCCCGGACTTATCCTGCAGGCTGCCTTCGCGCAGCACACCTTTCAGTAGAGCGGCTTTCGACCAGGCTTGTATCGGGGATGCCGGCCGTCAGACCATGTGTGAGCTTACCCTCTAGCGCTGCTTCCCAGCCCGGGATCAAGCCGAAATTGATCCTGAGATCGGGAGCGAGCAATGTGCGCTCGGCTCCCACACGAAGGTACTCGATCGGGCCGAGCTCGATTTCCATCTCGCCCGTTTCTGCCACCGCCGCATCGGTGCCGTCGAACGGCCGATAGGCCTCGACCTCACGACAACAGAGGGTAAGTACCGCCGCGGTAGCGAACGCCGCGACGCCTCTGGCCGCCCTCATGAGGCCGGCCGGAACACCCAAATCGACGCCGGCTCGTTGGACCCCGCCCGCACCGCCACGAACAGCCGGTCAAGCTCAGGCACGAACAGCGACGTGCGCGCTCCCGCTACTGTCGGCACGCGCGCAAGGCGCCGGTAGCCGGCCTCATCTGGCTCGAGCACATCGACGACGCCTTCGCCGCAGCTCACATAGACGCGGCCGCGCTTGCGATCGACGAACACATCATCGGCATCACCGCAGGTCTCGATCTTGGCCGCGACGTAGCCGTCTTGGCTCGAGAGCGCCATCAAAGTTGGCGGGCTGCGAAAGACGACGAGGATCCGGTGCGCCTCACCGTCGATCGCCATCGGAAAATTCGCGCCCGCCCCTTGCGTCGGTAGCGATTGCGTCGACCCGCCCGCAAGGTCGACAACGCTGATCTCGCGCGCGTCCGGCACATTTACAAAGACTTGCGTCCCGGTTTCGTCGATCTGAAACCCTTCGGGATGCGCTTTAAGACGAATATCCGCGATCTTCGACAGGCTAACGGGATCGATCACCGCAAGCGCGCCCTTGCCGTAGCCCACCAGCACCCGGTTGGGAGCAGTGTCTACGCGCACATTGTCGGCATCGTCACCGAGCTCGATGCGCCCGATCGGGGCCAGATCCTCCCCCCGCAGCACGTGCACCGAGCCGTCACCGGCATTGGCCACAAATACGCTATCCGAAGAAGGAGCATATGCAACGCCCTGCGGCTCGCTGAAATCGGGGATCCTGCGCAGGACCTTGCCCGCTGCCAGATCGACCACGCCCAGGCTGTTGTTGCCGAGCTCAGCAACAAGCAGCCGCTGCCGCTTCACATCAATGCCAAGGTGATCGATGCGGCCGCTAACCTCCCCCAGCAGTATTTTCGCCTCGAGTATGAGAGGTGGGCTCGCCGTCTGCGCACTTGTCGCGGCGGGCCAAATGAGGCTCGCCAACAGAAGGATCGCCCACCCTAACACGCTCAGCTCTTCACGATATTGATCTGTGCCAGTGCCGCTTTCAGTCCTTCGGCAAGCTTCTTCGCGTCGTCATTGGCCCAGAAGTGCATGAAATAGAGGTGAGGCTGATCGTCGAGCATGTGATTGTGGATTGCCGTAACCTCGATCCCGTGGTCACGCAGCGCTTTTAGGACCGGGTTCACTTCCTTCGCGATCAGCACGAAATCGCCGGTGATTGCCGCCTTACCGCCGCCGGTCGGCTGAAAATTGATTGCATTAGCCGAGCCCATTGGCGGCGGAACGTCCATTCCACCGTCCTTGATCGGTTCGGCGCGGGGAATGCCGAACTGGTAGACGCCGCCGTTGTTGGTGCCTTTGGCGCCAAGCGTTTGATCAAGGGCAGCCGTGTCGAGATCGATTGGCGGCGGCGGGGTCGGCGCGGTTGGAGCAGCCGTCAGCGGCGTCTTGCTTTCGGCGAGCGCTGCGTGAAGAACCGCAGCCAGTTTCACCGGATCGCCATTGCCCTGCACGTGCATGTACATCGTGAAAGGCTGATTGCGCAGGAGGTGATTGTGCAATGCAGTCACTTCGATCCCGCCGCCGGCGAGTTTTGTCATGACCGGAGCGACCTCGTCCATCGTCAGCACGAGATCACCCATCACCATGCCTTGGTCGCCCATCTTCTCGAAGGCCAGCCAGCTGCCGAGCGCAAAGCCAGGTTTCAGCTCGACGCCATCCAGAGTGACCTTCAGATCGGTGCGCGGCAGCCCCACGCGGTAGATGCCACCAGGCGCCGCTGCGCCCGTTTTTCCAAGCGCTTGGCCGACTTGCGCCTGCCAGTCATCGGCAGCAACGGCAAGACCCGGCGCTCCCGCTAGTAAAGCTGCGAGCGCCAACTCGCGCACATTTAACCTCATCGTCATCCTCCCTCAGCTATAGAGTGCGTAATCCGAGACTGCCGTTCTTTCAGTCAAGCTTCTCCGTCACCTTCTTGAACGCCGTGCCCTCAAGCAACGTCACCTCCGCTGTCGCCTGTCCGTTCTTCAGCTCGGGCACGATGCTAACCGCCTTGGACCCCGCATTCGCGTTCACCGCCGCCTCGGTAGCGGTCAGCAGGGGTGTTTTCGCCTTCGCCATGGCA
>Ga0306919_10000755_pt1 | contig 14760 bp, 14 predicted proteins | sample flu12Cox44000172_FD_203764 | JGI IMG/M metagenome (GOLD analysis project Ga0306919, IMG submission 203764) | Lab enrichment of tropical soil microbial communities from Luquillo Experimental Forest, Puerto Rico - flux4day.12C.oxic.44.000.172 (v2)... | ecosystem: Environmental > Terrestrial >... | reverse complement strand
GTCGACGATGACAAGGTCGTCGAGCTTGCGCTGGACCGCCTGCTTGCGGGCATGGGCCAGAAGTCTGGTGGTGTTCAACTCGTCGACAGATACGCGTCGGCCGCGTTCAGCGAGGAGGTCCATGGTTCGTCTCCTGACGTTTCCAAAATCCGTTTACGAATTCCGTGCGGGCGAACCCGCGCTTGAAAGTCAGCGGCCGGTCCAGCTCTGCCACATGCCGAGCTCGAACACCGCCAGGTTCGCGGCCTTGAGCAGGCCGCTCGCCGTGATCATGACGTCGGTGGCGGTGGCGCCGCCGCGCTGCGCAAGCGGGAGGAGTTGCTCGCCCGCTTCGATCTGCGCCGCGTAGGTCTTGCACACCGCCGCCATCAGCGCCTGCAGCGCCTCCGTGCTGAGGAGGTCGCGCCGGCCGCTCGCAAGCGCACGCTCGAGCTCGGCGGCAAGGCGCTTCGCCTCCGCCGAGCCGGCGGCGCCGTTCGCGATCTTGCTCGCTGGCTGCGCCGGCACTCGCTTTGCCGCCGGATGCGCCGGCATTGCCGCGCGCCGCGCGGTCCTTGCGGCCTTAGGTGAGGACATAAACCTCATCCCCTTTCTCGACCACTTTGTATTTGCGCAGCTTGAGCCTGCGGTCGGACACGCACTCGCCGGTCTTCATGTCGTATTCGTAGCCGTGCCACGGGCACACGAAGTGCATTTCGCTGTCGGAGAAGTATAGCCCTTGCGAGGTCTTGTCGGGCAACAGCCGCTCCTCGACCTTGGCGATGGTGAGGCCCTCGCACGCGGGACCGCCCTGGTGCAGGCAGAAATTGCTGTAGGCGTAGAACTGACCCTCGTGCCGGAATACGCCGATCTCGTTGTCTCCAGCGAAGATGATTCGGCGGTCGCCGTCCTTGAACTCAGCGGTCTTACCGACGTACTGCTCGGCCATGCTGCCATGCCTCCTTGGCTTCTCGCTGTTCCCTAGAACAAAACATTCTTTGGGACGCCACCCCATCCCGTCACCGTGAGATCGGCGTCCACCGCCATTTGTATAGTACAATTGTTTGAATGCAACCAGCGGCAAGCGTTGGGCCGACCTCCGTAAACAACATGCCTTCGGCTGCCCTTGGGGGAGGTTAAGAGCGCGCGATCAAGCCATCTTGTTGGTCAGCGTCCCGATTTTCTCGATCTCGATCTTGACCACGTCGCCGGCCTTGAGGAATTCCCCGCGCGCCGAGCCGACGCCGGCCGGCGTGCCGGTGAGAATCAGGTCGCCGGGGTGAAGCGTCATGCCGCTCGACAATCGCTCGATCTGCTCGGCCAGGTTGAAGATCATGTCGTTGCTGTTGGAGTCCTGCTTGAGCACGTCGTTCACCCACAGCTTGAGGCCGAGATTTTGCGGGTCGCCGATATCGCTCGCCGGCACGATCCATGGGCCGAGCGGGCACGAGCCATCGAAGGTCTTGTGCTTGGTCCAATCGGACTTGAATGGGGAGGTGTCGCTGATGTTCGGGCGCCGCCCGAGGTCGCGCGCCGAGAGATCGTTGGCCGCGGTGTAGCCGGCCACGTAATCGAGCGCTTTCTCCTGCGATACGTTCTTGGCGGCGCGTCCGATCACCGCGGCAAGCTCCACCTCCCAGTCCACCTGGTCGGAGACGCCGGAAATCTTCACTGTCGCGCCGGGGTCGGCAAGCGCGCGCGCCGCCTTGAGGAAATGCCACGCCTTGAGGCCCTGGCTATGCGGATCCGGCTCCGGCGGCCGGTTCATGCGCCGAGCCATTTCGGCGGCGTGGTCGGCATAATTGGCGCCGGCGCAGTAGATCGCCGACGGCCAGCGCACCGGCGCCAACAGCTTGGTGCGCCCAAGCGGCAATGCTTTGAGGCGGCTTTTTCCCGCCGCCGCTGCGGCTTTGCGCAGGACGCCTTGCGCCGTCCTCCAGTCCTCGAGGATGCCGAGCACGGTCGCGTAGGCGCTCTTGCCCGTGAGCTTGGCGGCATCGAACACCTTGTCGTCGATCACCAGGCCGGCGCGAGGGCCATCGGAGGTTTGGTAGGTCGCGAGCTTGTAGTCGGCCATGTTCGTTTGCTCCCGTGCGTGCGATGCTGCTCGCGCAAGCTTTCGCCGAATATCCCGATTTTGTCGAGTGTGTAAGTGGCGGTCAGCCGCGGTGTCGGATGGGTCGAGCGAGGCGAGAACCCGTTGTCCCGTGTCAAGCCGCGATGGTTCCATCGTTTCGCTGCGCTCAGCGCGCCGCTGCGAATTGCGCTATAGTCGTGCATCGTTTTCGGCCGGGGCGCAGCGGATAACGAAATGGAGATAACGCCATGATCAAGCCGAGACGCATCGGCCACGCCACCTTCGAGACGTCAGACTTGGAAAAGGCCATCGCGTATTACGGGGAGTTCATGGGATTGATCGCGGCCGAACGCGAGAAGGACCGCGCCTTTCTCGCCACCAAGGTCGGGCAGCTGGTGATCCAGCTCAACAAGGCGGATCGAGCGCACTGCATCAAATTGTCATTCGAAGTCGCGCCCGATTCCGATTTCGGCGAGTTGGCGCGGGAGCTGTCCAAGGACGGCGTGCGCAGCGAGTTGCGCAACGATTCCGTTCCCGGCATGGGCCAGGTGCTGTCCTTCAAGGACGACAAGGGAACGACGATCGAGCTGTTCAAGGAATGGAGCTACCTCGCCAAGCACGCGCAGGTCGCCGGCATCGGGCCGCTCAAGCTCGGACACGTCGCCTTCTACACGCCCGACATCCAGCGCACCGTGACGTTCTACGAGCGGGTGCTCGGCTTTCGCGTCTCCGACTGGATCGGCGATTTCTTCTGCTTCATGCGCTGCAATCCGGATCATCACACCGTGAACTTCTTCACCGGCCCGAACGTGACGCTTCATCACATCGCGTTCGAGCTCAAGGACTTCATGCATCTGCAGAACTCATGCGAGGTCATGGGCCAAAAACAGGTCCCGATCATCTGGGGTCCGTTGCGGCACGGTCCGGGACACAACGTCGCCACTTACCATCGCAACCAGGATGAGCAGGTGGTCGAGTTCTTCTGCGAGCTCGACCAGATGAAGGATGAGGAGCTCGGCTATTTCGAGCCGCGCCCGTGGCACCGCGACACGCCGCAGCGGCCCAAGCGGTGGACGCCGGGCAAGACCAGCATCTGGGGTCCGACGCCGGAGGACGACTTTCACCGCACGCAGACGTGACGCGTCTGCGCGCGGCCAAAACGAGCGTTAACACGCTTGGGGCGGTCCAAGGTGAAAACCCGTCGCGGCAGAGGCTACGGCCGCACCGCCGGTGTCTCGACCGGCATGCCGCGGGCGCGCCACATCAGATAAAGTTCGAGATCGACGTATTCGGGCGCGCCCAAGGGATAGGAGACGGCGCGCATTCCGAACAGGCAGTTGCGCAGCCGCCGCTGCAGCGATCCGAGCGTTTGCCATTCGAGGCGATAGAGCGGATAGCCGGTCGGGTGGCCCTGCGGGATTGCGGCGCCTGCGAGCTTCTGGCCCCAATTGTCGTCGTGGCACTGCGCACAGGAGAGATTGAGCTGCCCTTGGCGCTGGGTGAACAATTCGTGGCCGGCTTGCAGGAAGGGCTTGGTGCGCTCGTCGTCCGCGATTTCGATCGGCATGCCGCGCGATTGCTGTCCCACATAGGCCGCGAGTGCGAGCAACTCCTTGCTTTCGAAGGGCAGCGGCGTCGATTGCTGCTGCTGCGTGCGGCAGATATTGATGCGCTCTTCGAGATCGATCGGGCGTCCGCGTGCGGCATTGAAGGCTGGATAGCGGGCCGCCACGCCTTTCATGCTCGTCCGCGCGTCGCCGTGGCAATCGACGCATGATTTGCCTGCAGAACCCTCCTTGCGCTTCCAGAGCGCTTCGCCGTCGAGCACCCACAGCATGCCGGGATTGGCGGTGTCGTCATCCTGCATGGCGCGCGTGTCGCGCGCCATGAACTCGTAGCCCGATTTTCGATCGGCGAGCGGGATCTCGCCGGCGGTCGCCGTGGCGCCCACCACGGCGGTCGCGAGAACGACAGCCGCTGCCGGCCTCATTCGACGGTGATATTGACGGACTCGGTCGCGGTGAAGCCGTTGTCGCCCGTCCATTCGAAGCTCAGCGTGCCGCTTTCGGTAGCAACGGTAAAAAAGGTCAGGAATGGATTGGCGGCAATCGCCGGGAACAGCTCGGCACGGAAGATTTCCTGTCCGTTATATTTGCAGATGAAGTCGGTGATGATGTCGCGCGGCACCGGCTTGCCCGTATTGTCGGGGCGAAAGCCGGTCTCCATATTGTGCGAGATCAGCGTTTTGATCTCGATGATTTCGCCGCGTTTGGCCTGCGCCGGCGCATTGATGAGAGCACGCGCCATGGTCAGACTCCCTCGAGACAAGCGGCAAGCGTGACGACGACTTCGGCCTCGCCAGACCAGAACGAGCCGCCGCGCATTTGCGCAATAGCGATGACCTTCTGCGAATCCGCGAGGCGGATGCGGGTCGACACGGTCGCCCGTCCGGAGCGCGGACCGAGCTGAACGCTCACGACGTTGGGCTGAGGATTCTTCTCGGCGAAGACGTGAATGGCCTTGACGTGATCGTCCGCCGTCATCGGGCTCTCGCAGGAAACCGTGAGCGGGACCGCATTGCCGTTCTCGATCAGCGGGGGCACGTCGATCTTCACCTTGCCCTTGTTGATCGGCGCCTCGCCGACGACTTTTCTGATCGCGGCGCGCATCGATGCGGGCGTGGCGGACGCGGGCTTCACGCCAAGCGGAACGGCGATCCCGACGGCGCCGGCGAGCGCCGCCGTCTCGATCAAGAAGCGGCGCCGGGTTGCTTGCAGCACGTCATCGTCGCGCGTCATGGTGCTCACTCGTCGCGCAGGGTCGCGAGATAGGCGACCACGTCCTCGATCTGCTCCGCCGTCAGCACGGGCTTGCCTTGAAAGGCCGGGGCCACGCGCGTGAGACCGTCGATCCGGTAGTACGGCGGCATGATCGTGTCCGCGTTGAGGCGGCTTGCATCCACGATCCGCAGCCGCAACTGGCCCTCCGACCAGCGCGCTCCGGTTCCCTTGAGGTCCGGCGCCAGTGTGCCTTGGAACTTCTCCTCCGGGAAGGGCCCGCTGTGGCAGAGGAGACAAAGGCCCACCTGCCGGTTAACGACGATGCTGCGCCCGCGTTCCACGTCCCCCTTCGCACCGGTCAGCGACTGGGGGATGGCATCGCCAACCACCGCATAGGGACGAAGTTGCTCTTCGGTCCGCGCGTCATCGGCGAAGCTTGCGATTGCGGCGGCGAGCGCGGCTGCACAGACGCGTGCGCCGCAACGCTCAGCCGAAGACTTCGTTGGTGATCGTCTTGAACCAGTCATGCGCGAACGTGGCTTCGAGCGCGCGCGTGGAGCTCGGCGCGTCGAGCGGGCTGACGCCGGCCGAGCCCTCGACCTCCTTGATCTGGCCGTCTGCCGGCCGGTAGACGCCGGCGATCGAGATGCCGTAATCGGGCGCCACCAGACTGTAACAGGTGTTGATGAGCTTGGGCTCGCCGGGGCTGCCGCCGGCAAGCAGCTTTGCCACCGCGGCTGCGCAGACCTTGGCCTGGGCATTCGCCGAGAACGCCGATTTCGGCATGGCGCCCGCGATCGAGGCGTCGCCGATGACGTGGACGTTGGGCTGGAGCTTGGACTCGAACGTGGCCGGGTCGATCGGGCACCAACCGGTGCGGTCGGTCGCCCCCGCCATCTCGGCGATGCGTGCCGCCTTCTGCGGCGGAATGACATTGGCGACATCGGCCTTGTGCCGGCCGAAATCGGTGACGAGCGTCATCGCGCCGACGTCGATCGAGGTGACCTTACCGCCGTTCGATAGCGACACCCATTCGAGGTTCGGATAGAGCGCTTTCCACGCATTCTGGAACAGGCGCTGCTTGGAGAAGGCATCCTTGGCGTCGAGAATGATCAGTTTCGATTTCGGCTTCTTGGTCTTGAGATAGTAGGCGATCAGGCTCGCGCGCTCGTAGGGACCGGGCGGGCAGCGGAAAGGATTGGCGGGCGCCGACATCACCACCGTGCCGCCGTCCTCCATGGCTTCGAGCTGGCGGCGCAGCAGCAGCGTCTGCTCGCCGGCCTTCCAGGCATGCGGCATGCGCTCGGCGGCGGCCTCGTTATAGCCGGGCAACCCGTCCCAACGGATGTCGATGCCGGGCGAGAGCACCAGGCGGTCGTAGGGAAGCCGCGCGCCATTTCCGAGTGTCACCGTGCGTCCTTGCGGATCGACCGCGGTCCCGGGCGAAAGCTGGAGGACCACCTGATCGGCGGCGAACTTGTCGTAACCGAATTCTTGCGCCTTGAGGTCGCGAAGCCCGGCGATGACGCCGTTGCTGAATGGACAGGCGATGAACGTCGGGTTCGCTTCGACCAGCGTCACGGTGATGCGCGGATCGATGCGTTTGATGAAACGCGCGCAGCTCGCTCCGCCGAAGCCGCCGCCCACGACGACCACCCGCCCGCCCGCGCCTTGGGCGATGGCGGGGAGCGGCAGCAGGGCCGCGCCGGCGGCCGCGGCCTTGAGGAATTGGCGCCGGCTCGTGTGCTTTGCAGTCATGATCGGCCTCCTCAATCCTTCTGCGCGCCATACCAGGTGGCGATGGCTTTGACTTCATCGTCCGAGAAACCCTTGGCGATGCGGTCCATCACGGTCGACGGAACCTGCCCCGACTTGAACGCCTGCATGGCGGCGACGATGTCCGCTGGATTGCGGCCGATGAGCCGCGGCACCGTCGTTTGCGCGGTGCGGGCCGCCGGATGGCAGCCGGAACAGGAGAGGGCGCCGGGCGGAGCATCCGCCGGGCCGGCCGCCGAAGCATGACCGATTAACGTGAGGACCAAGGCGATAGCAGTCACGACGCGTGTGGCATTCATGTCGGGCCTCCCAAATGCGCGTGGGCGCCGATTGCGTCCGTTCGTTTTTGTTATGCGCTCCTCAAATCGTGGTTTTTGAGCGGCAGCGAGCGGATGCGCCTGCCCGTCGCCGAGAAAATCGCGTTGCACAAGGCGGGTGCAAGGGGAGGCACGGCGGTTTCACCGACCCCACCCCAGAAACCGCCGCTCGCGACGATCACCGTCTCCACCCGCGGCATTTCGGCGAGACGCAGCAGCGGATAGTCGTGGAAGTTTTCCTGCTCCACCCGTCCGTCCCTGATGGTGATCTCGCCATAAAGCGCCGCGGTGAGCCCATACACGACTGCGCTCTCGGTCTGCAATTCGACGGTCAGCGGGTTGACTACATGGCCGGGGTCGATCGCCGATACCACGCGGTGGACCCGTACTTTGCCGTCGGTGGCCACCGAAGCCTCGACGACCTGCGCGCAAATGCTGTTTTGCGAGTTGTGGAGCGCGATGCCGCGAAACACGCCTTGCGGCGGCGATGTGCCCCAACCGGCGTGCGTGGCCACGGCCTCGAGCACCGCAAGCTCCTTGGGCTTTTTGGCCAAAAGCTTGCGGCGGAACAGATAGGGATCGGCGCCCACCGTATAGGCCATCTCGTCGACGAAGCTCTCTTTGAAGAACGCATTCTGCGAGTGGTTGACGCTGCGCCACACGCCGACCGGGACATGCGTATTCCGCATGGCGAAATCGACGAGATAGTTCGGCACGTCGTAGGGCATGTCTTCAAGCAGGCCTTGAAGAAAGTTCCGGTCGACCCCGAACTGCATCACTCGCGGAGAGACCGCCGCGATGATGGATTGGCCGGCGGTCCTTATCTTCCAGGCGACCGGCATGCCGTTGGCGTCGAGGCCGGCGGTCATCCGCGCGGTTGCCACCGGGCGGTAGAAGTCGTGACGCATGTCCTCCTCGCGCGTCCAAACGAGCTTCACCGGCTGGCCGACCTCTTTCGCGATCAAGACCGCCTGACGTATGAAATCTTGAAAGATGCCGCGCCGGCCGAAGCCGCCGCCGAGCATCATCTTGTGAACCACGACTTTGCTCGGCGGTACGCCGGCGGCATCGGCCGCGATTGCGAGCGCCGTCTCGCCGTCCTGGGTGGGCGCCCAGATCTCCACCAAGTCGGTCGTCACGTGCGCCGTGCAGTTCTGCGGCTCCATGGTGGCGTGCGCGAGGAAGGGCACCTCATAGTCCGCTTCGATTCGCTTGACCGCCTGGCCGAGCGCACGGTCGACATCACCGTCGCTGCGGCCGACGCGCGCGTCGGCGGCGCTCAGGCCCGCGTGCAGCTGCGCGCGAATCGCGTCGCTGGAAACGTCGGAATTGCCGCCGAAATCCCAGGCCACCGGCAGCGCCTCCGCCGCCTTTTTCGCCCGCCACCAGCTGTCTGCCACGACGGCGACGGCGTCCGGCTGCTTCACCACATGACGGATGCCCTTCATGCCGGCGAGCTTGGTCTCGTCGACGGACTTCAATGTGCCCTTGAACACCGGACATTGGACGATCGCCGCGTACAGCATATTCGGCAATTGCAGGTCGATGGCGTAGATCGGCTTGCCCGCGATCTTGTCCGCAACGTCGAAGCGTCTTTGCCGGGTGCCGATCAGCGTCCAGTCCTTCGGCGCCTTCAAGGCAACCTGCGCCGGCGGAGCGATGTCTGCAGCGGCCGCCGCAATGCGGCCGAACGTGATGTTGCGGCCGCTCGGGAGGTGGGTAATCACGCCTTGCGCGGCGGCGCATTCGGCGTCGGGCACGTTCCAACGCGCGGCGGCGGCCGCAATGAGCATCGCGCGCGCGGTGGCGCCGGCGCGGCGCAGGTCGTTCTGCGACGCGCTGATGGAGCGGCTCGCACCCGTCGACATGTTGCCCCACACGCGGTCGCGCCTGCGATTCTCGTGCGGCGGTGCAAACTCGGCCTTCACCCTGCTCCAGTCGCAGTCGAGCTCTTCCGCCACCAACATCGGCAGCGCGGTAAGGCTGCCCTGACCCATCTCCGACTTGGCTACGCGAATGATCACGGTCTCGTCGGGCTCGATCACGATCCAGGCGGTAATTTCCCGGGCGGGGGTCGAGGCGTGAATAGCGCGCGGGCCGAACGGGATTTCGAACCCGAGCGCCAGCGCGCCGCCGACGGCGGCGACACTGGCGAGGAACGCGCGGCGGTCGAGATGCGCGACGCGGCTCATTGCGAGCTCATCCCGCTGACACGCCGGCCCGCGGCGGCGTGGATCGCCGCGCGGATGCGTTGGTAGGTCCCGCACCGGCAGATATTGGTGATGGCGGCGTCGATCTCGGCGTCGCTCGGGCTCGGCTTGTCCTTGAGAAGGGCGGCCACCGCCATCATCATTCCGCTCTGGCAATAGCCGCATTGCGGAACGTCGAGGTCGAGCCACGCCTTCTGCACGGGATGAAGCGCGCCGTGCGGTCCAAGGCCTTCGATGGTGGTGATTTGCCTATCAGCGACGGCGCTCACCGGCAGCGAGCACGAGCGCATCGGCGCACCGTCGACGTGCACCGTGCAGGCGCCGCACTGGGCAATGCCGCAGCCATATTTCGTGCCCATCAGGCCGAGCGTATCCCGCAGCACCCAGAGCAGGGGCGTATCGGAATCGACATCGACGTCGTGGGCTCGTCCGTTGACGGTAAGACGCGCCATCCCCTCCCTCTCGACCGGACCTCAATGCGGCGGTTCGATCGCCTTGAAGATTAATTCAAAAAGCTCATGCGCGCAAAAACTCGCCCGCGCGGGCGCATAGCCCGCCGTTATAGCGCTGGCACGCGCCTTGCGCATCTTGCCGGGAGGAAGGCGGCGGCCGCGATGCGGCCGCCGCGCAGGGGTGTCTCACGCCATCTGGATGTTGTGGTTCTTCAGCGGGAACGAGCGGATGCGCTGCCCCGTGGCCTTGAACATCGCATTGAGCACGGCGGGCGCGGCGACACAGATCGTCGGCTCGCCGACGCCGCCCCAAGGATCGCTGCCTCCGGATGGCATGAGGATCGACTCGACCTTGGGCATTTCGGCGATGCGCATCGAGTTGTAGTTGTCGAAGTTGGTCTGCTCGATGCGGCCGTCTTTGACGGTGCACTCCTGATAGAACAGCGCGGACAGGCCGTAGACGAACGAGCCCGCCACTTGCCGCTCGATCTGGGCCGGATTGACGGCGTAGGTCGGATCGGTGGCGCCGACGATCCGGTGCACTTTGATCTTGTTGCCGCCAGTGATGGAGATTTCCGCCGCCGCCGCCACATAGGCGTTGAACGCCTTCATGTGCGCGAGTCCGCGATAGACGCCTTGCGGTGCGGGCTTGCCCCAACCGATGCGCTCGGCCACCGCGTTGAGCACGGCGAGGTTTCTCGGATGCCGTGCCATCAGCTTGCGCCGGAACTCGAGCTCGTCCTGGCCGACGGCTTGCGCCAGCTCGTCCATGAAGCACTCCAGGAAGATGGCGTTCTGGTTGATGTTTACGCCACGCCAGAACCCCGGCTTGATGTGAGGATTGCGCATGGCATGGTCGATCATCAGGTTCGGGATCGAGTAGCCGAACGCGTGCTCCGCGCCGGCGGGCATGAGACCCTGGAAGGTCAGCGGGTCTTTTCCCTTGTCGAGGTTCTGCGGGAAAACGTCCGCCAGGATCGACTGGCCCGAGAGCCGCATGTGCAGGGCGGTCAGATTGTTGTTGGCATCGAATCCGCCGACGAGCTTGCATTGCATGACCGGATGATAGCGGCCGTGCGTCATATCCTCCTCGCGCGACCACAACAGCTTGACCGGCGTGCCGGGCATCTGCTTGGCGATGAGGACGGCCTGCGCGGTGTAATCGTGGAAGGCGCCGCGCCGCCCGAACCCGCCGCCGAGATGGATCTTGTGGACCTCGCACTTGTCAGCGGGCAGACCCGACGCCGCTAACGTCGCCGCGAACGCGGCTTCGCCGTTCTGTGTCGGTCCCCACACCTCGCACTTGTCGGGCGTGTAGAGCGCGGTGGCATTCATCGGCTCCATGCAGGCGTGGTTCTGGTAGGGATAGGCGTAAACCGCTTCGACCTTCTTGGCTGCGCTCGCCAGCGCCGCCTTGGCGTCGCCGTTGGCATTGCCCACGAACGCCTCGGGGGCGTCGAGCCCTTCCTTGAGCCATTCGGCGATCGAGGCGCTCGAGACCTTGGCATTCTCGCCTTCGTCCCAGACCACCGGCAACGCGTCGAGCGCGGTCTTGGCCTGCCACCAGCTGTCGGCCACCACCGCGACACCGGAGTCGCCGACCTGCACCACCTTTTTCACGCCAGGCATCGACGTGACCTTGGCGGCGTCGAAGCTCTTGATCTTGCCGCGTTGCACCGGGCAGTCCTTGATCGCGGCGGTGAGCATTCCGGGCAGCTTGAGATCGGCCCCGTAAACTTGCTTGCCGGTCACCTTGTCCAGGCTGTCGAGGCGCTTGACGCCCTTGCCGGCGATCTTCCAATCCTTCGGGTCCTTGAGCTTCACGTCCTTTGGCGGCTCGATTTTGGCGGCGGCTTCCGCCACCTTGCCGTAAGTCGTGGTGCGGCCGGAGGGCTTGTGCGTGATCACGCTGTTCGACGCGCTCACCTCGGACACCGGGACTTTCCACTCATTGGCGGCGGCTTGCTTGAGCATCTCCCGCGCCGTGGCGCCGCCGTGACGGACGTATTCATGGGACATCCGGATGCCGCGGCTGCCGCCGGTTGACATATCTCCCCACACGCGCTTGCGGGCGACGTTCTGCCCGGGCGTGGGATATTCGGTCGTGACCTTCGACCAGTCGCATTCGAGTTCCTCGGCGACGAGTTGGGCAAGCCCGGTGAGCGTGCCTTGTCCCATCTCGGAACGCGCGATGCGAATGACCACCGTGTCGTCCGGGCGGATCACCACCCAGGCGTTGACCTCGGGCGAGCCGTCCTGCGCGCGGATCACCTGCGGGCCGCCGAACGGAAGGTCGAGGCCGAGCGCCAACCCGCCACCCACCGCGGCCGCGCTCACCACGAAGCTGCGGCGATCGATCTTCGGTACGTAATTCATGGCTGCCTCCCTCTTCACGCGCTCGCCGCAGCGGCGTGGATCGCCGCGCGCACCTGCTGGAAGGTGCCGCAACGGCAGATATTGGTGATGTTGGCGTCGATGTCGGCATCGCTCGGTTTCGGCTTGTCCTTGAGCAGCGCCGCCACCGCCATGATCATCCCGCACTGGCAATAGCCGCATTGCGGCACGTCGTGATCGAGCCAGGCCTTCTGCACCTTGTGCAGCGCGCCGTTCTGCGCCAGCCCTTCGATCGTGGTGATCTGCCGGCCGGCGACCGCGCTCAACGGCACCGAGCACGAGCGCATCGCAACGCCATCGACATGGACGGTGCAGGCGCCGCATTGGGCGATGCCGCAGCCATATTTGGTGCCGGTCAGTCCGATCGTGTCGCGCAACACCCACAGCAGCGGGGTGTTGGGGTCGACATCGACCCGATGTGTCTTTCCATTCACGCTGAGATCAGCCATTTGCAAACCTCCCTCCACCGCCGCCGTGAAGAGGCGATGATTGATATCGCGGTGACCCCTCGGTCATGCCGCGTCCCGCTGTTCTTAAAGACTAGCTTGGTTTAATTCTAATATGGAAATCGCAAGTCCGCGAGGTCGAATTAGGCGTGGACGCCACCCCGGCCGCAGCCCACGCCGCGGCCCATTCGGTGAATTGGGCGCCCTTTTCAGCGGTCTGGTTTTGAATCGCAGGGCGGCGGCCTTTCGGCCGCCGCTTCGCTTCATCACGCCAGCGAGATGTTGTGCTTCTTCAGCGGGAACGAGCGGATGCGCTTGCCGGTCGCGGCAAAGTACGCATTGAGCACGGCGGGCGCGGCGACGCAGATCGTCGGCTCGCCCACGCCACCCCAGAAACCGCCGGATGGCATGATGGTCGTTTCGACCTTGGGCATGTCGGCGATGCGCATCATGTCGTAGCTGTCGAAGTTTTCCTGCTCGATGCGCCCGTTCTTGACCGTGCACTCGCCCATGAACAGCGCCGTCAGGCCGTACACGAACGAGCCCGCGACCTGCCGCTCGATCTGAGCTGGATTGACCGCGTAGCCCGGATCGGTGGCGGCAACAATGCGGTGAACTTTGATCTTGTTGCCGTCGACCGAGATTTCGGCGCAGGCGGCCACATAGCTGGCGAACGCCATGGCTTGCGCGAGGCCGCGGTGGATGCCTTGCGGTGCCGGCGTGCCCCAGCCCGCCTTTGCCGCCACGGCATCGAGCACGGCGAGGTGCTTTGGATGCTTCGCCATCAACTTGCGCCGGAATTCGAGCGGGTCGACGCCCACCTCCTTTGCAAGCTCGTCCATGAAGCATTCGAGATAAATGGCGTTGTGGTTGATGTTCACGCCTCGCCAGAAGCCTGGATTGATGTGCGGGTTGCGCATCGAATGATCGACCAAGATATTGGGGATCGAGTAGCCGATCGCCGATTCCGTTCCGCCCGGATAGAAGCCGGAGAACGTCGCTGGATCGCGACCTTCCTGCAACGCCGCAGGCCTGACCTTCGCCAGGATCGACTGGCCGGAAATCCGCACGTGCAGCGCCGTCAGGTTCTTGTCGGCATCGAACCCGGCGGTGAGCTTGCACTGGGTGATCGGGTGATACCAACCATGCGTCATGTCCTCTTCGCGCGACCACAACAGCTTGATCGGCGTGCCGGGCATCTCCATGGCGATGAGGACAGCTTGGCGAATGTAGTCTTGCGAGGTCGAGCGGCGACCGAAACCACCGCCGAGGAAAGTCTTATAGACCTCGCACTTGGGGACCGGCAGCCCGCACGCCTCCGACGTCGTCGCCAGCGCGGCTTCGCCGTTCTGAGTCGAGCACCACACCTCGCACTTGTCGGGGGTGTAGCGTGCGGTCGCGTTCTGGGGCTCCATGGTGACATGGTGCTGATAGGGATAGCTGTAGACCGCCTCGACCTTCTTGGCCGCGCCGGCCAAGGCGGACTTCACGTCGCCACCCTTGTTGCCCACGAACGCCTGCTCGGCGTCGAGCCCTTCCTTCAGCCATTCGGCGATCGAGGCGCTCGAGACCTTGGCATTCTCGCCTTCGTCCCAGACCACCGGCAACGCGTCGAGCGCGGTCTTGGCCCGCCACCAGCTGTCGGCGATGACGGCGACGGCATAATCTTCGACCTTCGCGACCTTCTTCACGCCGGCGTTGCCGGTGATCTTGGCGGCGTCGAAGCTCTTGATCTTGCCGCCTTGGACCGGGCAGGCCTTGATCGCGGCGTAGAGCATGCCGGGTAGTTTGACGTCGATGCCGTAGATCGCCTTGCCCGTGACCTTGTCGTGCGAGTCGAGCCGCTTGACGCCCTGGCCGATGATCTTCCAATCCTTCGGGTCCTTGAGCTTGACCTCGGCCGGCGGCTCGACCTTGGCGGCGGCTTCCGCCACCTTGCCGTAGGTCGTGGTGCGGCCGGACGGCTTGTGCGTGATCACGCTGTTCGATGCGCTGCACTCTGCGGCCGGAACTTTCCACTCGTTGGCGGCGGCCTGGATCAACATCTCGCGCGCCACCGCGCCGCCTTTGCGGACGAAGTCGTTCGACTCGCGAATGCCGCGGCTGCCGGCGGTGAAGAAGTCACCCCACACCCGTTTGCGCGCAACGTTCTGGCCCGGCGTCGGGAATTCATAGCTGACCTTCGACCAGTCGCATTCGAGCTCCTCGGCGACGAGTTGGGCAAGCCCGGTGAGCGTGCCTTGTCCCATCTCGGAACGCGCGATGCGAATGACCACCGTGTCGTCCGGGCGGATCACCACCCAGGCGTTGACCTCGGGCGAGCCGTCCT
>Ga0306919_10000752_pt1 | contig 14816 bp, 9 predicted proteins | sample flu12Cox44000172_FD_203764 | JGI IMG/M metagenome (GOLD analysis project Ga0306919, IMG submission 203764) | Lab enrichment of tropical soil microbial communities from Luquillo Experimental Forest, Puerto Rico - flux4day.12C.oxic.44.000.172 (v2)... | ecosystem: Environmental > Terrestrial > Soil... | reverse complement strand
GTCACGGTTGGACGACGGAAGGGATCGACATTTTCGAGTTGGTGCCACCGGAGGCGAGCCTCGACCCCGACCAAGAGCTGACGCTGTTTCATCCCGCCGAGATGGAGCTCAGCGAGACGACGAAGCATATCCTCGATCGAGTGCTGGAAGTGATCCCAAGCCGAGTTGTGTTCGACTCGCTCTCCGAGATGCGGCTGCTCGCGCAAAGCTCCTTGCGCTATCGCCGCCAGATCCTTGCCCTCAAAAACTTCTTTGCCAATCGGCAATGCACCGTCGTTTTGCTCGACGATCTCTCGTCCCACGAGGGCGATCTCCAGCTACAGAGCATTGCGCACGGCGTCATATCGCTGGAGCAGCTCTCGCTGGAGTACGGTGCCGAACGCCGGCGTTTGCGCGTCGTCAAGATGCGCGGCATGACGTTCCCGCCTGGCTGCTCGGTTATTCAGAGATTGGAGCGTTCAACCACGCCTTCAAACGGTGGACCGGGACATCACCCGGCCGAGCGAGAAATCTGCCAGCCGTTTCTGCGTCCGCCTCATAGAGATCTCACTCCGCATCGCTCACCCAAAGTTTGATCATCGCCCCGGGTGCCCGGCCCGGCGGCGATGACTTCGCCCTCCATCGGCTTTTCCTTGGCGGTATCGGGGATGATAATGCCGCCTGCCGTCTTCTCCTCCTCCTCAATGCGGCGGATGAGGACGCGGTCCTGCAACGGTCGAAATTTAAAACCCATATCCGGCGCTCGGTTGCTTTCCTCGCGACACAGCACCGTCGAATAAAAAAGCATCAGTGTGAACGCCATCACACACGCTGGCCGCTCGCCTGACCAAACTAATGGTTAATGACAGCGGAGCATGCTGCGATGGACCAAAATCTGACCTACGCCGCCTGCGGCCTATTGATCATCGCCTACGCATGGGCGCGTTTCAACACACCGCCCTCCAACCGCTCGTCGACCCGCCAAACGCTCTATTGGTCGAGTGCTATCGGTTACATGCTCAGCGCCCTAGTGCTGTTTGCGGCATTGTCGATCCTTTTAAACGCTGGCCCCTGGCGCAAGCTGCTGCTCGGCCAGTCTGACGACCCGGCACTTCCGGCGCCGCTGATAGCCACTTTGGCGATGACAACGCTGCTGCCGGCCGTTCCCACCCTGAAGCGGCTGGACGAGTGGTTTCTTTCGATTTTTCTCGACTGGGCGGAAATTCCTGGAGAGGTCCGGCGACGCGCTGCAGTGATGACGTTGGAGAACTTCAACGTGACCAGCGAAGAGGTGGCTGGACTGCGGCAAAGCTATCAGGAGGCCGGTTATGGCGATACCCTGGTTCGCCATTTGCGGAGGCGCGGCGGCGACGGGCTGGGGCAATCACAGGCACGTTTGACCCGTGTGGTTAAGCTATATGACTGCATCTGCAAGCTGGCCGGCGAGCCGCGTTACAGCCATTTCTTCTCCGAGGCAGCTAACGAGTTCGACGAGCTCGACCGCAAAGCGACCGATTTTCTGCGCCGCGCCGCCATTGGTCTAACCTTAGCGGAGCGGATGCGTGCAGCCGAGAAAGAGGGGACCTATGACGAACTCATTCGGGAGCGTCGAGAGGACTTCGCCAATAGCTGTCGCGACATGTTTCGCGTGCTGGCCCTGTTTCTGGCTCGTGCGGTGTTACGGTCGGAGACGAGCGAAATGGGTGTCGTTCGTCGCCTGCGTGCAATCGGCTTTGACGCGGCCGCGCCGATGAACCTGCCGCGCTTTCCGATCCACAGTCTGACCGTCTTGGCGTTAGGCGTATTTGTCTACCTGCTCGTCGCCATCGTGTTTTTCAACCGGGTGATGGCAACGCCGGAGCAGCAGAACGCCGCGGGTCTGATGACCGCCGTCAAGGTCACATCAATACGGTTGGGGACCATTGCGCTGACCGTATGGCTGATGCAGCGATATCCTTTTTTCCGCCGTGCCGCGGGCGATCCGCCGCGCTTCTTCGCCTATGTCCTGAACGGCTTAATAGCTGCAGCGGTTGCCGCAGGCATTGGTCTCATGTTCCACCCTGGCAATCCCGACCCCCTAACTGCCGGCGATGTGGCCCCGATCCTGCTCAGCTCTATGATGTGCACGGCGCTGGCGCTGTGCTGCGACGATTGGGTCGCGGATACGATGCCGCCCAGGTGGTTGCGCCTCGCCGAGGCGGCCGCCTGCGCAGTCGCCGTGGCGCTGGGCATGGCCCTCATAGTGGTGTATTTGCCTGAGGCTCTCAAAATCCCAAGTGACAAATTGGTCGGTCTGACACTCGTCATGTTATTCGCATTCCCAAGTGCGCTGGCCTTAATGATCGGTGGCTGCGTACCCCACATCTATCGCTCCGCACGCCGCGCTGCGATCGCCCGGCGCGATGAAGCCTCCCAGCTGTTTATTCCCGCACTGCCTGCGCCCCAGCCAAGCGCCATCGAGGGCTTTTCGGTTGGCAGCACCGAAAACGGCCGAAGGAGTGGCGGCGAGCACCAAGAGCAGCGAGCTGAGATCATTCATCAGCAAGCCGAGCGCCCAGTCATCGCCGGCCTCACTGAAGGTGCCAAAGCGCAAAAACATAGCGCCGATCGGAAGGCTAGCCCCGATCTACGCAATGGTCACCAGCAGGGCAGGACCGCAGAACTACTGGACGGCAAATGCGGAGACAGTGCGGCCGATAGCAAACTTATCACGCCGGGAAAAAGGCGAAACGGATCGGTTGCCCGCGGGGCGCGCCGAAAGCAGCTATCTGGTAACCTCGACGGTGCCACCAACCCAGCCGCTTACACGCCAGCGTAAGCCGAGGCGACGCGACCACAAGCCAGCCCGGAGCATCCTACCCGCCGGATTGACAAGGGAATAGGACTGAACACGGCGGTGGTGGCAGCATGTAGTTGGCGAGGTTCCCTCTGGCCATTGAGCACTAGGGCCGCCGCCGATTTCGCGGTAAACTTGTTTAAGGCATCTTACCGCCGGGCACGACATGCCCCCTGTCCGTCGATTGACCGCGATCCTCGCCGCCGATCCGGCAAAAACCGTGTGCGCCAGACGAAAGGGGCGGCAACCGACATGGTCGACCTAACACCACCGCGCCACATCCCGACTCTACCCAATTTACCCATCGCCGGATCGTTCGCCGTCAGGCACCTGTCGACCCTGAGCGGACCTTCACCGCCGCGTCAACGGATGACGGCCAGCAGGGCGGACAGTGTTCTAAAAGGCAAAACTGCAGGGGTAGGCAACTCGGCTATTTATCGAGCCACACGTCCTCCATGCGCCAGCCGTTGTAGATGCTGTTGTTCATCAGCGTTAGCCCCTTGACGTAGGGCTGCCGGCAGTTGCCCGCAATAAAATACATGATGACGGGTCGGACGCCGCCCTCGGCCAGCTTCCTCTCGATCGCCCACACGAGTGCCTTGCGCTTTTCCTGGTTGGGCTCCATCGATTGCTGGTCGATCAGCCGATCGAGCTCGGAATTGCAGTATCTGATGTAGTTTCCTTCCGCACCACAGGTGTAGTTCTCGTAGAAATTCTGGTCGGGATCGTCGATGCCGTTGCCGGTGAAATTGAGCGCGACGGTGAAATCCTCGCGGTAGGGCGTGGAAACCACTGCGTCGTATCCACCGGCTCGAGTTCGCCATCGACGTAGATCTCCTTCAGCTGGTCGATCAAAATGACCGCGGTGTCGCGGAAGAACGGCAGGTCGCGCGTCGTCACCTTGATCGCCAAGTGCTTGTCGGGCCCGTAGCCGAGCTTCTGCATGATCTCGCGGGCTTCCTTGCGGTTCTCGGCGACGTTGGGCTCGTAGCCGGGCAGCGTTTGCAACACCTCCGGCGGCATGCCCCAGACGCCTTCCGGCGGCGGCTGCATGACGCCGCCGACGCTGCCCTTGCCCTCGGTCAGGATGTCGAGAAACGCCTGGCGGTCGAGGCTCAGGGTCATCGCCCGCCGCAATTCGGCCTTGTCAAACGGCGCGATGTCGCGGTTGATGACCAGGTTGCGGCTGACATTGGTCGGATTGAGCTCGCAGTAGGCCTGCGGCGCCTGTTCCTGCACCTGCCGGGTCAGTGGCACTGAAAGGCCGCCGAACGTGATGTCGAGCTTGCCCGACACAAAGGTCAGCGTCGCCGTCGAGACGTTGCGGATGATCGTGTATTCGAGCCCGTCGAGATAGGGCCGGTCAGGCTTCCAGTAATCCGCGTTGCGGATCAGCTTGATCGACTCGTTCGGCTTGAATTCGACGAGCTTAAATGGGCCGGTGCCGATCGGATGCTGGCGCATGTCGCGCGGCGAAACGTGGCACGGATAGACCGGCGAGAACCCCGAAGCGACCAGCGCCAGGAAGGCGGGCTGCGGCCGCTTCAGCCGGAATGTCGCCTCGAAGTCGCCATTGGTCGTGACCTCATCGAGATTGCGATACCACGCCTTGCGCGGATTGATGCGCAGCTTGTCGCTCGCCTTGCCTTGCAACAGGTCCCAGGTGCACTTCACGTCCTTGGCGGTGAACGGCTGGCCGTCATGCCACTTGATACCCTCGTGCAGCTTGAAGGTGAGCCGCGTGCCGTCCTCGTCCCAGCTCCAGCTCGAGGCGAGATCGGGGACGATCGACGCCATGCTGTTCTGCTTTACGTGCTGGTCATACATAACGAGGTTGTTGAAGACCCCCATCACCGGCCGCAGCGCGTAGATCGTCACCTCCTCATGGACCGACAGGCTGGCCGGGCTGTCGATCGAATAGGATTTGAGGATCCCACCCGCTTTCTGGGCAGTCGTTGAATTGCCCGTCGCCACTGCAACCAGCCCAACGCCAACTGCCGCGAACACGCACAACTTTCGCGTCATTTCCGCCTCCTAGCCGGGGGAGCTTCGCGGGTTTCCCCCTCTCGCTCCGGCTTCGCTATTCCTGGCATCGCCGCGGGTTTTCCCGTCTGCGCCGCCGGGAACCGTAGCACGGGTAAGGTGGGTGACCAGGGCAAATTGCTGGCCTGCGTCTGGGCGCTCACGGGCGGGCAAATCGGGAACAGAAAACCACCCTCTAAGAAGTTGGCCCTACGCCGGGCTATGGACGAAATGCGCCAGGAAGCGGTCGTCAGGCTGACCTCGGTGGGGCGGCTCAAGCCGACCCTTCTCGGTCACTCAGCTTCGCATTCGGAACGGCTCTTCCTGCCCCCTAAGCAGCCGTTGGCTCGCGCTCGAACGAGGTGAGCGAGATCTACCTCGTCGGCGAGCATTCGGTAGGCATGTCGGCCTTGCGCGGCAGCAAGAGAGCTCGTGAAGAGCCTCCTTTAGCCCCGGACGCCAAAACGGGTCTCGCCGGCAGCGGCGAGAGCGCTATCTTTCGCCGGCGAACGGCATTATCGTCGTGCTATCGCTCTCCAGCGCCAGACGATCGATACCCGAGGCGCGTCGTTTTCCGTCCTGTTGTAGCTGAACTCGGGTCGGGCGCGATAAAAAACGGAGGCAGCTTCGATGGCCAGCTTGCCGGATGCATGGGTCGAGGATGCCCGCAACCTCGACAATGCCGAGCAGCTTCTGCATTCGGCCCATGGCATACTGCTGGAAACCCCAGCCATAGGCGATTTTCTAAGAAACGAAACCAATAAACGCATCGTCGTGGCCCCGAAGGGCTACGGCAAGACTTTTCTTCTGAAGTCCAAGCGGATTCTGCTGCAGCGCAACTCGGAAAATTTGTCGTGCTTGCCGGAGAATCAATTGGTGGACGCGACGATTTCCGACAGCCCGAGCCTGTCGCAAGCCGACGTGCAGCGTTTCGTCGACTATGCGTTCTGGTGCCAGGTTTGGTCGGCCGCGTTGATGGTCAGCGTCGTCAAGAGCAACGCGAAATTCTACCCATTGGACCCGGCAGATTTCCGCTCGCCCGTTATGCGGCAACTGCTGCTGTCGTCGTACCCGGTCTCGCCGTTCGATGCGCTGAAGCGGCTGATCAACTCCGACCGCGAATTTCAGCAGGCGCGCCGCTCGCACGATCTAACCACGCTGATGTCATATTACCGCCAGATTCGGCGGCCCGTGGCCGTGTTTGTCGATACGATCGATGAATACTTCGAGGGCTACGTCGACAGCGGCGACCCATCTGAGGCGGATGCGAGCTACCTCCACAGCAACAAGGATTCCCGCATCTGGATTGTCGGTCAGCTCGGCATCTGCCGCGCGATCCGCGAGCTGCTCGGCGTTAATCCGCACGTCAAGATCTTTGTTTCGATTCGCAAGGAGGCCTTCAACAGCCTCGATTACTATGATCGCAACGCGGTCAACATCAGCAGTCTGGTCGTCCAGCTACACTATTCAGGCGAGGAGCTGAGCCGCATATTCGATAGAAACATCGAGGCGATGCAGCGCGACGATCTAACCCAACCGAGGGAAGCGACGCCGATCGCGCGGTTCATCGGCGCATCGAACGCGATGATCGTCAACCCGATCACGAAGAAGAGCGAATTCTTCTACGATTTCGTGCTCCGGCACAGCCTGTATCGGCCGCGCGACCTGATGCTGATCGGCGGCAAGATCGCACAAATTCCGGCGGGCGTTCGTACCCAGGAACGACTCAGGATGGCGGTCGACCAGGGCGCCGGGGAAATCGTCTGGCATTACCTCGCGGAGATGCGCGGCCTGAGCGAGATTCCGGATCGTTCGTTGCTCGGCCTGATCCCGAGCAACGTGTTGGAGAGGAGCGTGCTGAAGCGCATCGCAGAAACCTACGCCGTCCGGCTGAAGGAAAAGGGACTCGAGGGTTCGAATGCGCACCCTTTCTGCGCTCTGTACCGCCTCGGTTTGTTAGGCGTCGTGCGTCGCAACCGAGAGCAAAAGGACATACAGATCTTTCGGCGACCGCACGATATCGAACACGACGGGTCCAAGGCGACGCTGCCGGCGGAGCGGCACTACCTGATCCATCCCGCCCTTGACGACATCATCGCCCAAGCGTCGAGTGACTACATTCGCGCCTTCCACACTCGCAATGTCATTGGACACGGCAATCGTTGGCGCGAGGGCAAGATCTTCAAATGTGCAGCAAAAGGCGATCTCAACCGCTATTCGCGCGTGCTCAGCGACCCGGTGGTTGGCGAGCATTTTACACGATACCTTGGCAGCGAGTTCGAGAAATGCAAAAAGGAGGTAGAGTACGCCGCGCTCGAATCCGGCGATTCGGTGGTGCTGGTCGATGATTCCGCGGACCGCGTGCTGAGCGCGGCGCGCTCGCTGCAGCGAGCGGTACGGCGGTTCCAAATGCCGCAGGATTTTCGCTTCGGCGCCGCCGTCGGTGCCATCGCGTTTTCGACGACGCACACCGACGGGCAGAGCGTTCGGGTTCCGAGCGCGGGCATCGTGATCCGCGCCGCAGCCCGCATCGAGCCGCATGCCGCGCCCGGCACGATGCTGTGTACCGAGGAATTCCTCTCTGAGCTCGATGACCGGAGTCGGCTGCTTTTTGCGCCCGTCACGCAGGCCCCGTTGCGAGGGGCGGAATTGCTGCTTGGTGATGACGGCGTTGCTGTGATTCGCAAGAACGACCACGAGGAGCCCGTCGAGACAAGGCTTTTCCAAGCCCCCCTCGGTTAGCGGCTGCTCAGGCTCGCGGGCCCTGGATCCAGGTGAAAATCGCACGGCGGGCCTCGACGTGCTCGGCTTCGGCCGGCGGGGGCGGCGACCGCACTGCTCGGGCCGACCGCATTGTTCAAAGCGGTTTTAGATAGCGGATAGCGTCGGGTGCACCGAGCTCACCGTAGACGGGGGACCGAGGGTTCGAATCCTGCTCCCTCCAGCGGAGAGTCGGCAGCGAACTCGGGGCTTCGGGTGCGGCACGGGTCGGCGGACCTCCGACGCCGGCTTGTCTTCGCATAAACCTTCGTAGACGACCTGGCGCAACAGGTTGTCCTCCGTCCAGGTCAGATATTTGACCTCGGCGACAAGCTCGGGTCGCACCCAATGAACACGGCTGACAACGAGCGGCGCGCCGAAGCGGCTGGAGCGCGGCGGCGGGATATCCAGCGGCATGCTGGGCACGGCAAGCGGCTGCAGGCGGCGCCACAGCCGCTCGAGCTCCGCATCGGTACCAGTGCGGCCAGCGTAAACTAACCGTCCCTCCGGATCGTAATAGGCGAGCAACAGCGCTCCGAGCCATGGTCGCGAGCCCTCGGGATCGGTCCAGCCGACCACGAGGGCAAACCAAACCCCAGCAATTCTGCGGCTTTGACGACTCCGGCGAGGTGCCAAGCGGACTCGACAATGGACTAATTTTGGACTCGCTGTCGAGGATGTTCGCCGTGGTTAACCCCGGACCGAATGACCTGAGGCGGCGAGCGCACCAGCTGCCTGCACGCGGGTATGCAGGCCCTCAACGAGTTGATGGAGGCGGAGAGTTATTTCCGGGCGCGGTACCGGGTAGAGATCGTCGATAGCGCCAGGGGCGTCCTGTCTTGAGGATCGAGGTGTCGTCAACCCCATCCCCGACAGGAGTTTTCCATGAGTACAGCCGTTACCCCGCTGCGTGTTCGCGCCGATAAGTGCCAGATGCGACCCCAGCGGCTCCAATATTCACGCGGCCGCGCTCTAAACGCGATAAAACCAGCCTGAGTGAGCGATCGCTCTCTCGCTGTAGTTGTGGTTTCCGTCAGCCGAGCTTGATGCGCGATACGCCAGAGCGATTGGACGCCTTCGTCAAGTCTCGCAGCCATTCGATCTCTGGTGCGTACAATAGGTTTTCGGGGCAACGCCAGCACCAATTACCTTCGGCCCGACCGGGAATGTTCATCCGAGCCTCAGCTCCGAGGTTGAGCACATCCTGCAAAGGTACGATCGCGAGCGCCGCGCGCGAGGACCACGCCAACTCCATCATCGCCAGTGCCGCATCGCTACTGCGACCGTCGGGCCGCTTAAGATAGCTCCAGAGAACTTGTCGCTCAGCGGAGGGCAATTCCTCGTACCACTCGCGGGTGGTGGGATTGTCATGCGTGCCGGTATAGACCACGGTATTGGAAGGGTAGTTATGCGGCAGATGCGGGTTATCCGAATGTCCGTCGAAAGCGAACTGTAGAACTCTGGTCCCTGGCAGCTGGAAGTGGTCGCGTAAGGCGCCTACGTCCGCAGTGATCAACCCCAAATCCTCGGCAATGAACGGCAAACCACTCAGCTCCTTCTGCACCACCTCGAAGAACTCGGCGCCCGGGCCGGGCACCCATTGGCCGGATTGCGCCGTCGGTGCTCCGGCCGGGACGTGCCAAGCGGCCGCGAATCCACGGAAATGGTCCAGGCGAACGACATCAACGTGTGCCAGGACAGCGCGCAGTCGATCGATACACCAGCGGTAGCCGGTACGACGAATAGTGTCCCAGTCGTAAACTGGATTGCCCCAGAGCTGCCCTGTGGCGCTGAAATAGTCGGGAGGGACACCCGCGACGAAACGTGGCCGGTGCTGTTCATCCAGCAGGAACAGTTCCGGATTGGCCCATACATCGCTCGAATCGGAGGAGATAAAGAAAGGCAGATCGCCAATCAGGCGCAGGCCTCCGGCGTGGGCGTGTTCCTTGAGGCGCTCGCCCTGGCGGGGAAAAGCAGGAATTGTGCGAACCGCGCTTGATCGATTTGGCTTGCCAACTCCTGGCGTGCACGCGCCAGAGCCTCGGGAACGCGTCTGACCAGCTCCGGCGGCCATTGGAGGTAATAAGCGTCGTTATGCCTGGTTTTCAGCGCACGAAACAGTGCGTAATCTTCGAGCCAGTGGCCATGGGTGTTGCAGAACTGTTCATAAGCCGCCTGGAGGTCTTCGCGCTCCCCGGCGCAGAAGTTGCTCCAAGCCTTTTCGAGGATCCGGCGCTTGAACGGGATGACGGCGCCATAGTCGATAGCGGCCGTCGGGAACGAATTGCCCTCGCAGTCCTGTGACCGCAGCAGTCCGTCCTCGGTCAGGCCGTCCGGGCTGATCAAGAGCTCGTTGCCGGCGAAGGACGACAAGGATTGATACGGGGAGTTGCCGTATCCTGTAGGACCGAGCGGCAGCGCCTGCCACCAGCTCTGCCCCGCCTCGTGCAGGTGGTCGACCCATACCCGTGCAGCTGGCCCAAGATCGCCGATGCCGTAAGGCGAGGGCAGCGACGCGACGTGCAACAGCACGCCCGAGGCGTGGTATTCCGCCGGGAACGGCGGGAGACTCACTCGCGAGCTGTCGCCATTCATGTCGTTTAACCTCGCCCGTGCGAACTCAGTCGGAGGAGGCCAGGGCCGTGTTCACCATCTCTTGAGCCTCGCTGACGATGGCGTCGAGGTGAGCCTGGTCCTTGAAGCTTTCCGCGTAGATCTTATAGACGGCTTCGGTGCCCGACGGCCGGGCCGCGAACCAACCGCTGGCGGCGACGACTTTTACGCCATCGATTGGAGCATTGTTGCCCGGGGCGCGACTGAGCTTGGCGGCAATCGGCTCGCCGGCCAAGGTCGACTCCTTGACGGCAGCGGGCGACAGTTTTTCGAGCCTCGCCTTTTGCTCTGCTGTCGCCGGCGCGTCGATGCGCGTGTAGTACGCCGTTCCGAACTCCGCCGTAAGCGCGCGGTAGTGCTCGCCCGGGTCCTTGCCCGTGCGGGCCGTGATCTCGGCCGCAAGCAGATCCATGATCGGGCCATCCTTGTCGGTGGTCCACACGCTGCCGTCATGCCGCAAGAAACTCGCCCCGGCGCTCTCCTCGCCACCAAAGCAGCACGAGCCGTCGAAAAAACCCGGCACAAACCATTTAAAGCCGACCGGCACCTCTAACAGGCGACGGCCGAGTTTGTGCACGACCCGGTCGATCATGCTGCTGCTGACCACGGTTTTGCCGATCGCCGCCTGTGCCGACCAGTGCGGTCGATGCGCCAGTAGGTAGAGGATCGCCACCGACAAATAATGGTTCGGGTTCATCAGCCCGGCCGACGGCGTGACGATGCCGTGCCGATCGGCGTCGGTATCATTGGCGAAGGCGACCTGGTAGCGATCCTTGAGTCCGACGAGGCTAGCCATCGCGTACGGGCTGGAACAGTCCATGCGGATCTTGCCGTCGTGGTCGACTGTCATGAACGAGAAGGTCGGATCGACTTTCGGATTGACGACAGCAATGTTGAGCTTATAGACGGCGTTGATCGGCTCCCAATAGCGAACAGCGGCGCCGCCGAGCGGGTCGACGGCGAGCTCGAGGTTGGCGGCTCGGATTGCCTCCATGTCGGCGACGTTGCGCAAATCATTGACGTAAGGCAGGACGAAATCCTCCTGGTGCGTCGTGTCAGCCTTGAATGCAGTGGTGAAGCCCAGTCGCTTCACCACGGTGTTGCCGTTTCGCAGAAGTTCGTTCGCCCGGTTTTCGACCCACTGGGTCACGTCGGTGTCAGCCGGACCGCCGTTTGTCGGGTTGTACTTGAAGCCACCGTCTTCTGGCGGGTTGTGCGACGGGGTGATGACAATGCCGTCGGCGAGATGCTCCTTGCGCCCGCGGTTGTAGACCAGGATCGCGCGCGAGATGACTGGGGTCGGGGTAAATCCGTCGTCTCGCTGGATGATCGTCTGCACCGCGTTGGCCGCCAGGACTTCGAGAGCCGTCTGCTGCGCCGGCCCGGAAACCGCATGGGTGTCCTTACCCATGTAGAGCGGGCCGTCGGTGCCCTGGGTGCGCCGGTAATCGCAGATGGCCTGGGTGATCGCAAGGATGTGGGCTTCGGTGAACGACCCGCGCAATGGCGAGCCGCGATGCCCGCTGGTTCCGAAGCTGACGAGTTGTTGCGGATCGTCGAGATCGGGCCGGCGCTCGTAATATTCGCGTTCGAGCCGGGCCGGATCGATCAGCATCTCTTCGGGGGCGGGTTTGCCGGCTAGTGGCGAAATGGTCATCGACCGTCCTTTCTCAGCGGCGATCCTTTTCAGGACACTGGACAGGGTTTCGCATTCCAGATTTCGGTGGCGTATTGCGCGATCGTGCGGTCGCTGGAGAATTTCCCGGAGCCGGCAACATTCAAGATCGCCTTGCGCGCCCACGCGCTGCGATCGGCATACAATGCGGTTAGCCGGTGGTCGGCCTCCAGATAGGATTGCAGGTCAGCAAGGTGCATGTAGTGATCGCCTTCGGCCAACAGCGCGTTGTGCAATGGCGCAAAAATCCCTGGCTCGTAGCGGCTGAAATAGTCGGCCGCGATCATGTCAAGTGCAGCCCGGGTCTCCGGGTCGTGGTCGTAATGCCAGTGCGGGTTGTACCACCCGCGGCTCCCTTCCACCTGGTCAGCGGTCAGCCCGAACAGGAAGAAGTTGTCCTCGCCAGCCTCCTCCGCCATCTCGATCGTGGAGCCGTCGCGCGTGCCGATCGTCAATGCCCCGTTCATCATGAACTTCATGTTGCTCGTGCCGCTCGCTTCGTAACCGGCGGTCGAAATCTGATTGGAGACGTTGGCAGCCGGGATCAGCCGCTCGGCCAGCGACACGCAGTACTCGGGCAGAAAGACAACTTTTAGACGGCCCTGCGTGATCGGGTCACCGTCGACCGTGCCCACGAGGTTGTTGAGGAATTTTATGATCAGCTTCGCCAACCGATAGGCCGGTGCTGCTTTGCCGGCAAAGAAAAAGGTGCGCGGCATCACGTCGAGACGTGGGTTTTCCCGCAGCCGATTGTAAAGGACGATGATGCGCAGCGCGTTCAGCAGCTGCCGTTTGTATTCGTGAATGCGTTTGATCTGACAGTCGAAGATCGTGTCCGGATCGACGGTCTGGCCGCAGCTGGTTTTCACCCAATCGACAAAGCGCAGTTTGGCGGCCCGCTTAACCTCGAGGAACCTGTCGCGAAACGCCGCATCATCCGCCAAGGGCCGCAGCTTTCCCAATTCGTCGAGATCGGTCACCCATCGCTCGCCTATCGCGTCGGTGATCGTGCGCGCAAGGCCCGGGTTCGTGAGCAACAGCCAACGCCGCGGCGTGACGCCGTTGGTCTTGTTGTTGAAGCGCTCGGGATACATCTCGGCGAAGTCTTTGACCGTCAGTTTGCGCAGCAGCTCCGAATGAATCGCAGCCACGCCATTGGTGCTGTGCGAGCCGACGATCGCCATATTTGCCATGCGGACTTTTTGCTCCGCGCCCTCTTCAATGAGGCTCATGCGAGCGACGCGTGCCTCGTCGCCCGGCCAGCGCGCCCGGACGGTATCGAGAAAGCGACGATTGATCTCGAAAATTATTTCCAACTGCCGCGGTAAAAGTGTCTCAAAGTAGTTGAGAGGCCATCTCTCGAGGGCTTCGGGCAGTAAGGTGTGGTTGGTATAACCCAAAGTGTTTTGCGTGATGTCCCAGGCCTCGTCCCACCCGAGATGCGCGTCGTCGAGCAGAATGCGCATCAGCTCGGGAACCGCCAGCGTCGGATGCGTGTCGTTGAGCTGGATCGCGACCTTGTCGGGAACCAGACGCCAGTTCCCATTCCGGCGGTGGAAGCGGCGTACGAGGTCGGCCAGCGAGCAGGCCACGAGAAAGTATTCCTGCACAAAACGCAGCGCCTGCCCGACCGCCGTGCTGTCGTCGGGATAGAGCACCCGCGTCAACGATTCCGCCGCGAGAGTTCCGGCAAGCGCACCGACGAAATCGCCGCTGCTGAACTCCTGAAAATCGAAATAATCGGGCGACGCGGCGGCCCACAACCGCAAGGTGTTGATGGTCTTGCCACCATACCCGACCGCCGGCCGGTCAAACGGGATGCCGATCAATGTCGAGGGACGGCCGGGGACGATTTCTAGGGTGCCGCGGTGCATTCTCACCGAGGAGCGAAGCTTGATTTCCACCGCTTCGTGTGGACGGGCGACCTCCCATGGGTCATGCTGGCGCAACCAGTTGTCCGGGTGCTCGCGCTGCCAGCCGTCCTCGATCGTCTGCCGGAACATGCCGTATTCGTAGCGCAGGCCGTAGCCCATCGCCGGCAATTCCATTGCCGCCATCGAATCGAGAAAGCACGCGGCGAGCCGCCCCAATCCGCCGTTCCCGAGCCCGGCATCGGGTTCTTGCTCGATGAGGCCGAACCAGTCGAGATCCCTTTGCTGCGCCGCGCGGCTCACATAGGGGTCGAGCAGCATATTGGTCACGTTGTTGGTCAGCGACCGCCCGATCAGGAACTCCATCGACAAATAGTAGATCCGTTTGGGGTTCAGGCGGTTGTAGGTGCGCTCGGTTTTGACCCAGCGCTGCGAAACCACGTCCCTGACAGACCGAGCGGCGGCCTCGAACCGTTCACGGCCGCCGGCCGCGAGCGGGTCGATGACATCGTCGAACAGTAGATGCCGTTCGTACAGCGCATCGTCGTGACCGGAAAACCGGATCGGACCGCAACCGTACTGGGTAAGAAGGTCGAGTGCGGCTTCGTCTCTGGGTGGCGGCGGGAGGGTAGCTTCACTCACTTCCTGCATTGGACGCTGTCCTTGCTGTCGGGCCCGATCGGCTCGCCTGTTTACCCCTGCGGCATGACCTCTACGTGACGGCTCTCGTTCCATAGCCGGATAGCCGGCTCCCACGCGACCAGGTCGGGCCCAAATACGCCCTCTCCGTCGCCAAGGGCGGAGAGGGAGTGTCGGTCGGCGCATGAGGATGCGTGGGTCATCTGATGAAGAGCCGCTTAGAACGGCCACTGCCAATTGCTGATTTCCGGCGCATCCACGCCAAACTCCCAGGCGTGATGCTTACATGCGATCTGCTGGTTGAGCAGCGCCTCGCGAGCGCTCGATCCGGTGACGTGGAAACGCGGCATGCGGTCGATCGCGTCGATGGCGAGGCTGAAGCGGTCGGCCTGATTGCGAATGGCCAATTCCAGCGGAGTGT
>Ga0306919_10000748_pt1 | contig 14829 bp, 18 predicted proteins | sample flu12Cox44000172_FD_203764 | JGI IMG/M metagenome (GOLD analysis project Ga0306919, IMG submission 203764) | Lab enrichment of tropical soil microbial communities from Luquillo Experimental Forest, Puerto Rico - flux4day.12C.oxic.44.000.172 (v2)... | ecosystem: Environmental > Terrestrial >... | reverse complement strand
AGCGTGGCCAGCGCCTGACCAGTGGAAGCGCCGCCGCGTTCAAAGGGACCATAATAGGCATCAAAAGACGGCAGCACGAAGGTGTGCCGCACAGTATGTGTCTCGATGTCTGCGAAGCCAGCCTCACTGAAGAGCGACTGGAGTCGTGACGCGTCGCCGAGCGCGAAAGTGCGAGTGACGGCTTCAGCTAGGCTTGGTACATACCGCGATATTATGACGTTGATCTGATGGTTGTAGGAGCGCTCTACCACTGTATTGACGGAGACGGCCACGCGCCCGCCGGGACGCAGCACGCGGCGAAATTCCGACAGGCCCCGCATTGGATCGGGGAAGAACATCAGCCCGAGGTTGCACAGTACTGCATCGAAACTCTCGTCCGAGAATGAGAGCGCCTGCCCGTCCTCGATCGAGACCGAAACATTCGGCACTTTACCGAGACGCTCACGCGCTTTCCCGGCCATGGCGGGCGATACGTCGGCGGCCGTGACGTGGCCGTTCGGGCCGACGGCGGCGAGGGCCGCTTCGGCGGAGAGCCCAGTTCCCGTGGCTATGTCAAGGACGCGCATGCCTGGTGCAACATGCGCGGCGTGCAACAAAAAGGGCATGAAGTACGCCGTGACATGCGCGAAAGCGCGGTCGTACTCTGCCGCCGCCTCGTCCCTGAATGTCAGTTCGTCGGCCATTCTCGCCCCCGCTCCTTAGCCCGCTCACTATATTCGGAAGCGCCTCCAGGCGGGTCAACGCGCGGCGCCGGACCATGCGGAGTGGGGGACGCCCGAAAGAGTGCGCATCATCAGGACGGTGCGTTCCATCAGATCCGAACCACTAGTGACTAACAACCACAGCAACAAGAACCGCAATAATAACTGCTCCAGCGATAAACAATCCAACAGCCAAACGCTCATTCTTCTGGCGGCTATTCCACACAAAGAAGCCTATCACCATTAACGCAATGGTGAGGCCACCGATAATTACGCCAAGTGCTATTTGGGCAATCAGTTCCATGGTGACGAAGGTCAGCGCTTCGACCTGCGTTTTTTCCGTCCCTTTCGTGCTGACTTGTCGATCAAGAAATCATCGAGCTTCTTTCCACCTTTGATCGCAGCAACAAGCCAACGGGGTCTTGCGCCACGACCGGCCCAAGTCTCGCCTGACGGACCACTATATTTCGGCGGGACTTTTCTTCCTTTCAAAACGCTCCCACCGCCTCGGACAACCCTTGCGACGCCCAAGGCGGCCAACTGCTGTTGAAGCTCAGCCCGACGCCTATTGAGGGTTTCCTCAACCCGCTTCCGCAGGTCCATGAGTGCTTCAACGGTCATCCCTGATAGATTTATCTTTGCCATGACGAACCCCATCCGGCCCTTTAGACCCTAATCTGAATAGGCTGATTATACATTGTAGCCAGTCAATTTCACTAACCGGATCGCTGTGCTGGAAGCGTCCAAATGGTCGGTACCGATGAAGAGCTAAAGGCGACAGAGGCGGCGAGGGCTGCGCTAACGACTAATCCGAACAGCAAGGAAACGATCAGAGTGGTACGGCAAGCCAAATACATCGCGGCGCTGGCAATGACAACATCGCCGAGCGATAAGCCTCTTAATGATGCACGCCACGCAGTCGTAATTACACTCTCCGATCTAGGCACGCGCTTGAAACTGATCCAGCAGCGCAACAAGAGAAGATCGAGCAAGCTAGAGGCGCAATCCGAGATTTGGTGGGGGCCTTAAAGGCGGCACAAAATGCGCGACTAAAACGCCTCGCCGAAGGTGACGAGCCTTAAACGCCTCAGCCAACGAAAAGGAAAACGTGTGAGCCTCATTGTTGCGAACGCATGAATTTAACATTGCTGCAAAGCACGGTCATCGCTCGATTGAGATGACCGTGAGGTATTACCAGGATTTCGCAGCGCCGTTTTAATGGGCTGTGGCGTAGCGGGTGAAGGCAATCCTAGCACCGATGATGATCGCCTTCACCCTGACCACAGGCAGAATGCGCTGAATGCCTGTGGCTAGCCCTAGGCTCTAGCTTAGGAGCCACTGGAGGCACTAGCATGGGTATGGCGTGGGTGGCCTCCAGTGGCGGCCATCACACCTGTCGATGAGCGTGCCAATGGCTACCCTAGAATAGCTCACCACAATCCAATCCAGTCGGTACGTTGGCACTGGCCCAACAAATCTTGAAGCGGTATCTTGGCACTGACCACAAACCTTGAACTTGATGAGTGAGTGGAGGCCGCCTGATCGGAGACGGGTGGCCGCGGCAGAAGCAGACGAGATCGTAAAATCGATTTTCGGCGCGGCAGCGAAGGAGTACAGAGAGATGCACCCCGACCTCAACAAATACCGCTGAGAGAACATTAATGCGAATACTGAGGGTGTCCTCACTAGTGTCACGGCGCTGTTCCTGGCAACTGGGACAGCGCACGCGAATGACAAGTTGCTAGAGCATATGCTCGCCAGATGGTGTAATTCCTTTGCCAGCATCAAAGCTCAAGAAGTTTATTTTTGCCCCAATTATAGGGACCGTGAATCATAACGGTCAAAACAATTTTCTGCCGCATCGTACATCACGCGAGTCTCACTTGGTCAGATAGACCCCCTGCACCCGGCCTTCTTTTTGGGCGTCGAAGATGTCCGCCTCCTGCCGTGCCCACTCAGCCTCGCGACCGGCATAGGCACCCTTGCGACGCGCTTCGTAGATTTTGCCAATCTGCTCGCGTGTGTAGACAGGCTTGCCGGACCGAGCCGACCGGGCGTGTCTTTGGGACGCTGAAGGGTTTTGGCTGCCGCCAATGGCTCGCTGGAAACCTTGGAAAAAGGCTTTTACACGCGAAACATTCCCAGATGCAACTGCGTCATTCAAAAGCAGTTGACGGGGACGGCCAGTAAATTCGTCAGGCTCCAGCAGCCATTGGTGCCAGCGCGGATCGCGATCGATCTCCTGATAGTTCGGCACCGCTGCCGCTACCTGTTGGTCCAATCTGTGCCTTTGTTCACGCGCCAACCGCTGGCGAAGATCGTTATTTTGCGCCTCAAGATTTTGTAGGTGAGGCTCGACCGCCTGCATGGCTGCACGCTGAGTAACGTTGAGCAGATCGCTGCCGTAATTTTGCACGTCGGCTTGGGTCAGATAATTGGCCATCGGTTTCTCCCTATCGCACGCCAGTGCGGCCGCCTTTGGCCGACAGCACGCGCCCAGGCACCGGGGCATGGCCGCCACCCTTGGCTGCTTTGGCCCCCGGCGCACCACCCTTGACGGCATGAGCCGTGCCACCGGGCTTCTGCGCCCCTGCCGCTTGAGGCTTCATCATTTTAGTCGAACCGCCTTTGGCGAAAGCGGCACCGTGCTGCACGGAAGTCTTTGTCTTTGGTGCCATAGCTTTACCTCGCAGTGCTGCGGGGATTGCGGGAGGGACGCATTTTGGGCTTCAAGACCACAGACACGGTCGGCTTGCTGCCAGCACCGACGACGATCTTGCCGCCGTCCGGCGAGTGAAATTCGACAGTAGGGTTGGGTATGCCCGCTGCCATGGCGGCACGCAGGCCCCTGGCGACGAGATGCTGTCTGAAAGGCTGCACCTTATTAGCCATCTTTTTCCACCATTCCATTGTGTTTGAAGCTATTGTACGCGATATGTTGCGTGCGACAATGACGGAAGTCTTAAGGAACGGTTAAGATGACCAGCACCAGCACTGCACCCGACGAGCGCAAATCAATTTTCATCTGGCGCGGCCCACAAGATGTCGACCGGTTAGCCGACGCCATTGCGGAAAAGACCCAGACCGAGCTTTTCAATGTGGATAGGGGCCTGTGCCACTTCACCGAAGGGCGGCTGGTTGCCGTCAACAAGGACATCCTGCGCGACATCATCACCCGGCACCTCGTCTCGCTGCGGCTGGTGAACCGGGCAAGCACGAACGACCCGCTGTGGGAGCTTGAGTATTTTAATTTTGATTTCCCGATCGTGGCGGACACCGGCAAGGAGCCCGATCAGAAGATCCTCCTTAATCTGATCGAGGCGCTGGTTTCGAAGGTCGCCAAGGGACCAAGCGAGCCACGGCAGCTGACCCCGCAGCAGCTGCGCGAGATCCGCGATCGGGTCCGAATAGGCGAGGATAAACACGCTGTCGCGCACTACTACGGCGTCGATGTCGCCGTGATCCGCCAGCTGGCGTCATAGTCCGAAGGCTATAGGGCTATAGCCCCATTGCCCCGTTACCAAATTGCCTATTATGAGCTTAAAACCAATAATATATTGATTTTAAGCTACGTTGTATACAGGTTTTAGCCAAAAACCCAATAAAATCGCGAGTGTGTGTAGGCCTTGATAGATTTAACGCGAATGGCTCCAGGTGCGCGCTCCGAGGAGTTTTGATCCAATGGAGCATGAGCGCATGAGCTTTTTATGCAAAAATTTTAATCCTTTGATTCATTGAATCATGAGCGCATGAGCTTATTGGATCAAAATTTCATGAGAAAAAGGGTTTCTAGTGGTATTTTCTGGACACATATATTTAATACCCCACTCCACCCCCGAGTCCAGGCTGGAGACGGGAGTCCACCCCAGGGGCCTGCCGCGCGTGACGCGAACCGCCAAACGAGCGTCCGAGTACGAGCACGTTTCCCATCCAAAAAATAGTTCCTTGGGGTATCCACGCGCATGTCAAACGCCTACGCGAACAGCGCAGTCGTTCCAGTCGCCATTGCGCGGCTACTGCGATTGATGGTCCGGCTACAGCTGAAGCCCGAAGATTGCCCATGATCCAGGGCAGCCAACCTACCTCGACAATAACCGCCAAAACTTTATGCGATATTACGGGCACTTCTTAATTTCGGAACGCTAACATACGGAAAACAACAACATGGCCACTATTGGATATGCGAGAGTCAGCGCCGTCGACCAAGACTACGACGGACAAATTGAACGGCTGCAGGGCGCTGGCTGCACGAAAGTATTTGCGGAGAAACTGAGCGGCAAATCGACCAACGGTCGCCACGAGCTAACCAAAGCATTCAAGGCGCTGCGACCGGGCGACGTGCTGGTGATTACCAAGCTCGACCGGCTCGCCCGCAGCATCCGGGATCTGCTCAATATCATCGACCAGCTGAAAGCGGGCGGTGTCATGCTCAAGGCGCTCGACGACACTTGGCTCGACACCACGAGCCCGCATGGCGAACTGATTTTCACGATCATGGGGGCCATGGCGGAGTTCGAGCGCAAACTGATTCGCCAGCGTTGCGAGGAAGGCATCCGACGCGCCAAGGCACAGGGCAAGCAGTTTGGCCGACCAGCAGCCCTGGACGCTGGTCAGCGCCGAATGATCGCCGAGCGGCACGCCAGCGGCGAGGCTATGACGGCGCTAGCACGGGACTACGAAGTCGGCGTGGCCACGATCTGGCGGGTGCTGAAGCCAGAGACCCCCTAGAAGGCCCCCGCGCTGGGCTTCAGAACGGGCTAGGATGGCAGCCGCCAGGGAGGTGATATCCTCCGATCAGGGTCCACTCCACGGAGAATGCATTATGACGGCACCGCTCACCACCGGCATCCCAGCAATCGATGCCGAACTGGAACGGCGCGGACCGTTCGACGATGCCAACGAGGCGGAGATTATGGTTGCCAAATTGCTGGCGGTTTGGCGCGCGTTGTACCCAAGTTCGAGCGAGGTCATGCGCGACGAGCCGTCACAGCGGGAGAGGCAATGATGACCAACATCGTAAAGTTCCCAACATCGTCCCTCATCGATGACCACGGATTCATTGTCGACATGGCCAGATACGCTGATGGTTTGCTGACCGAAGCTCAAATCAAGAAAAAATACCGGTTCGATGCCGCTACCTGGAATCAGTTGGGGACTGACGACGCGCTGGTTGAAAAAATTGAGGCTGAAAAGCTGAGACGCATCCGCGATGGCTCGACCAAGCGCGAACGCGCGCAAGTCGAGGTCATAGACGCAGCCCCAATTCTCGGAAAAATCATGCGCGATCCCGACGCCAACGAAAAACACAGAATCGATTCGATCAAAACGCTCGATCAGCTTGCAGCCAATGGCCCGCAAGCTGCACCGGCAGCCGACAGGTTCATCATATCCATCCAGCTAGGTGCCGACGTTGAACATTACAATAAATCAATAGCCATCGATCCAAACGATGCCGACCCCAACGAGCAAGAACTGATTCCTTTCGCTTCATTCGAGAAAGAAGATGGCGAAGATGGGCAGCCTCTTTGAACGGCTGGGACAGCCACCTCCGACGACCAAACAGTCGCACCGGAATGCCTCTCCAGACGAAAAACTGCTCGACTGGATCATGAACCATTGGACGGAGAACACACTCACCGCGAGAGACATCTGCGCGCTTGGACCCAACCCGACCCGAGATCGGAAGAAGGCATTCGAAGCAGCCGAAATTCTGGTCAAACGCGGCTGTCTGGCACCCGTCAAAGCACACCGTCGCGACTCACATGAATTTAAAATTGTTTGGAAGGCTCCCCCGGCAGGCGCGCCCGCGTCAAAGAGCTAAAACCGTGGCCACATTTTTTCGAAAACGAATTTTTTCCATTTACATTCGAGGTAGCAATGAAAAAAGTAACGACGCTATACAAGATCAACACTGTGCTCGTGGTTGCCATGGCACTAGCCTTGCCCGCAGCGTGCATCTACGGGATTGTAGACGAAGCAATACATCCGGCAAAACTAGAAGCTAGGCGTGAAAAGGCGGCTGAACACAGACACCAAAAGTTTGAGCGTGATCTTAAGCTTTGTGAGACTAAAGGCACAATTAGCAGTCCTAAGTGGTACAGTTGCATGGAAAACCGTATGGAATATTCCATAAAAGAGATTGAGCAAGGATTTGATTATCGCCGCAAGCGACAGACTGAGAGCACTGATTGGGATCAGTCTCAACAACAAGAGCTTGATCGTGCTACACATCTTCACTAGCCTCCGTTCCGCAAATATCCAAAAACCCCCTAGGATCGCTCCTGGGAACCCCGCTTTCACAGAACAAAAATCTCAGTTAACCTGCATGGAATCGATAACATTCTCCGCACGCGCCGCAGCCGTGAACGACGCAAAAACCTAAGTGTGCAAATGTGCAAGGTCTAAGCCATTGACTCAGCACCATGATCGCGCGCCCCCCAAACCGCGCACGGGGCTTAAAAAATATCGCGACAACGATTGACGGGGCCTGCACCGCGCACGCAGTCAAAAATATCGGACAATGAATTTTTGGAGCCAGCATTTCGGACCTACGGGTCGACGGCTCGAAAATAATTCATCCGACGAAATTTTATTTTCAAAACGAGCACACGCATAGATTTTATGCTCATAAAATAAAATCTAGAATTTTATTGGGGTCCCCTCCAAAACGAAACGTCCCTTTTGCGGTTGTGCGGTTGCTGCGGTTGCCTAGAAAGCAATGCCTAGGAAATGGCAATGACATTTTCTATAGAGTGGTTGAAAGCTAACCGCAGCAACCGCACAACCGCAACCCTCTCCTCCCTGCCGGGGGCACCCCTCTCCCGCGCGGCTGGGAGCTGTTATTATGTGGAAAAAAGCGCACTTCCTTCGCCGACGGCTTGGTCCGTCGCCACCAGTGTCCACCCGCACGACCCGTTCTTGTTGTATTTTTTGCATAGTAGCAGGCCGTGGAAGAAGGTGTAGGTGTGGCTGTGTAGCCAGCGGTCGAGGCGGGCGTTGCTGATGCTCTCGCCGCCCTTTTCCCCAGCCACCGCAATCAGCGCCGCCTTCAGTTCCGGGTAGCTCTCGGCAATCTCGATCACCTGATCCGCAGTTCGGGTTGCGCCCACGCCGATCGTGTCCCGCCAAGCAGCGAACACCGTGCTGGCACGCATCTTGGCCCTGGTTTTTGCCTCCGCCGTCTTCTTTGCTTTTATCTTGGCCGTCTCCCGCTGCAGGGCTTCAGGTGTGGCAGCCCCCTTGGGCTGGGCGTCGGTGCCCCCAGAGACGTTTTTCAGCTTGAAGACGCTGACCCGCGTCTGCGTCGAATCGGTCACCACCTGGATGCACCAGCCGTTGCACATCCGGTCACGGTGGCGCATGAGCTTTTGGCCAAATGACCGCTGGTCAACCTTCCCGTAATTGTCGGTCATGGCCTTTCGCAGATCCTGGTTTTTGTAATACCAGCGAAAGCTATGGCGTTCCTGTTCCTTTTCTTCCGCCTTCTGCCAGCAATCTGCGACGGCAAACTGCTCGTCTGCCTCGAAATATTTTTTCAGTACCCCTAGTAGCTCGTGCAGTTCATCCTGCTTTGGGTCCAGCGCCTTTAATTCCTCCATGCTGCCGAACGGGTCCGCTTCGCCCAACCAGATCAGGGGCTGCTGCACCAGGCGCGACCATGCCTCGAAACCGGCGACGATCTTATGCTCCTGCCGGGGGCAACCGGCGGCCTTGTAGGCCCGCACAATGGTGAATACCGCCGCGAGATACTTGCCGCGATCCGCGCGAACCCGTTCGATTGGGTTTTCTTTGAATACCCGGTTTTCAGGCTGTTCGAGTTGCGGGTCGAGGCGGCTCATGACGGTGCGCGGCACGAGATCCGCCGCTATGATGATGTTGTTCCCGTTCAAGAACACCGTCGCTGCTCGGCAGTCGCATAACCCCTCCTCATGCCGCCCGAGCTTGCGAATGGAAACCAGCCCTTCGGTGGACAGCTGCGCCAGCGCCTCGCTTTCCACCACCATGCCGTTGGGCAGGTTGTTCAGATGTATGATCGGCCGTCCACTGAGCGCCGCTGTTTCGATCCGCTTTTCCATTTCTTCTGGTTTTACAGCGCCTGCGGCTGGCACCGGGATGTGGCGTTGCAATGACTGCAATGAGGTGAACCAGATAGGTTTTCCCGGAACGTGGTTCGGTTGCACTAATGACGAACAGCGGTACTGCGGCTGGTAGTGCCCCGCGCAATATCGGTGTCATGAGACCAGCCAGCGCCGCCGATAATGCCACCGAGCGGTCGTTGCCATCGCGGAATGGGAATTCCTCCAGTAATTCTTTGAGCAGGGCCAACGCTTTTTGCGCGTCTTCCTTGCTGGGGTTGTCTGGTATTGGCGGCAGCGTCACGTCGCCGGAAGATTTGAACCACAGCTGTGTTGCCGGATCGTAGCCCTCCGTAGTGAGCAGGCTTCCGTCCTTGCGCATCGTGGGTGTGTTGATAATGCCCACAATCGTGAGAAATTCCCAGTGCTTGATCTCAATGATGCGCTCGATCAGCTTGTCGGGCGGGTCGATACTCTTCCACTTTCTGCTACGCCCATCAAACTTCTGGAACTTGACCGCATGGTGCGCCACCATGTCAGCCAGACGATGCACGTTATATGGTACGAATTGCGCTGTCAGAACCTCGCGGTCCTCCGCCTTTTCCCAGCGCCAGAGGGGTTGCACTAACCGGTTGCCGCGAACATAGACGGGGCAACCGCGCTTGAGTAGTTCACGCTGTACCTCGCGCCAGTGCTCGTCGAGCTTGCCGCCTTCGATGCGGATGAGGCTCTGTTGTTGTTCGTCGATTGGCGGGTTTGAGTTTATGACTTGTTCAATTTGCTGCTTGATGTATTTTTCGCCGCCGTTTTTCTGGATGTGCTCATAGATTGCGCAGCCTTGGTATGTCTCATCCAGACACACATCGACGATTTTATTTTCGTCGATGCCTTTTCGTCGGGCTGCATGAATGAACGCCCACAGTAGCTGTCCGCGCGTTTCATAATTCCCGACGGGTTGGTCACCCACCAGATGCAGCATGTTGCGCAGTTCCGCTGGTAACTTGCTGCGTTCCCACGCGCGTTTAAGCTGCCGTTCGTCAGAGCGGTTGGCCCATTCGCCAGCTTCGTTCTTGTCGGCCAGAATTGCCGCGCGCGCCTGCTCGTAGCTCAAGTCTTTGGTGTGACAATTCTGTATGAAGAAACGAAAGCCGAACCCACTACCGGTCTCATCGCGCTCCGGGATTCCTTCACCCAATCCACCGCTGCCGCCAAAATCGCTGAAGAAACCGCCGTTCCCTTTGTTTGTGGATTTCTGTGTTGCTGTGCGCCGACCGGCTTCCGCCAACAGCCAGTCGAGCAAGCTGTCGATCTTGGGCAACGGACCCGTTGCACCGACGACTGCTCTTCCTGAGACCGTGATATAACGAGCGGTGTTGCGATAAAGCTCGAACGAGCCTTTGCCATCGGCGGCCGGAAACTTGCGATGTAGCTCGGGGCCTGTCCCGAGACCGATGAGGCGTAAGCCTTCGCCTGAGACCGTCACCTCGCAATAGGTATTCTCCGGTGCCTTTCCCGCGAGGTCCAAGGCCCACGCGGTAACGTTCGTACGGTCACGGCAGTGATCGAGATCCACTGCGGCGATATCAGATCCCAACAAGCAGAAGCCAATTCCAACGGCTGCACCCTGCGTGACCCGTTGCACGGCTTCATTGAACGTTCCCCATGTGGCCGGATCGTTATTCTTGGCATAGGCCGGGAACCCGCTACCGGGCTGGATCGGCGGCTTGGTCCATGTCCCCTTGGTCCCTTTCCCCTTGCGCCATTCCCAGCGCCAGCACACCCAGCGTGGCTGTGTTGTGAGCGGGATCAGGGCTGCCGGTAGCGACGCTTTAGCAAAATCGATCTGGTACGTATCAGGCTTGCGCTTAGGCTCGTGCTCATTGGACTGGTCAAGCGTCATTGGCCCGACTCCTGTGTCTGGTATTTCGCAATCAAGGCGTGGAATGCTTCGGCGTTAGGTGGCGGTGGCTCGCGCTCCATCGCTATCTCAAACAGCGCGTGGATGATGGCTTCGTCGTCGGGAACGGGCAGCGCCTCGGTGATGAGATAGAAGTTGGTCTTCAGCCGGTTACCAGGCTCGACCTGGCGTACAAGCATGATCATTGTGTGCTCGGCTGGAGCTCCTGCCGCCTCTTTGTCGGCTTCACCGGGAAACGGCAAGCGCGCGCGGTGTGAGCGTTTGGGGTTTTGCTCTAACCAATTGCGATCATTTTCTTTCCACGGCCCGTCGTGCGGGTTGACTTTGAGAATGACCCCGCTGGCGCGCGCACCACCACCACGACGCACGATGTCATCGAATCGCTTATCGGTAGCAGCGATGACCTTCTGATAAGCCGCAATCGCATCGGTGATCTGTGTGTCAGTTAGCTTGGTGCTGGTGGACTTGGCGTCGAGCGGCTGTAAGAAATCATAATTGCGAGTGCTGTAGAATCCGCGCGTGAAGATCTTGGCAACTCGTTTCATGCAGCATTCGCCAGCCAAAACAAGATTGCCTTGCGCGTCGAACCCACTTGCAGTTTGGCTATTGTGAGGAAAAGGGGTGCCGCAAATGGAGCAGGCATCGGTGTGGTGTAATTTACGCAGCACCCGGTCGAGCCGACGGCGTTGTTGTCGTGATAGTCGCGGGCCGGAGGTCATGGCACACCTTGCGGTACGTCACGATCCGGCTTGCTAGTTTTGGCGATTTTGTTAAAAGGATGGGGTTCAAGCTCAGAACCCGTCACTCCATACATCGGTCCAGTGCCGCCAGCACTGGACCGATTGTTGTTATCCACGCTCCTTCCGTCGCTTCCGGCTGTGCGTTGCAGCGTCAAGCTGACGCGCAATGTAGGCTTCAATCGATTTTACGGTGATGCGGCGCGAGCGGCCGGAATGGAAATTGTCCAACTCGCCGATGTGCATCAAATGGTAAAGGTGCGACAAGCCTATCGAGAGCATAGCGGCGGCTTCGAGCGGCGGCACCGCAAGCGGCTGCTTTTCTTCGTGATTAAGATCGGTGGATAGTTGACTCATAGTCGATAACCCTCTGGTTTGAAGACCAAAGCGGTATCGATGGATGGGTCGGGGAATTTCGCGCGCGAAAAGACGCACCGGCCAGCCAGCGATGAACCGCTTGGTGGAGTGGCTTTTCTCTGCGGGATACGTGGCGTGTCAGACATACAAGCTGACGACCACGCGGTGCGCGCGAGCTACATTCGGGCTACTGCGCCAACCAATACGCAGGCTGGCGTTAGGACGACCGATGCGAACGACTCCTAGGACCACGGTAGTCGGCCGCATGAGCGAGCGACGGTCGGGCGCTGGAGTATTGAAAGTTCAGTAACACGTCCCGGCGCAAGCTGGCAAGAGTCAACGCGCGCAATCTCCTGTACAACGTTATTAGAGTGATTGGACGAAAGCTCCTACGAAGCCTGTGCAGCACATCGAGCGGCGGTGCCGCTGTCCGACGCTCCCTGATAGAAAAATCGCGCCAGCGACCGCCTGCGAGGCAATGGCGGGGTTCCCTTCGATCGGCTAGGGTGTGCCCTGGCCCCCGTTGCGCTCTTGATCGTCGATAGCCTCGAAAAAATCACTCCACTGTTGGCGCGCGGGGGCAAGCATCTCGTCCGGGAGATCCCCATGAACGGCGCTAGCGCCTTGCAGCTTGTAACGCCCGAGCCTGCACCCGCTCCATCGGGAGAGCTTGAACAGCGTCTGGGCATAGCGGTGGCGGACGCAACAGCCGCCATCAGTGCGGGATGTCTCGAATGGATGAATGGCGGGCTTACCGCGCCGACGAAGGCACGGGGCGGTGAAAAAATTGCGAATCTGTATTGGCTTTTTCAGGAAGCGTCCGGCCTCGACTTTTTTGTCATAGCGCGTTCGCAAGGCCGCCGAGTGCTGCTGGAGCGGCTTGGCGCAGATGCGCACGAGCCGACGATCGACGTGCTCGTCGATGGGGTGATCGAAATCCTGACCAAGGTGACCGCGTTCATGCGGGCGACGGCGCACTGACGCCGCGCGGCGCGCGCATCAGTAAGTCTTTGTGGCGGCTGGCTTTTTATCTTGTTCTGACGAACGATCATTGGTACAATGATTGCATGAATTTATAGCTATCGCCCAACGGCGAGAAAGGGGTAATGCCATGCTCCTTGAAACATGTGCAAACGAGTTTGAAAGCTATATCAAAGGGCTATTCAAAAACCCCCGTATGCTTACAAAAACACTCGCCGAAGTTCCTGTCGTCGGTGGAGTGTTCATCCCGGATCTGATGGACCATACACCTTTCCTGCTGCAAGTCTGCAGGGCACTGTGTGCCCGCGAGCGGTTCCGCCAGGATGCACCAGAATGGCCTATCCTGCCGTTGCACGAGCAGGATATTGAAGCGGCGATGGAGAATGACGACGACCGTCGGCTCAATCTCGTAGGGCTTTTCAGTAATTCGTTGAAGAGCGCGGACTGGAGCTACGACGAGCACCCGCGCTTCGACCATTATGCTCGTGGCTTGATGGCATACCGGCATACACCGATCGAGGTGCGGACCGACCCGCACCTGCTGGCAAAATTCCCACCTCTGCCGCTCGTCGGGCTGACGGACGGAGATTTGTACTGGCGCAGTCCCGAGCGAATCATGGAAGACCGGCAATATAGCGCCTGGGTGTACGAAATGGATGCTAGGCGCGAGGAAGGCATCCCGATGCAGGCACTCGACGAATGGGTGCGCGAGCAGGTGCCGATGTTTGTTGGGTGCTGCTGACTAGAGCGTGTACTCATAAATCACCCAGCCGTGTCCGCTTTCGGGCAAACCGGACATTGAGCCAACGTGGCCGAATGACCGAGTTTGAGGACAAAGCGGACGTCGCCAAAATGGACAAATGGAGCGATTGAACACCCAGCGAACCTCGTCTATATTCGATCTCACGGCGCGCATTGCCGCAACGCGGATGGTCGCTCGGTCGACGTCTTCGCTGTAAGTCCCGCGCATTCAGCGCATCGGCCGCCGTGCCGCCAACTTGTCACCTAACTGAACATACACGCCCGTCAGACAACGCTTGACGGTCTGCCGTTCGTCACCTGGTCACAAGCAGTTCATTCGTCGAGGGAGGCTACTATGCGCCGTTCTACACTGGCGACCGTGCTGCTCGCTGTATTCATTTCGTACCTTGGGACACCCGCCGCAGTCAAAACCGGCGGTTACAAGGCAACGGACCTTGTCGTCAACAAATCGCCGCTGATCGACAAGAATGGCATTTCCCACACTGGTACGGTTGATCCAAATCTGCTGAATCCTTGGGGTGTCACCGAAACTCCAACCGGCTCGCCCTTCTGGATTTCGGACAATGCCGCCGGGGTATCAACGCTCTATAATGTTCCTGCTAACGCACCCAATTCGGTGACCATCAATCCGCGGGTCGTCAGCATTCCGACGCCGGTCGACCTCTTGGGCAGGAGTGGGGCACCGACCGGGACCGTCTTCAATATCACAACTTTACCTGGCTCCACGCCAGGATTCATTATTTCGGGCGTGGACAAAAACAAGAACCCGATGTCGGCTCCGGCTCTCTTCATCTTTGCAACCGAGGATGGGACGATTGTCGGTTGGAACCCCGGCGTCAACCCGGAAGGCTTTGACCCCGCGAAAGCGGGCAACTATGGGATCATCGCGCGTAACAACTCCGGCAATAACTTCGACCCCAACGACAACCCTAAGACGGGAGCCGTCTATAAAGGACTCGCCATCGCCACGGATGCAAAGGGCGAGACCCGCCTGTATGTCACCAATTTCCGGAGCGGCAAGGTGGAAATGTATAATGTCAACTGGCAGACGCTGACCCCTCCGCCAGCGTTTGTTGATCCAAAGCTGCCAGGTTCTTATGCCCCGTTCAACATCGTTCCCATCAAGGGCGAACTTTTTGTCACCTTCGCGGTGCAGAACGCGGAAAAGCACGACGATGTAGCGGGCCAAAGCCATGGCATCGTGGACGTATTCGACCTCGATGGTACTTTCCGCCAACGATTCGCCCAGCACGACCAGCTCAACTCGCCCTGGGGCGTGGCGCTAGCGCCGACTGGTT
>Ga0306919_10000747_pt1 | contig 14847 bp, 15 predicted proteins | sample flu12Cox44000172_FD_203764 | JGI IMG/M metagenome (GOLD analysis project Ga0306919, IMG submission 203764) | Lab enrichment of tropical soil microbial communities from Luquillo Experimental Forest, Puerto Rico - flux4day.12C.oxic.44.000.172 (v2)... | ecosystem: Environmental > Terrestrial >... | reverse complement strand
GCCAAGCGCCATGACTGCGGTGCCGACGCCAATCACGAAATCCAGGCCGAGCGCATCATGGCCTGTGCGGCAATGCGCGTGCCGAGGACGTAGCCTGCCGAGCTGATCGCTAAACTCGCACCAAACGCGACCGGCGACAATCCGTAGAGCGTACTCTGCATGACGAATGATGCGCCGGAGAGCCGGCGAATATTCCGGCAATACCGAGAGTCAAAATGACGAGGTGCGAGAAAAAGCCGCGATGACGTGCCACCGAACGATACTCCACCGCCACGCCGATAAATGAAAAAGGCGTCTTGATCGGATGACGCAATGTCTCCGGGACTCGCAGTCCGGCGATCGAGCCGATCACGACGGCGAACAGCAGCAAGGCCACGAAGTTGGCGCGCCAGCCGAACCATATTTGCAAGGCGCCGCCGATCACCGGCGCAATGACCGGCACGAACCCGGTGATGGACGCCACCAGTGACAATTCGCGGCCGGCGCGAACCCCGGAAGAAATATCGCGCACCATGGCTCGCGCCAGCGCCATGGCCCCGGCGACGGCGATTCCTTGGACGAAGCGCAGCGTGATGAATGCGACGATCGACGGCGCCACCGCGCAGGCCGTGGTCATGATCCCATAGAGAACCAGCGCCCTCAGTAACACTGGTCGGTGGCCGAGGTGATCCGAAACCGGCCCGTAGATAATCGCCCCGATCCCGGAGCCGAACAGATAACTCGAAATCGTCAGCTGCACTTGCAGCGCCGAGGCTTCAAGGCTGAGGCCGATGTCCGGCAGCGACGGCAGATAAGTGTCCAGCGATAGCGGCCCGAGCGTGCTCAGGAATGACAGGAATAAAGCGAGCTTTAATGTATTGGGACGCTTCATCCGGCGAGGATCGTTGTTGCGCGCAAGAGGGGCAGGTTCAGCGCGCGCGCAACAGCTTTATCTGCAACGCCGTGGCGAATTTGTCACGGCTCCGTTCTTCGCGGCAGGTTGCGCGGCGGTCACTCGGCAGGCGAATGGCGTTAAAGTCGGGCAGAAGGCACGGGGCGTGCAAATCTCGGGGCGTGCAAATCTCGCGCAGGTGGAGCAACCAGAAAATTCGAGTGACGCCCCGGAATGCAAAATGGTGTCGAGAGGAAGTGGTCGAAATATTTCTGCGGCGCTATTCGGACCTATGTCAGCCGAATTATGCGCTCAACATTCCCGGCGGGCACGGCAAATCGCTGACGGCAAATCACTACTCGTGCCCGCTTATCTGAGCACCGACAGAACAGAGATTATCGACTTCAACGGTGCGCGGCACGCTTATCCGCCGCGCCTCCGCGGCTAAGCTGCGGCTTCCTGCGGCGCAAAAAACACCGAGGTCTCGAATTCATAACCGCAGCTTTGGCACGACCAGGTGTGCCGCACGCAGCGATCATTGAAATATTCGGACCAGTCGGGGGCGAGCAGCCACTCGCCGCATTGGGGGCAATGGTTCTTGCTGTATGTGGCCAAGCGCGTCCGTGCCGGCGTCTCGGCTTGCAGAGCCATGATTCTTCCTCCCTAACTCAGAACCACCCTCTGCCCAGTAGTTAGGCTAAAGCTATTCCATCGCGACGGCAAGATTGATTTGCGTCGGCACGATGGAGCTTCACCGACAATTTGCGTTGCAATGCAATAACTTACTTGATTTCGGAATTGTGCGCTGCGTCACAAAGAACACGGGTTCCTTCGCCATCGCGAAGGGGAGTGACGACGCGGGTGGCATTCTAACTGTCGCAAAACCACCCCGCCCGGGACTTTTGATCCCGGGTTTTTGTCTTCCCTAGTCATCTAGTGTCCACATTAGACCTTGCAGAATGCGGGTTATCGTGATACAGCCCGAGTATTATCTTGCCACGATTGGACCGGGGAAGACTGGGGAAGACACTGAAAATCTTCCCGGGCGCTTCCCGAAAACGGGGGGCATTACCATGAAGCTCACGAAGCAATCCATTGCCACCGTCAAGAAAAATGCTGGGAAGAAATCAGACTACATTGAATGGGACGACGAGCTCAAAGGATTCGGACTTCGTTTGCGCGACGGCAAATACACTTGGATATTCCAATACAAGTTCAATGGCGCCAACTTTCGCATGCGGCTGGGGACGTTCCCGCCGTTAAGCCCCGACGACGCGCGCAAGCTTGCACACGACCAAAAGAGCGACGTTTACAAAGCGCGGGACGGCGATCGTCTTCACCCCGGCGCCAAGCGAGAACAGCAACGGCAGGAAACCGCGAAAGCAAGGCCGAAGCATAACTCGCTAGCTTCGATCATCCCGGCTTACTTGGACGCTAGGCGCGGTGCGATCAAAGACAGTACGCGCGAGATCCAGCAGCGACACCTTAATGATCACTGGTCAGGGCTCCATGACCGCCCAATCAATGACATCACCCGCGCTGATGTTGCCGGCGCGTTGACTATCATCGCCAAGGACAAGGGGCCGATCGTCGTCAATCGCGCCCGCGCTACGCTATCGAAGTTCTATCGTTGGGCGATCGGGGAGGGGATTTGCGATCACAACCCCGTCGCCGGCACCAACAAGCGCCCCGAAAACGAACCGCGCGAACGATCACTATCAGATGCGGAAGCCGCGCGCGTTTGGCTTGCCGCACGGGACACCAATTACGGTCGCATCGTTAGGCTCATCCTCCTGACCGGCTGTCGGCGTGACGAGATCGGCGGGCTCAAATGGTCCGAGATCGACATGGACGCGCGCACGATCACGTTACCGCGGGAGCGCACAAAGAACGGCAAGGAACATGTTGTGCCGATCGCCGATGCTGCCTTGGACATCATAGCCAATATTGAGCGTGGCGATCGTGATTACGTATTCGGCCGAACACTCACCCGCGGATTCTCCGGTTGGTCGAGATGCAAAGCGGAATTGAACAAAATTGCTAAGCTCAAAGAGCCGTGGACGTTGCACGATCTGCGCCGCACTGTCCGCACCGGGCTCGGCAAGCTGGGCGCTCAGCCCCACATTGCCGAAGCGGTATTAAACCATCTGCCGCCGAAACTGATCCGCACTTACGATCGCAACACCTATATGGCGGAGAAGAGGGCGGCGCTAGATACGTGGGCGTCACATCTGATGGTCGCCGTCGCCCAGGCGACCGGCGCCAACGTGACGGCGATCAAGCCGCGTCGCTAGCATTTGGGGGTACGCCGCAAGAGGCACTGAAAGCGTAGCGCGCAAGCGCCTATAATTCTCTGGTCGAACCGGGGCTTTCTCATGAAATTCTCCCCCTCAGGTTCGACAGCCCTGACGATGCCGCGACGTGCATCGTTCCCAGCGCATCGTTTGGGGCAACGAGGCAAAGCCGCCGGTTACGTACCGCCGACGGCTTTGCTGTGAATCCGCAAATGACAACTCGCCGCTTCCCGCCGGCCTGGTCCGTCGAGGAATAGACCGCGTGCTTTGTCGGCTGAGTCAAAGGCCGTGGCCACGGTTCTGTGACCGGCCACAGCACCGTAGCGTGTAGGAGGGCGCTACGATGACCAATTCATCAAACTACGTCGCGCACTTGCATCATCGCCGGGACGAAAGTCGTCACAACATGATGCTCTAGCCGTTTTACCAGTGACGCCGGAAACCCACAGCGCGGGCATAGATATGGCGGCGGATAACGGGGTGATAGGCAGCTCTGTAACCGCCGTAGTAGCCGCTCCCATAACCATAGCCGTAAGCTGGGTAGCCATAGCCGTAACTGTAGGCCGGGGCATATCCGTAACCATAGCCGTAAGCTGGGTAGCCGTAACCATAGCCGTAATACGGATAACCGTAGCCGTATGAAGACGCGGCTATCGCGCCACCGATTAAGGCTCCTGCTGCAAGCCCCAGTCCTACACCGCCCCATCCCCATCCGCCGCGCCAGCCCCAACCCCAAGCGTTGGCAGGAGTTGTGAGTGACGGAACGGCGGCAGTCATCAGCGCCGCGGTTAGAGCGGTGGTGCGTAATAGCTTCATGTGAGGCTCTCCCACACACGTTGTCGCCCGACACCGTGATCAAGGAACAATTTATCGCCAACATTGTTCCGGGGCGGAATTGGTCGGCACCGTAGGAAACGAGGGGCCGCAGCTAATTCTCCAGTTCTCAGTAATGCAGTAATCGCGTTAGACGCGCGGCGGATTGTGGCGAATATCGCCAAGCTGCCGGAGCTGGTGCGGAAGCCTTGATTGCAACAGCAGTAAACTGGGGCGGAAACGTTAAGTGAGCAGCTGTTGCCGCGGTGCAGATTCGGCGTCTCGCTTCTCCTCGATTTCGACCAGCCGGTGCAAGCTGTCTCCGATATCCAAAAGTGTAAGCGCGCCACCAGTAACAAAGGCGGATACCAAAAACGCTCCGACACCCCCGATGACGGCAAACAGAAGACCGCCCGCGAGGCCCCCGACCACAACGCCGATTGTCGTCGCAAGATACACGCCGAAGAGACAGAGCCATTCAAAGATTCTGATGATTGCCGTTCTCATGTCCATGTTGCCCTCCCACTACTGACATTGCTGATCGCAATAGCCTAAGCTGTCGCGGCTTAGTCGGGGAAGACAAACGATAGCATTAACGCCTGAGCAACGGTCCGAGCTTGGGCGCGTGGTCCCGAAAATGTCCGAGCAAAATTAAGTCCAACATGTCCTGGCCGAGGTGCGGCGGTGTCTGGCTTTTAATCAGGTCAGGGCTCCGCGGGCGATCTCACACGCGACGAGGCGCGGCGGATTGCGGTCATCCTACCAAGCCTACTCGCGCGCGCCGACGGGGTGATCGAGTGAGGGGCGGGGATTCTGCTCCTGCGAAGGAGCACTATTTCTTCTCTTTGCCAATGAATATTGCCAAGCTGCCGGAGCTACTGCGCCTGTCCAGCGACGTCTGCCTGGTTGCCGAGTGGCCGCCGATTCCTGCACCACAGTGAGAAATCGCCCGGTCGCCAGCATAGTGTCGCGTATACGCCCTGGGGCTGCCGTGGCGATTACCGGCGGAGGCTCACATCCGATTGCGCGGAACGCGCTGGCCACGATCGACGTCACGGGATGTTCTGGCTCAGGCAGCGTCCAATTTTCGTCAACGAGATCTGCGAGATCGACCCGCGACTGCCGAGTCCACCGATTATCGGCCGCCGCGACGATGACCATTCGATCTTCGTACAGCATCTCTGAGACGATATCATTGCTCGCAACAGGATCGAACGTCAGCAAGATGGCGCAACGCTTTCCCAGTTCAAGGTCTTGCCCGTGGAACTCGCCATGGCCAGAGGAACGACTAGCATCATGACGCTGAAAAAACGAGCCTTGAGCCCGGCTGCACAGCTTTTCATTGAATACCTCCGAGAGGCCGCCGAGCCGGATCAAGTCGAGGCTGCGTTCCCGAAGTTTATGGAAAAGCCACTCGGGCGTAGCCTCCACGACATGAAAATTGATACGCGGATATTTCTGGGACATCTGGCCGATAACGGCGGCAACGATCCCGACCTCCGCGATGGTCGAAGTCGCACCGATGTGTACTTCTCCCATTGTCGGGTCCTTGATGGCCTCGATTTCCCTGATCCCTTGCCGGAGTTCATCGAAGACGGCAACACCTCGCTTTATGAGTGCGCGGCCGTACCGCGTCGGCTCGACGCCTTTGGAGCTGCGATCGAAGAGAGACACGCCAAGCGTGTTCTCCATGTCGGAGATCGACCTCGAGACGGCGGGCTCGGACAGCGCAAGCTGTGCGGCGGCCTTCGCCATGCTTCCGGCCTGCGCCACTTCGAGCAGAACCTCCAATTCATGGAGCTTGAGTCGGTTGACGCGGCGGTCGCCACGCATAACGCGCCCTATACGGTTTAGTTATATAGACCTCAAAAGATAGCAATTGTTGAAGCATAGCTGAATGCTCAGATTCATCCCTGAGGATTCGCTGCGGGCGCACGGGGGGAATTGTGACGGCTGAGGGCGCGGCGCGACAGCTAACTTTCCATTTCAGGCTCGCGTCGCCGCTCTTGGATCGGGCGTTCCGCCGGGCTATCGGCAGAAGGGAGGTAATCCGGCAATGAATACGCAGATCGGAAACACAAGCGGTTTCGCGAATAACTTCTGGGTGCAAATGGCCGTGTTAGTCATTGCGGTAGGCGGCTTAATCGCGATCGCGGCGAAGTACATCTGGTGACAGAAGAGATCACCTAACCGGGTCGCGAAGCTCGTTGTGCGACCTGCCGACATGTCGGGTCGCTGCCGCAGAGAAAAACGCATCAGTGGCCTCTATTTCTGGCCCTTAAAGGGAGGCTGCTGATGCCCAATAGATTTTTATGTCCTAAATGTCGTGGTCAAAGGATGACCTGCTGCACTCTTTGCGGCGGCAGCGGCAAACGGTTGATTGCCGGCATCGCAATCGGCGACTGTAAAGATTGCCACAGGACCGGCCAATGTCGTTGTGATGTTTGTGGTGGTACTGGCGAAATCGAAGCGGTCCAGCCACGACGTTCAGATAATCACGCCAGTTTCGCACGACAGATGATCCCCTTTTGATTGGAATCTTCGTGTCGCAAAAGAACTTAGGGTGTCCAAAACGGGCCGTTGAACCACCATGGAACACATTGGGCGGGAACTCCGAAAACTTTATCCGCCCTCAGACACTCCGCCCGGTTTGCACGCTCTATTCACCAAGGAGCGAGAGCGGGCGAGCGAGCGCCATGCATCGGAACGACCAAAGCGACGACCACAGAGACGATGACGCTGAATGCGTCAAAGTCGATTTTTGGCTGTTTCTAAAACTCATAAACACTGAAACGAGCGCATTCCTCCGCGTGCTGTAAACATTCGCGGATTTGGTCGCTCAATTGTTCAGCATCAGTTTGCTCGCTAATCGCGGCCGCTTGGAAATTTGAGGCCGTAATCCTTCGCTCTTTTCTCCGCTAGTTTCCGATAAGCTGCGGCCTGTTTTTCAAAGTGATTTTTTAGCGTGGCGTCCTTTTCCTCGGCCGCCATTTTCTCGAACTTGATTGCGTTTTCCAAATACTCGGCGAGCATCTTCATGCGATGCCCCCGCGCTCCCTCACAGCCCCTATGGGCCTTTGCTAAGCCAATCTGTAGCCGCCTAATCAGACGTACTTTCGGATATAGATTGCTTGGTGGCCCTACTTGGGGTCGATGTAAGCTTGAGCCAATTGGCCGACATTCGGAGCAGTTCGTCTTTCAGAACAGCATCCGTACAGTCCTCTGCGTACTTGATCATTTTAGCGGACGGAACTCGACTGGTCCGAACTGGATGCCGCGCCAGCGGGAACCTTCCAGCCGCTGGCGAGCTAGTACCAGGGCCCAGGACGCTAGGTCTGACACAATCGCTCGTCACCACCGCCGACGAGGTGATCGAATAGCGCCGGTCTCTGCCGCAGCGCAGAATGTCTACTTTTGGCACAAAGCGGCACATGACGCTGACATGCCTGCGGCTTATCATCCAGAGTAACCTAAACCTAGTTCCGACTAGGTCCATCTACCTCAACTCGCGACGAACAGATTCGAGGTCGGGGATTTTTCGAGCACTGCCAGCGGCGGTATTACCGAAAAATAAAAGGTCGCCGGGGCGCCGGTCGACGTAAGCACGACGAGGTCGTAACCGCGTTCCGCCAAAGCGGCCATGTCGCTTTGTCCCTCAGTCTCGGCGCGGCTCACGATGGCCAAGAACCGTCCGAATTCGGCAGGATGCAAGCGTCACGAGGGCCGAACCAACGATAGCGGTTGCGCGCGACCCGATCATAGATTGCGTCGCGGATCGACCGTGGGATAAAGTGGAAGACCCAAGTCCACTGCCAGCGCGGAAGCTCGCGCGCAATGCGCAGCACGGCTTCCGATTTTACATAGCCGTGACCGTTCGCCACGAACGCAAAGGAATCCGGGCGATCAGGATCGATGCCGAGCTGCTCAGCGAGCGGACGTCCCTCCGTCAGCTGGATTGGAACGAAGCGAAAATAGCCGCGGCGATCACGTTTGCTGACGAAGCCGCAGCCGCGCGAGCAGAGGACGCATACGCCGTCGAACAGAATCAGGCCGTGCGCGGAGTTGATGCCGCCAGGACTGTTTGGATCAACGTCGATTGACTGCTTCGCCGCGTCAAGACAGGGATTACGAGAATGAACACGTTTCTCAATGCCATGCTCAATCCCTTTGTTGGATTCTTGCAAAAGTCCGGCCTGCTCGCGAAGGATTGGGATTATCATCTCCTCCGTGCCTCGATGGTGATCATCTTTCTGTTCTTTGGTTATCAAAAGTGGTGGGAATACGAGGCCGAGAGACTCGTTCCATTCATCAGCAATGGTCCGCTGATTTCGTGGTTGTATCCCGTATTTGGCATGCGTGGCGCCAGCTGGTTTCTCGGTACCTTTGAGTGGATCTTCGGCGCATTGCTGTTCGCGGGCTTTTGGGACAAGCGGCTCGGTATTCTTGGTGCCGCCGGTTCGGCCGTCACCTTCTTCACGACGGTCACGATTATTCCCTTTATGCCGGACGGCTGGGACGCCTCGGCCGGCGGATTTCCGGCCATGACCGGCAACGTTGAAGGATGTGGTGCTGTTGGCGGTCTCGCTTTACCTGCTGAAGCAGGATCTGGTTCGTGTCGCGAGGGCCTACGCAATACGATAACGCCGGGTCTCGGACTGTTCAACGACGGGACTGCACATGATGGCGTCGATACGCGCACCATCCGGAGTTATTTGGGCCACAAGTTGATCCAGCACACTCCAGCTCCACCGAGTTGGCACACACTGAGCCCGGACCTGCTAGCCTTTAATCGATAGCGGGGGTCTTGGCAGGGCGGCACCAACGAGGTCATCGAATAACGCCAGTCTCTGCCGCAGCGCCGAATGTCCGCTTTTGGCACAAAGCGGACATGGCGATCGCGCTCAGCAATGTCCGCTTTTGGGGGCAAAGCGGACATCGCAGTTTCAGAGCGGCATGTCCGTTTTTGACCCAAAGCGGACATCGAACTCACGATGGCGAGAAGCACTGCTGCTTCTCGCCGTCTGCTGTTACGGTCTGTGCGATTATGGCGTGTGGCCGTACATGGCCTTCAGCTGAGGAGCAGCACCATGTCACGCATCTTCATTTCTGGATCGTCCACTGGCCTCGGCCTGATGGCCGCCGATTTGCTCGTCAGCACAGCGTCGTCCTTCACGCCCGTAACGCCAAGCGCGCTGAAGCAGTCCGCCAGGAAGCGACCCAGACCGAGGCGATCGTGGTCGGCGACATCGAGACGATCTCCGGCGCTAAGGAAGTTGCAGCCCAGGTCAATGCACTCGGCCACTTCGACACCGTGATTCACAACGCGGCGGTCGGCTATCGCGAAGGCCATCGCGTGACCGCTGACGGCCTGCCGCATGTGTTCGCCATCAACACGCTGTCGGCCTATATCCTGACCGCGCTGATCGAGCGGCCCAAGCGGCTCGTCTATCTGAGCTCCGGTATGCACCATCATGCCGACGCCAATCTTGACGACATTCTCTGGAAGAAGCGCCGCTGGAACGGTTCGACGGCTTACGCGGAGAGCAAGCTTCACGATACGATGCTGGCCTTCGCCATTGCACGGCGCTGGCCGGACGTCTTCTCGAACGCGCTGGAGCCCGGATGGGTGCCGACCAAGATGGGCGGTTCCGGCGCGCCCGACGACATGGATCAGGCGCATCTGACCCAGGCCTGGCTCGCTGCGGGCGACGATACGAAGGCCGATGTCACGGGTCAGTATTTCTATCACCTGAAGCGCATGGAGCCGAACCTGCAGTCCCACGACGTGGCTCTGCAGGACCGTCTCATCGTGATCTGCACAGAAATCTCGGGAGTGCCGCTGCCGGCGTGAGCCGGCGCACAGTGGTCCTTACTCCGCGAACGGAGGCACCACCGCCGACGAGGTGGTCGAAGAACGAACAAAATTGCTGCAATGCATGAGTCCGCTTTTGGCGCAAAGCGGACATGCCCATGCACTCAACTGATGTCCGCTTTTGACCCAAGCGGAATTCGCGCCGCGCGGATTTTCTGTGGCGCGCAACGGCTTCCGCTGATGTGGTAGGCTGCCTCTACTGAGGTACCGGTCATGTACCAACCCGAGCATTTCCGCGTTGACGATGTGGCGCAAATGCACGCGCTGATGCGCACCCGGCCATTCGCAACACTCGTCTCAGTAGGCGCGCTTGGGCTCTACGCCAGCCACCTACCGACAGTGTTGAAGGAGGGGGGCCAATACGGCCTGATCGAATGTCATCTCGCCCGTGTCAATCCGCATTGCCGCGAGCTCGGTGAAGCGGGCGAGGCGCTGATGATCTTTCAGGGACCCGAAGGCTACATCACGCCCAACTGGTATCCGTCCAAGGCGCAGCACGGCAAGGTGGTGCCCACCTGGAACTACGCCGTGGTGCACGCCTACGGTTATCCGGAAGTCAAAGGCGACGCCGTGTGGCTGCGCCGCCATGTCGGTGAACTGACGGCGCAGCCAGGAAAGCGGCGCGGCCCAGCCGTGGCAGGTGTCCGATGCGCCGAAAGCGTATGTCGACAGCATGCTTCGCGCCATCGTCGGTTTCCGCTTTGCAATCACGCGGCTCGAAGGCAAATTGAAAATGAGTCAGAACCGCGAGATGCGTGACCGCGAAGGCGTCGTTAAGGGCCTTCGGCACCGGCGACGGGGCGATGATTTGGAAATCGCCGATTATGTCGCGCAGCAAATCAAGCCGCGCGGTTAAACCGGAAATTGCTGCAGTGCATGAGTCTGCTTTTGACCCAAAGCGGACATCGGCGGTTTGGCTTTGCCGTGATGCACCATGCGGCCTCTGCGTGGTAAAGTAAGACTTGGAGGGGCAGTCGGTGAGGCGACGCGATTTCATTACGCTTGTCGGCGGTGCAGTAGTTTGGCCGCTTGCGGCGCGCGCGCAAACGATCCCAATTATCGGCTTCCTGGCTCAAGGCACCCCGGATGAAGGCGCCGCCCTCCTCGGCGCCGTCCGAAAAGGCCTCGGCGAGGCCAATCTCATCGAAGGTAAGGACTTCACCAGCGAATTTCGCTGGGCGCAGAATGATGCCGCCAGACTGCCGGGCCTTGCGGCCGAGTTGGCGCAACGCCGTGTCGCGATCATTGTCGTGCTCGATACGCAGACGGCGGCACGTGCAGCCAAGCTGGTAACAAACAAAATTCCGATTGTCTTTTCGTTTGGCGCCGACCCGGTGAAAGCCGGACTCGTCGAAAGTCTCAACCGTCCAGGCGGTAACATCACCGGCATCAGCACGATGAGTCTTGATCTGGGCGCGAAATGGGTAGGCCTGCTGCACGAACTGTTACCGTCGGCCAGACGCTTCGCTGTCCTTGTAAATATCGAGACCGCGGATGCAGCGCGGTCGCTCATCACGGGGGTGCAACAAGGCGCGCTCCCGACCGGCCTGCAAACGGAAATTGTTTTCGCGAGTACCGCATCCGAGCTCGAACCGGCGTTCGCAGGTCTCGGCGCACGCGCGCAGGCGCTTATCGTTCACCCGGATGTGCTGTTCCTACGCAATCGCGAGCCGCTGGCAGCACTTGCAATTCGCGAGAAGCTGGCGACTATTTCCACTGTTCAGGGCTTTGCCCAGGCCGGCGGCCTGCTGAGTTACGGTTCGGACTTCGTCGAGGCACATCACCAAGCAGGCCTATATGTCGCGCGCATACTCAAGGGAGAGAAACCTGGCGACTTGCCCGTACAGCGCGCCACCAAGTTCAATCTCGTCATCAATCTAAAGACAGCCAAAGCGATCGGCCTCGATATCCCCGCAATGTTTCAGGCCCGCGCCGACGAGGTGATCGAATAGGGTACGACGTCCGCTTTTGACCCAAAGCGGACGTCGAGCAACCCGATTTGCTGTGACGCACAACAGCTGCCATTCGACGTGATAGGATGTAATCGCCGGTCATAGAGAAGGCCACCATGGGTCGCACGCATCGGCCGCGATAACGACAAGGGATGTAGCCGATGATCAATTCGAGCCGACGCACCGTTCTTACAACCGGTGCTGCCGCCGCCGCGGCGACCACCGCGCCGCAGGCGTTCGGGCAAACGCCGCAGGCGGCAGTCCCGCAGGGCCTGCCGGCGGACCTCAAGGCCGGATTCTACGAAAAGGGCAATCTCCGCATCCGCTACGCCGAGATCGGCTCAGGCTTCCCGCTGCTGGCGACGCCCGGTGGCGGCTTGAACTCGCGCATGAGCAACTGGCCGACCGCGGTGATCAACATCGTGGAGGAATTCAAGAACGACTTCCGCGTGATCACCATGGATCAGCGCAACGCCACCAACGGTGGGTCCAACGGCCCGGTCCCGGTCGACAATCCGTGGGACGCCTTCGCCGACGACCAGCTCGGCGTGATGGACCATCTCGGCATTCACCAGTTCTTTTTCTTCGGCAACTGCATCGGCGGCCCGTTCGCGATGAAGCTGATGGAGCGCGCGCCGCAGCGCGTCGTCGCGGCGATCCTAAGCCAGCCGGTCGGGCACCGGCCGGATAAGCCGGATTATATGTACGAGTCCGGCAGGGACGTCTGGGCCAAGGAGTTTCTCGAGCTCCGGCCTGACGTGTCGACGGCGACCATCGAGCAGTATCTGCACAACCTTTACCGCGTGCAGCCCGACTTCGTGTACAGCGTGTCACGTGACTTCGCGAAATCCTGCCAGACGCCGATGCTGGTGCTGCCCGACGACATCGTGGCGCATCCGCTTCAGGTCTCCATCGACATCGCCTCGCTGGCGCCCAATGCCGAGATCACGGTGTTTCCCTGGAAGGAGCCGCCGGAACTGAAGGCCCGCACCATCAACCGCGTGCGCACGTTCCTGAAGGGGCATCAGACGGCGTAACGAAGTCGAAATCAGCGGGGTCGTTGCGTCGGCGTAAAGCGGCGTCAAACGCGCAAGCCCAAAGCGCTGCCCTCGGCAAGTTTGTCCTGTGAATGCCCGTGACCATCAATTCATCATCAGCTGTTCTCAATTCGGCCGCGACTCTAAGTTCTATGGTGTTCTGGGACAGGGGGGATGAGCGACAAGTCGTCGGCCTTGGTTAGGGTCCGGGTCGTCGACGGACGCTCTTAGCATATCCATGATCGGTTACGAGCGAAGTTGCGTCGGATTGAAGCCGACGTGGAAAGCGAATCTCTGCTTTCTGTTTTTGGTCGCCACGATCGTCAGCGCCAGCGTTTTGGCCTTAGCTACAAAATGGTGACCGCTAACCAGCTCGTTCTAACGGGTTACGCCGCGTCTCCTCTCGGCTTCATTTTTCGTTACATTCGCTTGCGGCCGATTTCCCACCTGGCCATCCTTGGTGCCGTCCTGGCAGCCGTGGCCTGCTCGGTCTGCACGCAATACGGCATCAAATTCCTGGTGGATACACTTACCGCCGGTGCCAATTCCGCGGTCTGGACTGCGTTTTTCCTGCTTGGCTCGCTCATCGCGGCCGACAACCTTTTGTGGCGTGTCGCGTCCTGGATCGCCAACCACACTTTCGTCGGCGTCACCGGCGACCTGCGGCGCGACTTATTCCACCATTTGATGGGGCACTCGCCGAGTTACTTCTCCGAACGCCTGCCGGGCACGTTGACGAGCCGCGTGACCGCGACCTCCAATGCCGTATTCACTGCCGAGAACATGTTCGTCTGGAACGTTCTGCCGCCATGCTTGGCGACGGTTGCGGCAATCGTCTTGGTCCTCACGATCAGTGCGCCCATGGCAGGTACCCTTGCGGTCATTGCAGGAATAATGGTCTGTCTGATGTTCCGGCTCGCGGCCGCGGGCCGGCCGCTGCATCACGAATTTGCCCGTCACGCGGCCGCCGTCGATGGCGAGATGATCGACGTCATCGGCAATATGCCGCTGGTACGCGCTTTCGGCGGTTCTCTACGCGAGCGCCACCGTTTCAACGCGACGGTCAATCGCGAGATGGAGGCGCGGCGGCGAAGCCTCTTTTATCTGGAAAAACTCCGCATTTTCCATGCCATCGTAACGATAACGCTAACGCTAGGCGTGGTGGTCTGGGCAATCCGGCTGTGGGAGCGGGACGAAGCGACCACCGGCGACGTCGTGCTTGCCTGCACGCTCGCGCTCTCGGTGCTCAGTGCGACCCGTGACCTCGCGGTGGCCTTGGTGGACGTCACCCAACACGTTGCGCGGTTGTCGGAAGCCGTGGCGACGCTCTTGGTACCGCATGAACTGAACGATCATCCCGAGGCCGAGCCGTTGGTCCGGCGTGGCGCCAGCGTGGAGTTCGACCAGGTCGATTTCACTTATCCTGACGGCCAACAGATATTCCGGAATTTCTCGCTTAACCTGATGCCCGGTGAGCGGGTTGGCCTCGTCGGCCATTCCGGCGCCGGCAAGTCGACATTGTTCGCACTGTTGCAGCGTTTCTACGATATCCAGGCGGGACAGGTTCTCCTCGATGGCCAAAACATAGCGCACGTCACGCAGGAGAGCTTGCGCGACGCCATCGGCGTCGTGCCACAGGATATCTCGATGTTTCATCGATCCGTGATGGAAAACATCCGTTACGGGCGACAGGAAGCGACCGACGACCAAGTTATGCAGGCCGCCTTCGCGGCGCGATGCGATTTTATCGAGAAATTGCCGCAGGGCATGCGAACCATCGTCGGCGAACGCGGCGTGAGACTCTCCGGCGGCCAGCGGCAGCGCATCGCCATTGCTCGCGCCTTCCTCAAGGATGCGCCGCTCCTTCTCCTCGACGAGGCGACTTCCGCGCTCGATAGCGAATCCGAGGAGGCTATCCGCGAGGCGCTAACGCGGCTGATGAGCAGGCGCACCGTGATCGCCATCGCGCACCGGCTTTCGACCGTCCGGAGCTTCGATCGTATCGTTG
>Ga0306919_10000730_pt1 | contig 14986 bp, 14 predicted proteins | sample flu12Cox44000172_FD_203764 | JGI IMG/M metagenome (GOLD analysis project Ga0306919, IMG submission 203764) | Lab enrichment of tropical soil microbial communities from Luquillo Experimental Forest, Puerto Rico - flux4day.12C.oxic.44.000.172 (v2)... | ecosystem: Environmental > Terrestrial >... | reverse complement strand
ACGCATGAACGGTCGTCCCATCTGCGGCATCTGCCGGGAGATTATTTGCTAGCGTCCCAACGCTGGCTGCGGCCGTCTTTTCTCATCATCGAGACCCAGACACGCCCGGCCAGCAGGCCAAGGACGTGCGCACCCTGTTGGGCCGGGATTGCGACCGCGCCGAAGCATGCAGGTTAATTCGTTATGGAGCTGAAGCTCTACGATACCTTAAGCCGCGACAAGCGCATTTTCAGGCCGCTCGATCCGGCGAACGTGCGCATGTATGTCTGCGGCCCGACGGTCTACGACTTCGCCCATATCGGCAATGCGCGGCCGGTGATCGTTTTCGATGTGCTGTTCCGCCTGTTGCGGCACATCTATGGCGCCGATCAGGTCACCTACGTTCGCAACATTACCGACGTCGATGACAAGATCAATGCACGCGCGGCCGAGGAATATCCGCAATTGCCGTTGAACGAGGCGATCCGCAAAGTCACCGAAACGACCGACCGGCAATTCCACGAGGATGTTGCCGCGCTCGGCTGCCTGATGCCGTCGGCTGAGCCACGCGCAACCGAGCATATCGCTGAGATGCGCACGCTGATCGGACGGCTCATCGAATCCGGCAATGCCTATGTCGAGCAGGACCACATTCTGTTCAGTGTCGCGACCATGCCGGATTACGGCAAATTAGCGCGACGCTCGCTCGATGAGATGATTGTCGGCGCGCGCGTCGAGGTGGCGCCATATAAGCGCGCGCCGATGGATTTCGTCCTGTGGAAACCGTCGAAGCCGGGTGAGCCATCTTGGCCGTCGCCTGCCGGTATCAAGACACCCGGCCGCCCTGGCTGGCACATCGAATGCTCGGCGATGTCATGGAAGCATTTGGGCGAGACGTTCGACATCCATGGCGGCGGTATCGACCTTGTATTTCCGCATCATGAAAACGAAATCGCGCAATCACGTTGCGCGTTTCATACCCCGATCATGGCTAACTACTGGGTGCACAATGGCTTCCTTCAGGTCGAAGGCGAGAAGATGGCCAAATCGCTCGGCAACTTCGTTACAATTCGGGACTTACTCCGCGACTGGCCGGGCGAAGTGGTGCGTTTGGCAATGCTGCAAACCCACTATCGTCAGCCACTCAACTGGACGACTAATAGTCTGCGCGTGGCGCAGCGAGTGCTGGATCATTGGTATGAACTGATGGGCGGCGTAGCGCCGAAAATGTTGTGCGCGGACGTGCTCGATGCCCTCACCGACGATCTAAACACGCCGAAAGCTGTTGCTTCATTGCATGAACTACGCACTGAAGCTGCCAAGGGCAGCGTCGCAGCCGCTAGTTCGCTGAAGGCGAGTGCGCAACTAGTTGGGTTATTGGAGAACACCGGCGCCGAATGGTCGCGCCTACGGGTCGCAGCGGTCAACATCGACCAAGACAAAGTGACGGCGCTTATCGCTGCACGTAACGCAGCGCGCCAGGCAAAAAACTTTCGGGAATCCGATCGCATCCGCGATGAGCTCGCCAAAATGGGCGTAGTCGTGAAAGACGCCAAAGACGGCACCACCTGGGAGATCGCGCGATGAATCCGCGCCCGCTGCCGCAACTGGCCATGCGGCCGATGCTGCCGACCGACGCGCCATTACTGGCCGAGATCTTCCGCGCCGCCGTTGAGGAATTGGCCACCGACGATTACAGCGAGGCGCAGCAGGAAGCCTGGGCTTCCGTCGCCGATGACGAGGAAAGCTTCGGCGCCAAACTGGCGAACGAGCTTACGCTGGTGGCGACCTATGGCGGCGCGGCGGTCGGCTTCGCCTCGCTCGCCGACAACAGGCGCATTGACATGCTCTACGTGCATCCTGCCGCTTCTGGGCAAGGCGCTGGCGCCATGCTCTGTGACGCGCTGGAGAAGCTCGCCGGGGCGCGCGGCAGCAAAGAAATTAGCGTCGATGCCAGCGACTCGGCCCGCGGGTTTTTCGAAAGGCGTGGCTACGCGGCGCAAAGCCGCAATACGGTATCGGCTGGCGGCGAATGGCTGGCCAACACGACGATGACTAAGCCGCTTGGCGGGCAGGGGAGGCGCTCATGAAACGCCCGGACACTCCGTTTCCTCGACATTGGCTGTATTATCTCATTCTCAAATACGCGGTAATCGCCGCGGCGGTCGTCGTGTCGCTGTACACGATCTATCGGCTTTATCGCGGTTAGCATTATGGCTAAGAACTCGGCGCGCGAACGGCTCTATTTATTCGATACCACGCTGCGCGACGGCGCGCAGACGAACGGCGTCGATTTCACGCTCGCCGACAAGCTGGCAATCGCGCATATGCTGGACGAACTCGGCATCGACTATGTCGAAGCCGGTTATCCGGGCGCCAATCCGATCGACACGAACTTTTTCGCCGAGCGCCGCCCCGTGCGCGCGCGGCTCACCGCTTTCGGCATGACGCGTCGTCCCGGGCGGTCGGCTTCCAATGATCCGGGCTTGGTCGCTCTCCTGGACGCACAGGCAGATGCGATCTGCTTTGTCGCAAAATCATGGGACTATCATGTGCGGGTCGCCTTGGAGACCACCGAAGAGGAAAATCTTGCTTCAATCCGCGACAGCGTGCGGGCTGCTAAGGCTAAAGGGCGTGAGGTCCTCCTCGACTGCGAGCATTTCTTCGATGGCTATAAGGCCAACCCGGCCTATGCGCTCGCCTGCGCCAAAGCCGCCTATGACGAAGGCGCGCGCTGGGTGGTGCTATGCGACACCAATGGCGGCACGCTGCCGCATGAAGTCGAGCACATCGTTAGCGAGGTTTGCAAAGTGATCCCTGGCGACCGCGTCGGCATCCATGCCCACAACGATACCGAACAGGCGGTGGCTAACAGTTTCGCGGCGGTCCGCGCCGGGGCGCGTCAAATTCAAGGGACGCTGAATGGGCTCGGCGAGCGCTGCGGCAATGCCAATCTGGTCTCGATCATCCCGACGCTGAAGCTTAAGCCCGAATATGCCGACAAGTTCGAGATCGGCGTTAGCGACGAAGCACTCGGACGCGTCGCTCGCATCTCGCACGGGCTCGATGAATTGCTCAACCGCGCGCCCGACCGTCATGCGCCTTATGTAGGCGAAAGCGCCTTTGCCACCAAAGCCGGCATCCATGCCTCGGCAATCGTCAAGGAGCCGAAGACCTATGAGCATGTCACGCCCGAACGTGTCGGAAACAAACGCAAGCTTCTCGTCTCGGATCAATCCGGCCGCTCGAACGTGCTGGCGGAGCTCGAGCGCATCGGGATTGCGCTCGACAAGGACGACGCGCGGGTGATGCGGCTTCTCGACGAGGTCAAGGAACGCGAAGCGATCGGCTACGCCTACGAGGCCGCCGATGCTTCATTCGAACTTCTGGCGCGGCGTATGCTCGGTCAGGTCCCACATTACTTCGATGTCGAGAAATTCGACGTCAATGTAGAGCAACGCAACAATGCCAAAGGCCAGCGTGTGACAGTGAGCCAGGCTGTGGTCAAGCTGAAGATTGGCGACGAAGAGCTGATTTCGGTTGCCGAAGGAATAGGACCGGTGAACGCGCTCGACCTCGCGCTGCGCAAGGATCTCGGCAAATACCAGAGTTACATTACCGGACTTACATTGACCGATTATCGGGTCCGCATTCTCAACGGCGGCACTCAAGCCGTCACCCGTGTTCTGATTGAAAGTACGGATGAGACTGGGGATCACTGGAGAACGGTCGGCGTCTCCGCCAATATTATCGATGCGTCGTTCCAAGCGCTGATGGATTCCGTCGTCTATAAACTCGTGAAATCAGGCGCGCCGGCGTAATTGAAAACTGCTCTCGCCGGCGAGCAGGGATCGGGAGGCTCGCATGATCGATCACGTCTCCATCGCTGTGCGCGATCTTGCCAGCGCGGAGACATTCTACACCGCGCTGCTGACGCCGCTCGGGATGCGCAAATTACGCGAATGGCCTAATGCGGCAATCGGTTTCGGCAAGAAATATCCTGAGTTCTGGATCAGCCGCCGCGCGGCGATGGACTGCGTGGCGAATGACAGTGGCGTTCATATCTGCTTGCGCGCTACCGATAGCCGCGCGGTCGAGGACTTCCATGCGGCTGCACTGAAGTCTGGTGGCACCTCGGACGGCGCTCCGGGGCTGCGCGCAGAATATCACGACAGCTACTATGCGGCCTTCATTCGCGACCCCGACGGCAATCGCATCGAGGCCGTGACGTTCTTGCGCGAGGAGGCCGGGAAGTAAGCCAAAGCTCACATCCGCTCGGCCGGAATCGCCATCGGCTCTTCCGCCTCGACGCGACCGCGCACGGCCTCTTGTAACGTCGGCAAAATATCTTCTACGCGCTCGGCTACAAGAAAATTTACCGCAAGGGAATCGGGCACGAATTCCCGCTCACGCATATGGGCCACCAGGGTCAGTAGCGGGTCCCAGTAACCGTCGATATTTGCGATCAAGATCGGCTTGCGATGCCGGCCGAGCTGGGCCCAGGTGAGCTGTTCGACCAATTCCTCCAGCGTGCCGATACCGCCTGGCAAAGCGACAAAAGCATCGGCTCGTTCGAACATGGTGCGTTTGCGCTCGTGCATGTCGCGAGTGACGATCAAATCTTGACCGAGCCGCCGCGGTCGTTCGCGCTGGGTGAGAAAGTCGGGAATTATTCCGGTTGCCTTGCCGCCATGCGCAAGCACGGCGTCGGCGAGTATGCCCATCAGCCCGACTGAACCGCCGCCATAGATGAGCCGCACACCGTTTTCGGCGAAAATTCTACCGAGGCAGCCGGCCGCCTCGCCAAACGCCGGCTCGGTCCCCGCACTCGATCCGCAATAGACGCAGACCGCATTGATTTTGCTCATGGATTAAGTCTCATTGAATTATAGATGTGGCGTCGATTCTGGTCGCCTGCAAGCGCTTTTTTGCCGACAAAAGTCGTGCGGTGCAGAACAATCTAAACCGCCATCCGCCCGCTTGCCTTCCCTTGAAGTTGTGCCGGCGCAGCAGCAAGTCGCGGGCACCAACACATCGCGGTCAGGCGCGGCGGAACGCTGGTTGAGTACTGCGGGCGGTCAGATCCGCCAGTACCGTCTCGCCTGCGATTGCAGTTTGGCCTTCGCCCGCGAGCACTTGCGTTCCTTCTGGAAGGTAGACATCGACGCGCGAGCCGAATCGGATCATGCCAATGCGCTGACCTACTGCGACGGTCTCGGTTTCGCGGCTAAAGCAGACGATGCGCCGAGCGATAAGTCCTGCGATCTGGACGACGGCCAGGCGCTGCCCGGTGTCGGTGACGAGCACAAAGGAGTTTCGCTCGTTGTGTTCACTCGCTTTGTCGAGATCGGCACTAATGAACTTGCCAGCGCGGTAGACAATGCGCTCGATTCGTCCGGTCACTGGACTGCGATTAACGTGGCAATCGAAGACGCTCATGAAAATTGAGATACGATCGAGCGGACGCTCGCCGAGCTCTAGCTCCTGGGGCGGCATGAGCCTCGTCACCTTGCAGATGCGCCCGTCGGCTGGCGCCACCACAATGCCGGCGCCAGCCGGCGTCACACGCGCCGGATCACGAAAAAAAAGGGCGCACCAGAAAGTGGCAATCACAGCGATCCAGCCGAGCGGCGACCACAACCACAACAGGACAAGCGTGGCCAGCGCGAAGCCACCGACGAAGGGATAACCTTCCGGATGAATCGGGGAGAGCTGCTGGCGAATGGACCCGACGACCGACATGAACCTGCGTCCTCATATGTTTCGTTTTCGCTGCATAGCGAGCAGCAAGGCAGAGAGGTGAAACCGAATTTTTCTAATCATTCTGCGGCGTCCGTGGCCGGATACAACTCGTGCCGCGGCTGCGGCTCCTCGGGCAGCTGCGGCGGATTGCGATTGGGTGCGCCGCCGTCGTCCCCGACCTCGGCTAAAATCTCGCGAGCGAGCTGAGCTTCGCGTTGCCGGTTCCACATGCTTGCATAAAGACCATCGCGAGCAAGCAATTCGCGATGCGTGCCGCGCTCGATAATGGCGCCATGGTCGAGGACCAAGATTTCATCTGCATTGACGATAGTTGAGAGCCGATGCGCAATCACAAGCGTCGTGCGGTTCTCAGCAACGCGGTCGAGCTCGTCCTGAATGTCTCTTTCAGTGTGGCTGTCGAGCGCGGAAGTTGCTTCATCGAGCAATAGGATCGGCGGTCCCTTGAGTATGGTGCGAGCGATGGCGACACGCTGCTTTTCGCCGCCGGAAAGCTTCAAGCCGCGTTCGCCAACCTCGGTATCATAGCCCTTCGTGGCGCGGCGAATGAAAGCGTCGATCTGAGCTTGGCGCGCTGCTTCCTCGACTTCGGCATCGCTCGCATCCCAGCGCCCGTAGCGGATGTTGTAGCGGATCGTGTCGTTAAACAGGACCGTGTCCTGCGGCACCATGCCAATCGCGGCGCGCAAGGAGGTCTGGGTAACCTCGCTGATATCCTGGTCGTCAATCAGGATGCGACCACCGGTAACATCATAAAAACGAAACAATAGCCGCGAAATTGTCGATTTGCCGGCCCCCGAGGGTCCGACAATTGCGACCGTACGCCCCGCGGCGACGTCAAAGCTCAAATTGGTGAGAATCGGCCGCGCCACCTCGTAGAAAAAGGACACGTTTTCGAACCGAATAGTGCCGGCGCGCACCTGCAACGGATGCGCCGCGGGACTGTCGGTGATCTCAGGCTTCCGGGCCAACAATCCAAACATAATCTCGATGTCGATGACCGCTTGTTTGATTTCGCGGTAGACCATGCCCATGAAATTCAGCGGAGTGTAGAGCTGAATCATCATGGCGTTGATCATGACAAAGTCGCCAATCGTGTTGGTGCCTTGTTTGATGCCCACCGCGCACAACACCATCGCGGCCGTCAACCCAATGGTGAAAATCACCGCCTGTCCGGCGTTGAGCACCGCGAGGGACACATAGGCCTTGACGCTTGCGTCCTCGTAGCGCGCCATCGAGCGATCATATCGCTGCGCCTCGCGCGCCTCGGCGGAAAAGTTTTTCACGGTCTCGTAATTCAACAGAGAGTCGATTGCCTTGGCGTTGGCGTCGCTGTCGCTGTCGTTCATCCGCCGACGAATGTTGATACGCCACTCGGTCGCATAATAGGTAAACAGCATGTAAAAAACGACCGTGGCGGAGACCGCAGCGACGTAGCGCCAATCGAAATGGAGAAGCAGAACCGCGACAATCAAAGCAAACTCGACAATAGTAGGAGCCAGTTGCAGCAGCACCATACGCACGATCGTCTCGATGGCGTTGCGGCCACGCTCGAGGACCCGGGTCAAACCGCCGGTCTTGCGCTCAAGGTGAAAGCGCAGCGACAAAAGGTGCATGTGCTCGAAGGTGAGCATCGCCAGCCGGCGCACGGCGTTCATGGCGACTTTGGCAAAAACGCCGTCGCGCCATTGCGTGAGCAGCCCCATGAGAATGCGCGTCCCGCCATAGGCAAGGGTCGTTACGAGCGGCGCCGCGAATGCCCAAGCGAGCCAATTCTCCGCTCCGATCGGTGCCGTGCCGTGGCCGGTCAGCGCGTCAGTGGCCCATTTGAACGTGAACGGAACGGCGATGGTGGCGAGCTTGGCAAAGAACAGAAGCACGGTCGCGAAAATGACGCGCATTTTCAGGTCGCGACGGCCGGCGGGCCAAATGTAAGGCCAAAGATTGACGAGCGTCGCCACCAAGTTTCCACCGCCGACGCCCGTATTTCGCCGCGGGTTCTCGGTTGAATGTTGAAAGTCGCTCATCGCAAGCTCACGAAATTGGCCCGACCTTTTTTGTTCTCGGAGATAGTCACTTAACTACTTCGGCATCGGCAACTTGTCCGCGACAAATTCGGACAATAAGCCTGCAAACCGCTCTTGTAACTGAGTGTCACGGAGTTCGCACGTGTCAGGCAAGCCGCAGCAAGCATTGGCCCCAGCATTGGCAGCTGTCGCAAACCGATCGGGATTGCCCGCTTGCGGGCGGCAGGACGACCGGCGCGATAATATCGCCGCTGTGCCGACTGCGCATAGCCCTGGGGGTGGCGTAGACGTGCTGAAGCGCTTCGCGCCGGCTGGCTGGAACTGTGGTATCAGCCCAAGGTCGGCAGCCGGGCGTTGGAGCTTCGCGGGGCCGAAGCGCTCATACGAATGCGTCATCCGCAGTGGGGAATTGTGCAGCCAGCGTACTTCATGTCGACAGCCCACGATTGGTGTTCCCGCGATCTCTCACAATTTGTTGTTCATCGGGCACTGGCCGATTGGCGCTATTTCGTTTCCGAACAGCGGCGACTCGATTTGTCGATCAATTTGCTGATCTCGTTCCCTCGAGGACCCCGCTTCAATCGATTGCCTCCGGCGTCAACTGCCTGACCGCCCGGCGTTTGACGGGCTGATCATCGAAATCGACGGTGGCGATATAACGCGCGACCTGTCGGTGGCGCGTAAATTCGCCAATGACGTCAGGCTCCAGTGCGTGACTTTCCATTCGTCGAAATAAAGATCGACAGAGAATTAGTTTCAGGGTGCGCGGATGATCGCTCCAAGCAGAGGTTGTGCCGCCATATCGTCGCAGTCGCCAATCAATTTGGCGCCCGCACGGTCGCGGTTGGGGTCGAGACTGAGGCCGATTTTCTGATGGCGCGCGAGCTCGGTTTTGATTTGATCCAGGGATTTCTATTCGCAAAGCCGATGGGGGTGCGCTCCCTGGTGCGTACAACGGGCGCGACCTGATTAAGGCGGTGTGATCGATCGAGCTTGCGCAGGGATGGGCACCATCTGGAACCACCACGACGCCCCAAAACCCGCTCAACCCTGCAAATACCGCAACTATGTCCAGGCCAACGCCGATCGCGGCAACGTGCTGACGGCTTAGCTATTTACGAATTAACGCAATAATGACGCCAATGGCAGGGTGCGGCGTGAACGGCTATATTGCTCGCATGGCTGTACACTCACCAGGTTTGGGCGATCCACGGCGGCGGCGCTTCCGGAGTATTCCCGTGCGCACGCTGGCGCCGAACATCGTCACGCTGCTGGCGATGTGCGCCGGTCTGACGGCGATCCGGTTGGCATTCGAGGATCGTTATGTACTCGCTCTGGCCGCCGTCGTATTCGCGGCGATCCTGGACGGAATTGATGGCCGCCTGGCGCGCTTCTTGAAGGGAACATCGCGCTTTGGCGCCGAGCTCGATAGCCTTTCCGACTTCGTCAATTTCGGTGTCGCTCCGGCGCTGATCCTTTATTTCTGGGGATTGCACGAATTGAGATCGGTGGGCTGGATCGCGGCGATGGTATTCGCCATTTGCGGCGGCCTGCGCTTAGCCCGTTTCAACGTCATGGCTGACGATCCCAACCGGCCGGCTTGGGCGGCCAATTTCTTTGTCGGCATGCCAGCACCCATGGGCGCGATAACAGTATTGCTGCCCATTTATATCGTCTTTTTGGGCGTTCCCCGCTCGAGCTTCTTAATTTGGGCGACGCTGTTCTACACCTTGGCGATCGCGCTGCTCATGGTGTCGCGACTGCCGGTATTTTCCGGCAAGCGAGTCGGCACGCGCGTCCCGCCGGAAATGGTCGGGCCGATGATTGTCGTCATGGTGTTGGCGATTGGTCTGTTGATGGCCTATCCGTGGATTATGCTCACGGCCGGTACGCTCGCTTATCTCGCAAGTCTGCCGTTCGGTTGGGTTTCTTATCGCCGGTACCAGCAACGGTCGCGCGAGGCGGCGCGGGACGATACGCATGGCGCCATACTGCCGTCGCCGATGAGCGACGAGGTGGTGCGGCCGAGCGAAGAACCTGATCGGCCATCGCGGCTCAATTGAACATTTGCGGATATCGGCCTGCCGTCGCAGGGAAATAACCTTATGCGAATTGCGCGACGCACATTGTTGGCTTCGTCGATCAGCGTCGTTTGCGCTCCAGCTATTGTACGGATCGCCCGCGCCGACAACCCCCAGGTTACGCTGAAACTCCACCACGCTTTTTCGTCGGTCTCGGGCGTTCACGATAAATTTCTTGCGCCTTGGGCGCGCAAGATCGAAGGGGAGTCCGGTGGCCGCATCCGCATCGATATTTTTCCTTCGATGCAACTCGGTGGAGCGCCATCTGCCCTATTTGAGCAGATGCGCGAAGGTTCAGCTGACCTGGTTTGGACCGCTCCGAGCCTTACGGCCGGCCAGTTTCCGAAAATCGAGACCTTCGAGCTGCCGTTTTTGGCCTCACGTCGTGCGCTCGTTAGTTCAAAGGCTCTCACCGATTTCGCTGCCGTCAACTTGCAAGACGAATTTCGTGAAATCTATCCGATCTGCTTCTCCTGTTCGGATCGCGCCGTCATTCATGCCAACAGGCCGGTGCGGACCATGGAAGATCTCAAGACTCTCAAATTGCACGTGCAGACACGGTTCGCGGCCGAGGCGATGCGTGTGCTCGAAGCGCAACCGGTGATGATGCCGAGCGAGCAGCTGCCCATGGCCATCACCGAGCATGTCATCGACGCCTGCCTCGATCCCTGGCATCTCGTGCCGCCGTTCCGATTAAACGATGTTCTACGTTTGCACACAGAGTTCGCCGATGTTTCACCGAATGTCACTACTTACGTGTTGGCGATGAACAGGGCGGGCTACGATCGGCTGCCGCGCGATCTGAAGATCGTCATTGATAACAATTCCGGCCAGGCCGCCGCGGCGATGGCGGGCGCCATGTGGGACAATCAAGCGACGGCAATCGTCAACATGGCCGTGGAGCGGAGCGATCTTATTGTGACGCTGTTGCCCGATGCGGTGGCCCGCTGGCGCAAGGCGGTCGAACCGGTGCTCGATATTTGGCGGAAGGAACTCAAGGAGCGGAAGATCGACGGCGGCAAGCTTATCAACGCCGCGCACGCCTCACTGGCGAAATATGCGAACGAGCCGGAGCCGTCCGCATCGCAAACTCCTTCGCCAAGCCAGCAAGTCACGTCGCAACCGCCCCAAAGCGCGCCAACCGGCGGGCAAAAACCCAATGTTGCGCCGTCGGGCACACCAGCGAGCGCATCGACCGCATCGCCGGCTACACCTGCTCCGCAGCCGCCGCCCGGTCGCATCACGAGCCCGGCACCGACGATGCCGACTTCGCCGCCCGCGGCTGCGGTGTCTCCTTCGAGCGCATCGGCCGCTCCGCCAGTCAAACCGGTTGCGCCAGCCGCATCGGCGCCCGCCCCAGCATCTGCGAGTGCGCCCAGCTCAGCGCAAATGAGCGCGCCCGCGGCCACAGCTTCGCCGGCCGTCGCGCCGCCACCACCGGCGTCACCAACCACGCCGGCGCCGAGCGTCGCCACGGCTCCAGCCGCGCCTTCGCCGGTGCCAAAGCCGGTGCCCAAGGCGCTGGATATTAGGCTGTAGCGAAAGGCAGCCCGTCTTGTTCGCGGCTCGTAAATGCTTCGCTGTTTAGAGCGTGAACGGGTGACCCGGCATCAGATCGTAAGGATGGGCCCACCCCGGCAAGGCGCGGATGCGCTCGCGCCAGGCGCCGATATTCTTGTGTTGCGCGCCGATGTCGAAGCCAAACTCCTCCGCCGGGTAATATAAATATCCGGCGAGCGAAATATCGGCGATAGTCGGCTGACCGCCGAGTAGAAATGGTGCCTTGCCCAGTCGCTGATCGACCACCGCGAGATTGCCATCGATCCGACCCTTGAGGAACGTCAACACCGCGGGATCTCCGGTCGGCCGCGCGAAGTTCTTTAAGAAGCGATATGGGCCGAGAAAACCGTTGACCTTTTGATTATCGAAGATGATCCAGCGCAATGCTTCAAGGCGCCCATCTTCGCCCTGCGGTTTGAACCGCCCGGTCCGCTCGGCGAGATAGCTGAGGATTACAGCGGATTGGCTGAGCTTTTTGGTGCCGTGCGCCAGCACCGGCACTTCACCCATCTCGTTGACCTCGGCGCGATATTTCGGAGTGCGAGTTTCGCCACCCTTGAAGAAATCGACGAAAACCGGCTGCCAGTCGGCGCCGATCAGGTTGAGCATCAGCGCCGCGCGATAGGCGTTGCCCGATTGGGCAAAGCAGTAAAGCTGATATTCGGACATGCAATCTGCTTTGGGCTCATGCATAGGTCAAAAGGCTAGGGTCGGGCCAGAGCGACAGATCCGCCACCGGCGCCGTTTCCTTGGAAGCGACCGGCGGCAAACGACATTTCCGCCAGGGGCTCGCCTTTGTGATCGCGAACGATCAGCTTGTCGCGCTCGAACGTCCATTTGCGGCTGGTAAAGAAATTCGCCGGACAGCCACCCGCCGGTGCGATAGAGCCTTCCGCGGCGCCCGGGGGCGGTCAGGGTCATAACACAGCCGCCTCCAGCACCCATCGACAGCCGCCATCGCCCAGCGAGGTCGACCGGTGGCGGTTGCGGCGGTGGCGGCTGCGTCGGCGGGGAGGCTTCGGCCTGGTCGCCGGAAGGCGCCGCAAAGCGTGATGTGCTGGTGCATGCGCTACTCGCCGCAAGGGTGAGGGTCAGAAGGACGGCTGTGGCGCTGCGCGCGCCCGGACGGAAGCACCTGGACATGGTCCTGCACAAGGCGGCTGAGAACTCCGATTGGAACCGGAGCAAAAGGCAATTGCGCGAGTGACGCAAGTCGGTCGCTGCCCGCCGATAACGAACGCCGTACTTGTGCCAATATTTCTCCTCGAAATCGGCTTTCAGGGGCTGGCGATCCGCTCAACTCAACCGGCTAATCGGGTCGATCAAGCCCCCGGGGCATAGTTCCGTGACGCTCACAAAGACGCACGCCGTCGGACTGCTGGCGGTCGTCATGGTGGTCGGGGCGGCTTTCTGGCCCAGCCGCGACGTTGGCTATGTCCAGATCAATACCGTGCCGGCTGCGCCCATCACGCAAGCCGGGCTTTATCTCGACGCGACGAAGCTCGCGCCGATCCACCAAGGCGGCACCTTGTTGCGGCAGCCGATCGGCAAACTCAAGCTGCAGGCGGAAACGGCGAGCGTGCCGCGATCTGCGACATTGTGGTCAAACGAAACCGGATTACGACCGTCACCGTATCGGTTTTGGAGCGTCCGCCGCGGTGCCTCTGCCGGTTCACCGGTAGCGGCGATCCCAGGACCATACCTGCGTCAGCTAAGCGTGTGCACGCTTTTGCCGCGAACAGAAGTAAACTAAACATCATGTGAGATCTGGCAGCGGCCTGTCATCGTAACGGCAAACCGGCCACTGCAAATGCAAGCCTTGCGAGCCTAAAGGCGCTAGTTTGGTTCGCTACCACGCGAGACGAGAAGGAAAGATGATGACGAGTCCCGACCGTGACGGCAAAATCTTCGTCGGCAAAGGCGACCACGATCAATTTCTGACGCTGGCGGTCGCCAATCGTCACGGCCTTGCCACCGGTGCGACCGGCACCGGCAAGACGATATCCTTGCAGGTTCTGGCCGAGGGCTTTTCACGTGCCGGCGTGCCGGTCTTTGCCGCCGACATCAAAGGCGACCTCTCGGGCATTGCGGCTCGCGGCGAAGCCAAGCCCGAACTTGTAAAGCGCGCCAAGGACATGGGTTTCGACTACGAACCCGAAGAATTCCCCGTCGTGTTTTGGGACTTGTTTGGCGAGCAGGGTCACCCGATCCGCGCCACCGTTTTCGAGATGGGCCCGCTTTTGATCTCGCGCATACTCAACCTCAATGACGTTCAGGAGGGCATCATCAATATCGCCTTCCGCTTCGCCGATGATGATCCCGAAATTAAAGCGACAGACGGCCAGGGACTGGTCGATCTCAAAGATCTACGGGAGCTGCTGAACCACTTGGCGAAGAATGCAAAGGAGATCAGCGGCAGGTACGGCAACATCGCCTCAAGTGCAGTGGGCACCGTCGCACGGCAGCTCCTCGTATTGGAAAACCAGGGAGGCACGAATTTTTTCGGCGAGCCGGCGCTGGCGATCGACGATCTGATGAGGACTGCGCCGAACGGTCGGGGCACGATCAATGTGCTCGCCGCCGATAAATTGATGTCTAGTCCGCGGCTCTACGCAACGTTCCTGCTGTGGCTGTTGTCCGAATTATTCGAAAAGCTTCCGGAAGTGGGCGATCCGCCAAAGCCCAAGCTCGTGTTCTTTTTCGACGAGGCGCATCTTCTTTTCAACGAAGCGCCCAAGGAGCTGCTCGATAGAGTAGAGCAAGTGGTGCGCTTGATTAGGTCTAAAGGAGTTGGCGTTTATTTTGTCACCCAGAATCCGGTCGACGTGCCGGACAAAATCTTGGCGCAATTGGGCAATCGCGTGCAGCATGCATTGCGCGCGTTTACGCCAAACGACCAGAAAGCAGTCCGTGCGGCGGCCGAGACATTCCGACCCAATCCCAAGCTAAATACCGCGCAAGTCATCATGCAATTGGGCAAGGGCGAGGCGCTGGTTTCGTTTCTCGAAAGCGACGGCACGCCGTCGATAGTCGAGCGTGCGATGGTGCGGCCGCCGTCGGCGCGGATCGGCGCGATCACGCCGGATGAACGCAAGGCGGTGATCGCGAAAAGTCCCTTCAAGGGCAAATACGATACTGCCGTCGACCCCATTTCGGCATTCGAAATATTGCATCGGCGTCTCGCTGGCGCCAGTGCGCCGCCAGCCGATGCGGCCCCTGGAGCGAGTACGTCGCGCGGCTGTGGGCCTGGCGGGACAGCGCCGGCGCAGGGCGGCGGGATCTTTCACAGAATCGGCGAGAAATTCCGTGGCGTATTCGGCATTGGCCGGCCGCGCGGTACGCCGCTCACAGCTTCGCAGAGCGTGGCGCGCAATGTCGCCCGTGCCGTTGCCGCTGGCGTAGCAACTCAGGTCGCGGCCAAACTGGCGAAATCGACCGGAAGTAAAACGGCCAGCACCATCAGCAAGGCGGTCGTGCGCGGTGCGCTTGGTGGCGTATTGCGCCGATAGCAAGTCATTATGGGGGCGAGCACCTAATTTCTCTTGCTCCCGGCGTCGTATAAACTGGCATTTGTAAATG
>Ga0306919_10000723_pt1 | contig 15046 bp, 20 predicted proteins | sample flu12Cox44000172_FD_203764 | JGI IMG/M metagenome (GOLD analysis project Ga0306919, IMG submission 203764) | Lab enrichment of tropical soil microbial communities from Luquillo Experimental Forest, Puerto Rico - flux4day.12C.oxic.44.000.172 (v2)... | ecosystem: Environmental > Terrestrial >... | reverse complement strand
GCACCAGAAACATGGCGATGTAAAATCCCGAGAAGGATGCGGCATAGATCGGCGGCCATGCCGCAAATACGGCGCCAGCGGCGAGAATCAACCAGACTTGGTTGCCCTCCCAGAACGGGGCGATCGCGTTGATGGTGATGCGCCGCTCGGTGTCGTTGCGCGCGACGTACGGCAGCAGCATCGCAACGCCGAGATCGTAGCCGTCCATGATGGCGAAGCCGATCAACAACACGCCGAGAAACAGCCACCAGATCAGGCGAAGGATTTCATAGTCGAGCGGAATACTCATTGTTCGGCCCCTTATTCTGCCGGCACCGGCGAAGGTCCCGCTGGCACGACTTCAAGGCCCAGCGCTTTGATTGGGCCCATGAAGATGTATTTGCGCATCAGGATAAGATCGACGACGAGCAACGCCGAATAGAACAGAATGAACCCGGTCAGCGAGAAGAGAACCTGAGCGACCGAGACCGACGAAGCGGCGAGGAACGTCGGCAGAACGCCATCGATCGCCCAAGGCTGACGGCCATATTCGGCGACAATCCAGCCGAGCTCAATCGCGATCCAGGGCAATGGCAGCGACCACAAGGTCAAACGTAACAGCCAGCGGCGCGAGAAATTGCGATGCGACGCATCCCAAAAGATGAACGCGAACAGCGCGATGAAATAAAAGCCAAGCGCCACCATGATGCGGAAGCTGAAAAACATGGGGCTGACCTTTGGCACCGTATCTGCCGCCGCCTTGGCGATGGTCGCGGCGTCGGCGGTGCGCGGGTCGGCAACATAGCGCTTGAGCAACAGCGCATAGCCGAGATCGGCGGCGTGTTGGCTAAACTGCGCTGCGGCCGTAACGTCATTGCGATCTTTCTTCAGTTGCTCGAGCGCGTCGTAGGCAATAAGCCCGCCGCGAATGCGCTCTTCGGCATGCGCGACCAAATCATTGATGCCGAGGATTTGCTGATTGAATGAACGCGTGGCGACGATGCCGAGCGCCCAGGGAATCTTCACGGCGTAATTGACCGTGCGCCGCTCGGCGTCCGGAATTCCGATGACATTAAAGCCGGCCGGCGCCGGCTCGGTCTGCCACATACCCTCGATGACGGCGAGTTTCATCTTCTGGTTTTCGGAAACGGTGTAGCCGCTCTCGTCTCCGAGCACGACGACGCACAAAGCCGAGGCCAGGCCGAATGCCGACGCAACGATGATCGAGCGCTTGGCGAAAGCCACATAGCGGCCGCGCAAAAGGTAGTATGACGAGACGGCGACGACGAACATCGCGCCGGTGACATAACCGGCGCCGACAGTGTGGACGAACTTTGCCTGCGCCACCGGGTTGAAGATCAAGTCCCAAAACGAGCTGAGCTCCATGCGCACGGTGGCGGGATTGAAAACCGCGCCGATTGGATGCTGCATCCAGCCGTTGGCGATCAGGATCCACAGCGCCGACAAATTCGAACCAATTGCGACCAGCCACGTCACCGCCAGATGGCCGAGCTTGGGCAAGCGGTCCCAGCCAAAAAAGAACAGGCCGACGAAAGTCGATTCCAGGAAAAACGCCATCAGGCCTTCGATGGCGAGCGGCGCGCCGAATATGTCGCCGACATAATGCGAGTAGTAGGCCCAGTTGGTGCCGAACTGGAATTCCATGGTGATGCCGGTGGCCACCCCCATAGCGAAATTGATGCCAAACAGTTTGCCCCAAAACTGCGTGATGTCCCGCCAGATTCTGCGGCCGGTCATCACGTAGACGCTCTCCATGATCGCCAGCATAAACGATAGGCCGAGCGTCAGTGGCACGAACAAAAAATGGTACAGCGCCGTGACCGCGAATTGCAGCCGATCCAGGCCGACGGGATCGAGATGCAGCATTGTTCAACCTCTTTCGCTTCGCTTCAGCGCAGGGACATGGAGGGACCGAGCACGCGCTCGATGTTGGCGCTATCCGCCGCCGGACGCGCGTTATCCGGAAACATGATGAGCTTGATGGCGACGATGCCGACAAGCTTGAGAAGGAGCACGAGCACGATCGCTTTTGCCAACGCCGTTTGCGGCCGAAAGCCGGCGGCGACGAAGGCAGCAAGCGATGAAAAGATCGCGCTCATCGGAACCCCTCGCGAAGAGCAGCAGACCGGCGTCACGGCGTCATCGATGATGCAACTTTGCATGTTTGATGGCAACGGGCGCGGCCTGACCTGCAGACTTGCAACGTTAGTGGCGCGCGCGGAGTTTGAATTGATTCAGGTCAAAAATCCGAACAAGCCGTAGCGGCCTCTGTTGCCTTACTGGAGCAGCGGAACGACCTAGCTGCGACGCGAAGCAGACGATCATAGAACGGGGCTTTTACTGGCCCTTTGCGTCGGTGTGAATCTGGCCTTGGGCCAGAACGCCGATGCTGCCCCCGATACAAATCCGATTCGTAAGGTGCTCACCACTACGGGCACGATTCGCATCGAGCGCTCCACGACCATCCTGGCTCAGGTCAATCTGCCTACCGATGTCGGTCAAGCGAACGTCGGCGATTTCGTTTATCGTGGCGACGTCATCCAGACTGGACCAGATTGCAAACTCGGCGTTGCTTTCGCTGACGGAAGTTCATTTAGCGTTTCCGCGAACGCTCGCATGGAAGTCAATGAATTTGTGTATGATCCTCATAGCCATTTCAATTCGAGCCTGATGAGTTTGACCAAGGGCACGTTCACTTTTATCGCTCGCGAGGTGGCGCATAACGGCAGCATGAAGGTCAAGACGCCGATCGGAACAATGGGCATTCGTGGCACCGCGCCCCGCGTTGAAATATTGAACGACGGTTCGGTCAAGTTTTCCACGCTCATTGAAAAGAAGTAGCTCGACCAATCGCCCTCAGTATGTCCGTTCCTGGCCCAAGGCGGACACAGGTGTCGCGGCGCAAAGGTAGGTTCTTAGATTGTCCCTATGAGCGGACAGTGAGCCTTTTACCTCCAGTGGTTCTGATTTTGAGACTGGCGCCTCAAGTGCGTGGTAGCCTGAGCACTGTCGGCACAACGGCGGTAAATGGGAGGAAACTGTGAAAACTCATTACGCATTACCGTTGGCAGTTACCATCGGATTAGGATTTGGCGCCGTTGCAATTCGGGGTCTAGACGCTCGCACCACTACGCCGCCAGTTTATGTTGTGGTTGAGGTTGACGAGATAACCGATGCCAATGGCTTTGAGGCTCTACGCCAAACGGCCGACGCTACCGTCGTGGAAGTCCAATCTGAGGACGGTCGCTATTTCGCGCGTACAGAAAATGTAACCGCTCTTGATGGAAGCGCGCCGAAGTTTTTCGCTTTGATTGCTTTCGATAGTATGACGAAGGCAAAAAACTTTAGTGATAGTATGAAAAATACTACCGCGCTGCGCACAAGAGTAGCGAAGTCAAGGTCATTCATCGTCGAGGGTACAATGCGCTAATCAATGTCTGCTTTCGGAAAGCGGACATTGAGCGGACGTGACGCGATGTCCGCTTATGACCCAAACCGGACGTGGCAGTGGCTCGCTCGGGTGTAACCGGCGGCACAATTCTCAGTCCAAAAATGTGATACTTTGTTTTCCGCCCGATGTAGTCCTCGGCGCGAGTAAAAGCCATGAGGCGACGGGAATTCATTCCAGTTTTCGGCAGCGCCGCTGCGGCGTGTGGCCGCTCACTACTCGGGCACACCAACCCGTAAAGCCACTCATTGGTTTTCTCAACAGCGCGTCACCCAGCGCGTACGCGCCAATGGTCGCGGCGTTTCAAGATGAGCTGAATCAAACGGGCTTTGTGGATGGTCGCGATGTAGCCATCGAATACCATTGGGCAGAAGGCGATTATGATTTGCTACCATGGTTCGCAGCCCCAGGAAGGTTCGCACAATAACCAGCCCAGCGAGAAGGCCGAGGCTAGTGAAAGTAAGCTCGATCGCTATAGTTTTTACTATGTCGGCCGCAACCAACGCTTCGAGGCCGAGCAGCAACGATCGACCGATGCGTATTTTATATTGATCGTAATGCCGCTCCACATTTCGTTGATGGTCAGGTGGCTTACGTTGGTTCGAAGGTATTTTACATCGGTGCTCTTCTTTTGGTCTGCGTATTGAAGCTGCTTTCGCAGTGAAAATGTTTCGTTCGCGACTGGCACATACTATAACAAGCCTGAATGGTCGTGCCGTCGGAACAAATGCTGGCTCCCGTTCGCCCACCCCCACGGACCTTTATTGAGGATAAGCTGTGCATAGGTGCGTAGATCGCACGACATTTATCTTTATCGCCAAAGGTGACCGCTGAGGTTGGAGTAGACTAGACGCGGTGCTTTATGCGCGGCGCCAGTCGAAGCGAGATAAAGCCCTCGCGGGTCACACAGGGAGATCAACATGGTACAAATTTTGATAAACCTCATTGCAGGAGCGCTTGGTGGACTTGGCGCAGGTAAGGCGTCGCCTAACTTTGATCTCGGTACGATCGGCAACATTATTTCCGGCTTAGTCGGAGGCGGGTTGCTCGGCCAGATCGTTACGTTAGCGCTGCCATCGGTCGTGGCCGCAGCGGAGACAGGCCATCTGAGCGTTGGCGGCGTTGTCTCACAGCTAATCGCCGGTGGGGCCGGCGGGGCCATACTCACGGCGATCATTGGTGCAATCAAGAACAAGGTTGCGGCCTAATCCCCCACCATTTGCTGACCTGGATCAAAAGCGCCATGTTCGCCAATGTCCGCTTTTGGGGGTAAGGCGGACATTGTCTCAGCTCACGTCCATGTCCACTTTTGACCCAAAGCGGACGTCAACTCGCCGGTTCTGTTGCGGTGCGAAGATCGTATTAAACTTACAACACGGTGGTTCTTCTAGATCTTTTCGAAGGAGCCAAGCGTCTGCCGGCTTGTTCATTTCGATCCGAAGTACACATCAACGTTCATTCCGGCGATCAGCGGGCTGGGTTCGTTCAAATCCACCATCACTTCGTTAATGCTGAAATCAGTGAGATTGCGCGATCCGGGTGAAGCAAGCCGCGCAGGTTGGACCAGCGGCGCAATGACGGTCACTTTGCCGGCGAAGGTCTGGCCCGGAAAAGCTTCGGCGCGGACTATCACCGCCTCGCCGACCTTGATCTTGCCGGTATTGTGCTCGTCGAGCTCGGCGCGCACCCGCAATTGCGACAGATCGCCCAAGAGCAACAGTGGTTGCGGCAATGATGGCGCAGCCACTTCACCGGCTTTCACATCGACTTTTAGCACCGTGCCCGCGATCGGCGCACGAATTGTCAATTTTTCGAGCTCCGCGAGCGCGACCCGAAGTTCGGTCCTGGCAACATTTAGTTGACCTTCGAGTTGTGTCGGCAACGGCGTTCCGGATTGTCCCTCGACCTTGCGAAGCTGTGAACGCTCCCGTTCTAGATTGTCCTGCGCGCGCATCCATGCGGTGCGCGCGGTGGTAACAGTCGCGTCAGAACCGTTGCCGCTTCGCTTGGCGTGGACGGCTTTGTCGAACGTGTTACGTGCGTCCACCACTGCGGCTTCGGCATCGGCCACGGCGTCCTCGGCATCGCGGCGGTTGGCTGCTTTCCCGGCGGACTTTTCGTTGCGCGCCTTTGCGCGCATAGCGACTTGGGCTTGCGCCGATGCTACGCGCCCCCTGGTGTCTTCGTCGTCGAGCCGAAGGAGCGGTTCATCGGTCGCCACTTTGTCGTTGATTTTGACCAGGACCTCGCTGACGCGGCCGACGATCGACGCCGCGATCTTGATTTGTCCCGACCTTGGCTCGACGACACCCGGCGCAACGGCCGCCCACACCTGACCCGCTTCCTTACCGTCGACTCGGCTTTGCGCTTTGACTGGCAGCTGCATGGCCCAGATCAGGATCAGGATGGCGCACCAATAAAGTGCGGCCGATAAGTCCCGCTTTGTCGTCACGATCATTGTCCTTTCCGGCAGAGTCATAGCTGTGCGGATGTGCCACCATTGCCGGTTCCGCGAACAATGCGCCCATCCTCGATGTGAATGATGCGGTCGGCAAAAGGCAAAATCCGGGGATCATGCGTAACCACGAGCACGCCGCGCGTCCCCTGCCTCGCAATGTTGGCCAGGATCGACATCACAGCATACCCGTTCTCGCTGTCGAGTGCGGCAGTCGGCTCGTCGGCCAGAATTGCCGCCGCGTCGCCGATGATTGCGCGGGCGATTGCGACACGCTGCTGCTCGCCGCTCGACAGTTGGAGCGGATAGGAACGGGTCTTGTGCGAGAGCCCGACGGTCGCCAGCGCCTCTTTCGCCCGCTCGATAACGCGCCGCGAATAATCGCCACGCACATCCAGAGCAAGGCGAACGTTATCCATCGCGGTCAGCGTCGGAAACAGATGATAGGACTGAAAGACAAACCCGATATGGTCGCGCCGCAACGCCGCCAATTGTTCCGGCGCGAGCCCCGCGGTGGCACGGCCACAGACGCGGACGGACCCCATATTTGGCGAAAGCATGCAGCCAAGCACGGACAACAGCGTTGTCTTGCCGCTGCCGGAAGGTCCCATCAGCAGCACAAGCTCTCCACCGTTGAGCGATAGGCTCACACCCCGCAGTGCCCGCACCCTTCCGGCGCCCTGGCCAAGAAATTTCACGACGTCGGTCGCTTCCACCACTGGATCGCTCATCGGGTGAACACCACTGCAGGATCCGTGCGCACGATGTGGACGATGGCTGCGATCGCCGAAACCACGCACATCGCCACGGTCAACAAGAACAGGCTTATCATCAGGCCAGCAGGAATAAGCACGGGGAGAGCGGTATCTGCTGTGGTTTTGACGACGACCTTGCCGATTGCGGCAGCTACGCTAAAGCCAATGGCTGCGCTCATGAGCGCCTGGATAATAATGACAGCGTAGATGTACTGGCTGGATGAGCCGATCGCGCGCAGCGTCGCGAATTCGTTGGAGAATTCCTTGGTGCTGGCATAGAGCGTCTGGGCGACAATGACGATGCCGACGATCATGCCGAGGAGGGCGCCGGCGAATAGCGCCGCGCCGGCGCCGGTTCCAAACAGCCAGAACGAGCGGCTGCGGCTGCGAAACGCATCCGGCGTCAAAGCTTCGGCTTTGGCAAGCGTTTGGTTCAGATGCGTTCGCACGCTTTCGGCATTCGCTCCGGTTTGCAAACGCACCAGCAGATAAGTGGCTTTGTTTGAGGAGATGGCGGCATAGCTCCGTGCCCGATCAAGCGGCGTGAAGACATAGGGGGTGGTCGTGAATGAGCGAATTCCCTGAGTTACCAAGCGGATCTTCGCCTTCAGGTCCCTGATCTCGACGGTGTCGCCGAGCCCGCTGGTCCCAAGCCGCTCAAAGTAGGACCGATCGACCGCTATAGCGTCAGGAATCGCCAGATCGTACAAATCGCCGTCGACGATGTTCCAGGGCTGCAGGCCGAGCTCATTGCGATCCGAACCGATCAGCAGCACCGGCGTCGTCCCGCCGCTCGGAATGTGCCACTGCGCAAAGCTCACCAGCACGGGCACCGCTTCGGCTACGCCAGGGACCGACAGCGCGCGAAACCGTTCGCGCTCGTCGAGTAGCGCCGGATCCTCGAAGCATTTGGTGCCGCGCGGCATGATCCACAGATCGGCCGGCGCGTGGTCGATCATGGTTGTAACCATAGTGCGGAAACTGACAAACAGCCCCATTTGCACGGTCACCAGCACCATTGAAAAGACGATTCCGGCGATGGTGGCGGCAAGGCGCAGCCGGTCGTGAAAAAGATTGCGGGCGGCGAGCTTGAAAAACAGCGGCGCGATCTTGCGACCGGTCAAGAGCGATACGGCAAATGCGGCCCCACGCCACAGATAAATGAGCGTCCTCGCGGTGAATTCGCGAAGGCGGCATAGGCCGTCGCGCAGTCCCTGGCGCGAAACCGAGATGAATTCTACCCGCGTCATACCGTCTCCCGAACTGCCGGCGCGGATCCCCAAATACGATAGGTTTTGGGCGGCAATTAGGGTCGCAAACAGCCCCCATAACGGGCCGCCGCAGGCTCATTAAATTCTGCGCAACCGCTTAGACGGCTCTTCAATGAAGCTAGGCGGACTCCCGGCAGAGCAGCCAACTAAGTTTGATCTGTACACAATGATCGAACAGGCCAGCCGAGTTGTTAACGACACTCAGCGGACGCCCCAACGCACGTCGATCCGAATGTGCGCAGCAGATCGACGTCGCTGGTGAGCTCATCGGTTTGCAACCCGACGTGCTGCTGGCAACTTCGACGCCGGTAACTTCCGCGCTTGCCCGAGAGACGCAAACCATCCCGATCGTATTCGCGCTTGTCAACGACCCGATCAGCTCACGCTTCGTCGCGAGCCTGTCCCATCCTGGCGGCAACCTTACTGGGTTCACCGTTTTTGAGGCGTCAATAACAAGCAAGATGCTTGAATTGCTCAGAGAGATCGCGCCGGGCATCAAACGCGTCGCCATGATGTTTAATCCCGACACCGCGCTTCGTGAACTCGTTAATGCCCGTGTTCGAGACCGCCGCCAAGTCATTCAACATTGCGCCGATCGCAGAGCCGGTTCACAGCGACGCCGATATTGAAACAGTCATTAACTCGCTTGCCCGCGAACCCGCCGGCGCCCTCCTTGTCGCATCAGACACTTTCAACGCTAACCACCGCACGACGATCATATCGTTGGCGTGGCCAAGGCACTCGGCATCACGGTGCCACAAACGCTGCGCGTGGCCGCTGACGAGGTGATCCAATAGGGTGATTTTGCTGCGTCGCATAATGTCCGCTTTTGGCACAAAGCGGACATCACGACCCGCTCAACCAACGTCTGTAAAGCGGACATTGTCTGGAGGTGCCCCCTACCACTTCCCCAACCACCCGACGATCAGCGTCGCCAGCCGCTCCGGCGCCTCCTCCGAGATCCAGTGCGACACGCCGTCGAGCACCTCGAACCAGTACGGCGCCGTCACGAACCGCTCGGCCGCCCGCGCCGCACCGGTCCGATGAACTCATCCCCCGTGCTCCACACATACATCGTGGGCACGGTGGCCTAGCAGCAATTTGCTGATCGTGCTGGCTCTCGTCAGTCATGGCCAGCGCGAGCTTCATCAGACCAGACTTGGCCCCGGCTTCTGCAGGGGCCTTTTGTTATCGGCTGCCACTCCGGTCTTGTGAAACCGGCTGCCTTGCAGCGACGGCTCCCGGGCCGTTCGGACCGCGCACGATAGTGTCTCTTTGAGGCCAATGTCTGCTTTTGGCACATAGCGGACATCCCGACACGTTCAACCAATGTCCGCTTTCGGGGGGTAAAGCGGACATTGCTTCAAGTTGCCCGAATGTCCGCTTTTGACCCAAAGCGGACGTTAACCGTTGAGTCCGAGTCGATGCCGAGAGCGCATCGCCCGCGTGTGACGTTGGTCACTGCACCCAGCGATTCACCCTGTACTCTGTCGCCAATCCACCCTCATCGGCCCCGAAGGGCCAACGACCATGTTCAAGATTATTGTGTTGAGTTGCATGCTGGCGGCTGTCGCCGTCACGCTCAAGATCAGGCTCGAAACGCCACAGGGGCCGGAGCCCCTGGCTCGGGCGATTGTGACCACGCATCTGCAACAGCTCCGGGGCGAGATGGCGCTGCCCTAAGCGCGGCGGATTGCGGCAGGATCGGCGCTTGCGGGTCCGAAAGCGGAAATTCGCAGCGCTGCAATCAGACAATATCCCAGTCGCCGTCGCGTGAGCAGACACTCCAGTAGTTGCACTTTCGACACGCAAGAATTTCGTCAAGCTAAGGCCTCATTTCCGCAGCTTGGAAGGCTCAAGAAAGACGGAAACCCCACGTCTGCTGCAGGGGAATTGCAGGGGGACCGTAATGCCAAGATTGTTCGTTGGTGCTGTTTACTGCTGCGGCCATTGGTCTAACTACAAACCAAGTCGCTTCACGGGCTGACTTGGCGAGAAGAGTGGCTTCCTCCAGCTTCTTGAGACGCTCCAGCCGCGGAACCCGATCATGTTCAATCCACTGATCATTGGTCTTATCGTCTTCGCAGTAATCTTGGCGGGAGCATTCGCCGGTTGGGTGCTCAGACACCGGCTGCCAGAGCATCAGCTCTGTGATGAGACAAAGAGCACGGTGACGATATCAATGGCGGTCGTTGCGACCTTTTCGGCGCTCGTGCTTGGGCTCCTGATTTCAAATGCCAACACTTCATTCAGCGCACTAGGGGGCGAGGTGACCACTCTGTCGGCGCAAATCCTTCGGCTTGACCAGCTATTGCGTAGATACGGGCCCGACGCAGGATTAGCACGGGAGACCTTGCGACAATACGCTGAACTCAAGACCGCCGATCTGTTTCCCGACAATCCAGCAGATGTGCGCCTCTCTGATCCGGAGACATACCACCTCCTCCAGCAGTTCGAGGACTCGATACTTGCGTTGAAACCTGCAACCGCACGCGATAAATGGTGGCTGGATCAAGCTATGACGCTTGCCGGCAAGATCGGTGATACGCGCTGGCTGTTGACTCAGCAGGTCGGACAGGGAACTCCAAAGGCCTTTGTCGCTCTTCTAGTTTTTTGGTTGACCTTACTGTTCGCTAGTTTTGGTCTGTTCGCCCCCCGCAACCTTACATCGGCGGTCACTCTGACACTCTGCGCCGTAGCTGTAGCCGGCGCGATCGGAATGATCCTCGAATTGGAGCAGGGTTTCGGAGGACTGGTTCATATTTCCCCCCAGCCAATGCGTGAAGCCGTCAATATATTGCGAACAGAACTCGTAGCCGAGGCTTACCAATAAGGCCTGATCTCTCTACCAGGCGCAGTTTGCTATTGTTTTTCTAAAACACTCGCGCGACTGTGAGCGCATGGTGGGGAGTACAAAAATTCATGCATCGCTGAGGATAAATCGTATCAATGGCGCATTCGAAGATTTTTCGATTTCGTTTCAGACGAAGATTTTGGGTCGATTGCCCCTAGCGGCCGGCGGGGGTTATCATTCACCAGGCGAAGTCAGTGTCGAAGCCACTAGCGGTCGTTGTGCCGGGAAGCCAATGCCCGCGTTGCCGCGCCGGGAGTGATGGCTGAAATACCCTCAACGCACTATGTCAAAAGCGATGACGTCCATATCGCCTATCAGGTGATCGGCGAAGGCTCGTTCGATCTCCTGTTCGTCCCAGGTTTCGTATCAAACGTAGATACGATATGGCAGTCACCAGAACAAAGCGCATTTTTTCGACGCCTCGCATCATTTTCCCGCTTAATTCTTTTCGACAAGCGCGGGACCGGAATGTCCGATCGTAGTTCTCAGATATTCACACTCGAGCAGCGAATGCACGATGTGCAAGCCATTCTGGACGCCGTCGGCTCCAAGCAGGCGGCCTTATTCGGCATTTCCGAAGGCGGCCCGATGTCCCTGCTTTACACCACCACTTATCCGGAACGCACTTCCGCACTCGTGTTGTATGGATCCTATGCCAAACGTTCCTGGGCTCCCGATTACCCATACGGTTGGAAGGACGAGCAATGGCAAGCCGTGCTCGATGACATCGAGCAGCATTGGGGATCGCCGCAATCGCTGAGCATTGCAATGCGCGCGCCGAGCCTTGCCGGTGACCGACATGCTGCCGAGCGCATTGCGTCTTATTACCGCGCGGCGGCAAGCCCGGGCGCAGCAGGTGCGATCCTGAGGATGAACCGCGAAATCGATGTACGGAATGTTTTGCCCGCCATCCGCGTACCAACTCTCATTCTGCATCGTACCGCGGAGCGCGTGATCGATGTGGGGCATGCTCGCTACATGGCACAGCATATCCCTGATGCGAAGCTGGTTGAGCTTGCGGGCGAAGACCATCAACCGTGGTTAGGCGATCGTGACGCAGTTCTAAACGAGGTCGAGGAATTCCTGACAGGCAAGCATCAAGTGCTAGAGCCGGAGCGGGTGCTCGCCACCGTATTGTTTACCGACATCGTAGGCTCAACCGAACGTGCCGCCGCACTTGGCGACCGCCCTTGGCGCGAATTGCTTGAAGCATTTTACGCCAAGGTTCGTGAGGTTCTTAAACAATACCGTGGACGTGAGATAAACACGTCGGGTGACGGCTTCCTCGCCACTTTTGACGGACCGGCCCGAGCGATCCGTTGTGCAGGTGCAATTAGAGACACGCTGCGCGCACTTACGCTTGAAGTGCGCTGCGGGCTGCATACCGGGGAATGCGAGATCGTCGGTAACGATCTCGCCGGGATCGCGGTTCATACCGGCGCACGCGTTGCCGGCCTGGCAGGCCCGGGTGAAGTCCTAGTTTCGCAAACGGTGCGCGATTTGGTGGCCGGTTCGGGCCTATGTTTTGAGGACCGCGGAGTCCACCCACTTAAAGGCGTCCCGAACGAGTGGCGTCTATATCGAGTGGTACTAAACTAAATCGGCGCAGTGAAGACCGCTTTGGGTTAGAAGCGGACATTCCGTGAGGTCTAGACTATGTCCGCTTTACCCCCAAAAGCAGACATTCATTGAGCGTATCGGGATGTCCGCTTTGTGCCAAAAGCGGACATGGGACGAAGTTAGATTGTCAGCTATTCGATCACCTCATCGGTGGCGGCGAGCCACGCCTGCGGCACGGTCAGGCCAAGTGCCTTTGCAGTTTTAAGGTTGATCACCGTTTCGTACTTGGTTGGCGCCTGCACTGGCAGGTCGGCCGGTTTCTCGCCCTTGAGGATGCGATCGACGTATCCGGCCGCCTTCCGGTACAGGGCGCTGAAATCGGGCCCATAGGAAACCAAGCCGCCGGCGGCGACGAAGGAGCGTTCGAAATAGACCGCAGGGAGCTTATGCCGTGCAGCAAGCGCAATAATTAGATCGCGATTAACGAACGCAGGCCCGCTCGCGGTCACAATCAGACCGCCATTCGGGGATTGCGCGAACGCCGTGACGACGCGCTCGATCTCGCCGGCGTTAGGCATGTTGACCGGGGTCACCTCCACCTTGAGCGACGGCGCCATAGCCTGGATGACGCCAAACGAGGCCATCCCAGTGGGACTGCCCGCATCGCGAATGACCGCAGCCCGCGCCACACCTGGCGCGATCTGTTTGAGCAGCTCCACCCATTTCCGCTCATGCTGTATTCGAAAGTCATGAAGCCGGTGACGTTGCCACCCGGTCGCGCCAGACTGTCGACGAAGCCGGCGCCAACTGGATCGCCGGTGATTGGGAAAACGATTGGCACCGTGCGTGTCGCCTGCAGCAACGGCCCCACGGTTGAGGCACCATGGGCAAGGATGACGTCGGGCGCGAGCGCCACCAATTCTGCCGCCTGTTTGCGAATCTCGGCGTGATTGGCCGTAGCCCAGTGGATGTCCATCCGCATGTTGCGGCCATCGACCCAGCCCAGCTCTTGCAACGTCTGTCTAAACGCGGTCAGCCAGGGCTGATACTCCGGATCGTCCTTGGCTATGGGCAGGAGAACACCGATGAGCCGCATACCCACGCCCGGCTGGCCCCGCGCTCTGGCCGACCATGCTGTCACCGCGCCGCCGAGAAGTGTGATGAACTCACGCCGCCTCACTCGAGCACCTGGTCGGCCAGTTGCAAAAAGGGTTCGGGTACCGAGAGACCGAGAGCTTTAGCCCTTCTGAGATTGAAGACGAGCTCGAACTTGTCGGGCGATTGCGCTGGCAAATTGCCGGGTAATTCACCTTTGAGAATGCGATCAACATATGAGCTTGAACGCCGGAAAATATCGGCAGTATCAGGCCCGTAGGACATCAGACCTCCGTCAACAGCAAATTGCCTGTATGGAGCTAGGAGTAGAGCGCGATGTTGTTCCGCCGATTTCAAAATCAATTCGCGCATAGAAACGATGTAAGGATCCGCTGCAACGATCAAACCACGCCCGTCGCGAGCTACCTCGGCGACAGCCTGCTCGACTTCAGCTTCACTCCGCACGGGCGCTGCGTCTACCGCGATTCTAGATTGCTGCGGCAATGCTTTGAATGAGCGAAGGTAAGAATCATAATAGGCAGCGGTATTGGGGTTATACATCAACGCGACCCGCGACAGATCGGGTTTAACGTCACTGAGCAGATTGATCCATTTGCCGACTATTTCAGGCTCGATGAATGAGAATCCTGTGACGTTCCCGCCTGGGTGCGCAAGATTTGGAATGAACCCTTGACCGACTGGATCATTCACGACAACGAAAACAATCGGGATTGTCTTTGTCGCCGATCGAAGCAGAGCTACGATGGGACTGGAATTTGCCAAGATAACGTCTGGCGCGAGCGGGATCAGTTCCGCGATATGTTTTTTGATAGCCTCTGGATCAGTGCCCGCGTACCGATACTCGATGTGAACGTTCCGCCCATCGATCCAACCCGCATCACGCATACCCAACTGAAATGCCCTGACACGAGATTTCGTTTCGGGATCATTTTCCGGGACCCCAAGCAGTACCCCAACGCGTCGCAATTGTCCTGGCTGCTGCGCCCCTGCCGCAAGCGGCCACGCCGCCGCCCCGCCGAGTAACGTGATGAACTCGCGCCGCTTCATCGCCTCACCCAAGGCTCAGGACAAGGCATCGTAGCGGGTCAAACCGGCGGGCTGGAAGTGGTCAAAACAGCGCTCAGGAATGTCGCTTTGGGCCATAAGCGGACATCGACGCGAGTTGAAGGAATGTCCGCTTTACCTCCAAAAGACCCGCGACATAACTTCTTCCCAATCTGCTGCCGGTCGGATGCTGTCGTAATTCTTGATGAATCATCGGAGTATTTTGTTTCGGTAACTCTGTTGTTGAGAAAATCCCATATGCAATATCCACCGTGGCGACGACACGATAGGCCGTGCTTATCTTCAATCCTTATCAATTCCTCCGGGTTGCTGAAATATCCCAAACTGAAAGATAGTATGCACTACTTATTGGTGGTTGTTCTGCCTCATTGACGGATTGCCAGTTTGCGCCAGTGCGACCACAGCCAAACTACCCGATGCAGTCATCATCTGATCGTAGACCAGGATTGTAAGCCCGCCGTAAAAGAGCATCACAAACGGAACAACCACAACAATGAAGGTCACGAAAGACTGTATATTTTT
>Ga0306919_10000707_pt1 | contig 15146 bp, 14 predicted proteins | sample flu12Cox44000172_FD_203764 | JGI IMG/M metagenome (GOLD analysis project Ga0306919, IMG submission 203764) | Lab enrichment of tropical soil microbial communities from Luquillo Experimental Forest, Puerto Rico - flux4day.12C.oxic.44.000.172 (v2)... | ecosystem: Environmental > Terrestrial >... | reverse complement strand
GTGTTGCCGGTGCGCTGATGCACGGGCCCACCTTCATGGCCAATCCGCTGGCCTGCGCGGTGTCGGTGGCCAGCGTCGAGGTGCTGCTCGGCCAGGACTGGCGGTCGCGGGTCGCCGAGATCTCCGCCGGACTGGCCGACGGGCTCGAACCGGCCCGGGCCCTGCCCGGCGTGGCCGACGTCCGGGTGTGCGGCGCCATCGGCGTCATCGAAAGCGCGCGGCCCGTCGACCTCGCCGTCGCCACGCCGGCGGCGCTGGACAACGGCGTGTGGCTGCGCCCGTTCCGTAACCTGATTTACGCGATGCCGCCGTACATCTGCTCGGGCGACGAGATCTCGCAGATTACCTCCGCGATGGTCGAGGTCGCGCGCCTCGTAGGCTGAACGCCCAGTTCAAAGCCTATATTGCAGAGCGGGCCGCGCCGTTCAACCACCCTTCTGCCGGTCCCATCCCACTTTTTGCTCCGGTCGGTGGTGTTGCTCCGCCCGGCCGCGAGGGTGTGGGGTAGTCCGCTGCCGTCGATAGCCGTGGCGGACGCGCTGCTGAATGCCGCCGCGGATTGACGCCACGGAAATTTTCGCTGCTGAATGAACACCGCGAATTGACGCTGCAGAAATTTTCACAGCCACGGAAATTTTCGTCAATTCCAGTGTGAGTAAGCGTGGAAGAGGCTAGGGTTGCACGCGTTATCTCACAATTCAGCGGGACGTAGGCGTCGGGAATTGGGTCGCCAAGCCGGCGGGGGTGTGGGCGTCCGCGCGGCTCATATCAAATCCTGGCCAAGAAGGTGCGCCATGAAGCAGCTCTGCGATGACCTACGCCAATTCGCCAATGAGGTTTACCAGCTCGGGTTTTCCCTCGGAGGGGCGGCGGAGCGGGAGTGCCTGGATCTCAGTGAACGCATGCTGACCGCAGTTAACCAGGCTGAGGCCACGGCGTCTCTCGCTGCGCTTCTTCAGCATAAGTACAATTTGGTTGAAACCGGCAAGACGGCCATTAACTCAACATAAGTACAATTTGGTTGAAACCGTCAACACGGCCATTGAGATCGCATTCACGATTCCTCCTTACGCCGTGCCCACATTTTGCCCACACTTGCACACAGAATTGCCCATTCGAGTGTGAATCACTGTGATGTCTTTTTGCTGTTAGAGCCGCTTTCGGCCGCCTGAACCGGGGGTTGTGGAGATCGCACAGATCACCTCCGCGATGGTCGAGGTCGCGCGCCTCGTAGGCTGACCCTCGATGAGGGCACCGATCGAGACTTCCCCGCTGGCCTGGCTGGAGGCTGCGGAACGGCAGCGTCGCGAGGCCGGGCTGCGTCGCTCCCTGCGACCGCGCCCCGCCATTGCGACCGAGCTGGATCTGGCGTCCAACGACTACCTCGGCCTGTCACAACATCCCGACGTCATCGAGGGTGGCGTTGCGGCCCTGCGCGTCTGGGGTGCCGGGGCCACCGGTTCACGCCTGGTCACCGGCGACACCGAATTGCACCAGCAGTTCGAGTCCGAGCTCGCCGAGTTCGTCGGCGCCGCCTCCAGCTTGCTGTTCTCCTCGGGCTATACGGCCAACCTGGGTGCCGTCGTCGGCCTATCGGGTCGGGGTTCGCTGCTGGTTTCCGATGCCAGTTCGCACGCATCGCTGGTCGACGCGTGCCGACTGTCGCGCGCACGGGTGGTGGTGACGCCGCACCGCGACGTCGCCGCGGTGGACGCGGCCCTGGGGTCACGCGACGAGGAGCGCGCCCTCGTCATCACCGAGTCGGTGTTCAGCACCGACGGCGCGCTGGCCCCCGTGCGCGAATTGCACGAGGTCTGCCGCCGCCATCGCGCGCTGCTCGTCGTCGACGAGGCCCACGGTCTCGGGGTGCGGGGCGGCGGGCGCGGGCTGCTGCACGAGCTCGGGCTCGCCGGTGAGCCCGACGTGGTGATGACCACGACGTTGTCCAAGGCGCTCGGCAGCCAGGGTGGCGCGGTTCTGGGGCCGGAGCCGGTGCGCGCCCACCTGATCGACGCGGCCCGCCCGTTCATCTTCGACACCGGCCTGGCACCGGCGGCGGTGGGTGCGGCGCGGGCCGCGCTGGGGGTGCTGCGGACCGAAACGTGGCGCCCGGAGGCGGTGCTGCGGCACGCCCGCATCCTGGCCGGGATCTGCGATGTTCCCGGGGTGCCGCAGTCGGCGGTGGTGTCGGTGATTCTGGGCGATCCGGAGGTGGCGCTGGCCGCCGCGACCGCCTGCCTGGACGCCGGCGTCAAGGTGGGCTGCTTCCGGCCCCCGACGGTGCCGGCCGGCACTTCGCGGCTGCGGCTGACCGCGCGCGCGTCGCTGGACGCCGCCGAACTCGAGATCGCGCGCCGGGTGCTGACGGATGTCCTTTCTGGGCCTGTTTAAGGCGCGCACTTGACCGTCCTGGTCGTTACCGGTACCGGCACGGGGGTCGGTAAGACGGTCGTCAGTGCGGCGCTGGCGTGTCACGCCCGCGAGGCCGGCATCGACGTGGCGGTGTGCAAGCCGGTCCAGACCGGCACCGACTCCGGCGATGACGACCTCGCCGAGGTGGCCCGATTGGCCGGGGTGACCGAGCTCGCCGGGCTGGCGCGATATCCGCTGCCGCTGGCGCCGGCCGCGGCGGCCGAACAGGCCGGCGGGGCCTTGCCCACTCGCGACCAGGTGCTGCGGCTCATCGGCGACCTGGACCGTCCGGGCCGGCTGACTCTGGTCGAAGGCGCCGGCGGGCTGCTGGTCGAACTCGCCGACACGGGCGTCACGTTGCGTGACCTCGCCGCCGAACTGGGTGCCGCCGCGCTGGTCGCGGTCACCGCCGAGCTGGGCACCCTCAACCACACCGCATTGACTCTGGAGGCCCTTGCCGCACAACGGGTTTCGTGCGCGGGATTGGTGATCGGGAGCTGGCCGGCGGAGCCCGGATTGGTGGAGACCTCCAATCGGTCCGCGCTGGCCCGCCTGGCCCCCCTGCGGGCCGCGATGCCCGCCGGTGCCGGCTCGATGGACGCCGCGGAGTTCGCGGCGATGAGCAAGGCGGCGTTCGACCGCGACTGGGTCAGCGCGTTGGTGCGTTGATGGTTCATTCCATCGAGCTGGTCTTCGACCCCGACACCGAGGCGGCGATCCGGCACATCTGGGAGGCGCTCGCCGGCGCCGGGATTCCCAGTCAGGCGCCGGCCAGTCGTCCGCACGTGACGCTGGCCGTGGCCGAACGAATCGACCCCGGGGTCGACGCGCTGCTGATTCCGGTCAGCAAACAGCTCCCGTTTCCCGCCGCGATCGGCGCACCGGTGCTGTTCGGGCGGGCGAACGTCGTGTTCGCGCGGCTCGTGGTGCCGACGAGCGAGCTGTTGGCCCTGCATGCGGAGGCGCACCGGCTGTGTCTTCCGCATCTGGCTCCCGAGGCGATGCCCAACAGCGTGCCCGGTCAATGGACAGCCCACGTCACGCTGGCCCGCCGGGTCGGTGGACACCAACTCGGGCGGGCGCTGCGCATTGCGGGCCGGCCGTCGCAGATCGACGGCCGCTTCGCGGGCCTGCGCCGCTGGGACGGCAACAAGCGGGTTGAGTACCTGATCGGCTGACGCGCCGCGGCCAGCCATGAGGTCGAATCAGGACTCGACACCCCGGTCGCGTGCCGCGCGGCTCAGATGCGGTCAGCTTCGTCGGGATCGGCAATTGTCAGGACCGCATCGACAATATGCGGATCGGACTCCAGCTCACGTTCCAGGCGTCGAAGCTTCTTCGCCACATGCGATTCCGGGGCGTCACCCACCAAGTCGACGCTGGCCACCAAGAACAGCAGCTTCGGTCCCACGTAGAGAAGCCGCACGAAGCGCACCGCGGCGACGTCGGGTAACGCCGCAATCCGCGCGACCATTGCATCACGCAGCGCACCTGAGCCCGGCTCGCCCGCAATGAAGCGTCGGTTACGGTCGATCAGTACCACCGCGATCACCCCGAGCAGGATGCCGATCAGGATCGATGCCACAGAGTCCCACAACGCATTTCCGGTGAGCTGGTGGAGCCCGATGCCGCCGAAGGCCAACGCAATTCCGATCAATGCGGCGCTGTCCTCGGCGAATACCGCGCGCAGCGTGGGATCTGAGGTCGCGAGTGCATGCTCCAGCAAATCGCGGTGATAGATCTCGGCCTCACCGCGCAGCTGATGGATCACTTGTCGCAGCGAAATCGCCTCCATCACCAACGCGATGGTCAACACCAGGTACGCAACCTGATAGCCACCAAGGCTCGAGCCGCCATGAATGATGTCGGTCACCCCGTGCCACACCGACACCACCGCACCCGCCACGAACAGACCCACCGCTGCCAGCAACGACCACATATAAGCCTCGCGGCCGTAGCCGAGCGGATGGCGGGTATCGGGGGGTCGCTTGCTTCGCCGGTCGGCGATCAGCAAGAACACCTCGTTTCCGGTGTCGGCCCAGGAATGCGCGGCCTCGGCGATCATCGATGCGGAGCCCGAGAGCACTCCTGCCGCTGTCTTCGCGACCGCCACGCCCGCGTTCGCGCCTAGCGCCATCAGCACCGTGCGGGTGCTTTCGGTGGCATCGTCGTGGGCGCCGGCGCGGCGAAGATCGGGCTTTCGTTTTATAGCCATCCCAGCGCCGATCATCCCGCAGGTTCCCCGGCGCGGTGTGCGATCGTGGCGATCATGCGACGGCCGCCCAGCGCGCTACAGCCGTCATCCGCCGAACAGCAGGTACAGGCCGGTGAACGTGTAGCCGACCATGACCAGCATCATCGTCAGCTGCCCGGTCAGCTGATGGCCCGCCGGCAGCAACCGCAGGGCCTTGTCGTGGGCGGCGACCACCGCGACGATGTGTCCGGTGACCACGCACGCCACCTTGACGCCGGCCAGCACCGGGGGATCCATGGACAGCACGTAGGCCACGTGGAGGTGCGCCAACCCCAACGGGTTCCAGCCGCGGCCGAACGGGTCGGCCAGCGCGATGGCGGCCTGCTGCCCGCGCTCGACGAGGTAGCTCAGGTAGTGCGCGAAGATGTAGCCCACCACGATCGGGATCAATGAATGCGCCATCTGGCCGGGCAGGGCGCGGCGTTGCTCGCGGTCGACGCCGCCGGTAGCGCGCGCCGCGAGCGAAAAGGTCACCGCCACAACCGAAATGAAGACGATCAGCCCGACCGTTCGCAGCGCCGACGACGTCGGCGTCGGCGCCAGGCCGAAGGCGCGGGTGAGCCGATCGGCGAAGCCGCGCCACGTCGGCGATGACGAGAAACTGTCGAAGGCCGTCGACCCGAGCAGCACCGCCAGCATCACCACCACGCCCGGCCGCACGGGCAGCGAGGGTAGGTGGTCGAGCGGGTTGCCGATGACGATCCTCCGGGTCGCAGGGTTGCGGCGAAATGGTGAGAGCCGCGACACCGCCATGCTGTAGACGCCGAACGGGTCGGCCCGGGCCAACCAGCGCTGCCCGCACAGCCACGCCCCGCCCAGCATCAGCACGGCGTAAGTCAGCAGCCACACCTCGACCCACGGCAGCGACGCGGAGTTCGGGCTGGCCAATTCCATCCAGACGAAGGCGAACAGGCCCACCGCGGCCGGGCGATATCCCCAGCCCTCGGGATAGGACCGGCGCGGCCGACCGAGTCGTTGCGGCGTGACGCGCCGTAGCAGCACATAAACCGTGCGCATCGGGGAGATCACCCGCCAGACCGGTCCGAAAGCCAACGACGCCGCCACCAGCCCGACCCACAGCAGCACGTAGAACACCCCGAGCAGAGCGTTCGACTCCGATTGGGGGCCCCACACCCCGGCCGCCACCACCCACAGCGCGAAAACCAACGCCAGCCCCGCCGCCGTCCAGCGGGTCGCGCGGGCGTCGACCAGCTTCGTCACTGCGGCCGGCAACGGGTGGCCCGGCCTGAGCGGATCAAACCTCGGCCGCCGCCACGCGAAGGCGACCAGCGCGAAGGTGAACGTCAACGCCCATGCCGCCCCGACCATCGCGTAGAGGTACGGGACGGGAAGATCACCCGAGCCGCCAAGACCGTGCGCGAGCACCACCGTCGCGCCATCGGCGCTCACGGCTGGACTTGAATCGTCGCTACCGTGCGATCCAGAAGATGCAACTCCACCTCGACGTTGCCGGGAACGTCGACGCTGAACTGAAAGGTTTGATTGGGCGCGGCCGCCACCTGGAACTTGTGATCGGGCGTCGAGTGCACGTGCAACTCGTCGGTGGCGTCGCTGGTGACCCGGAGGGTGATTTGCTGGTGCACCTTGGCCTGCAGGCTGGCGTTGACCGGAGTGACCTGCCCCTTGGCGATGGTGACATCGACGGTCGGGCCCGCGGCGGGGGGCGCGCTGGGCGAACCACCGCAGGCGACCAGGCTGCCCATCAGCGCCGCCAACCACACCGCAGCGAGAGCGCCGCGAACCGTCATCGCCTCACGCCGCCCGTGGAATCGGCCGCTTCTCCTCGACCGGCTCCGGCTCGGTGAGGGCGTTGTTGATGCGGCCCGCACCCCAGGTCAGGGCGGTGATAACCATGAGCGTCAGGAACAGCACCGCAATCGAGCCGGCGGTGAACAGCCAGCCCGGCGCGTTCTGGTCGCGTTCGCGCTGCAGGATCGTGATTTCCTGAACGAACGGGCGGGTGCTCGACGCGAGGGCGGGAACCTCGGGCGCCGGAATGGCGTCGTCCGCCGGCTCATAGATCGGCACCGCCGTCATCGTGTAACCGTCCTGCACCCGCAGCAGTGTCTTCCACGAGCCCCAGACCGGAACCGGATGGGTGGAACGGTAGTGCCCCGGTCCGACCCGATCGAGCCGGTCGATCACCAGGCCGCGGTTGTTCTCCATTCGCCCCTGCCAGGACAGGATCGTCAGCCACTCCGGGTGGTCGCCGACCATGTTGGGCGGTGTGAGCAGCACGTCCGCCGACACCATGCGCTGCCCGGCGGGGCTGGGCAGGTCCGTCAACGTGATTGTGGCGGTGTTTTGTCGCGGCACGGTGATGTGCAGCCCGTTGGCCACGGCGACGCCGATCACCAACACTGTCAGCGCGACGGCGGAGACGCCGATCCGCCGGCCCGGGAGGCGCTCGCCGGTGAGCACCATTCCGAACAGCGCGCCGCACACCCCGGTCAGCACCGCCACGGGCACGGCCATCGCCAGCGCCTCGCCCCACATCTTCGTCGGCCAGGGGTAGTGGTACACCGCCCCGATCCACAGCGACTCCAGCGATAGCCCGACGGTTCCCACGGCGAGGCCGGAGACGGCGCCAAAAGCGATGGGGCGCTTGAACAATGGGGTCAGCGCGACCAGCTCGACGGCCAGCGCGGGGCTCAGATACAGCGGGAACCAGTTGATCGCGGCTCCCAGGACGGGCCCGACCAGCAGCGCGACCCCGCCCCGCAGAGCGATCGCGAACAAGGCCGCCAGGATCGCGGCTCCCCGTCCCATCGTGATGCGGGCCGCGACCGCCGCGAGCGCGGCCGCCGCGGCGATCATCATCGGCTGCAACACGAGGCGGAATTGTTCGACACCGAAGTCGTACTCGATCTGGTAGACCGACAAGCCGATGAACATTCCACCGAAGGACAGGTAGCGCAGGAATGTGATGAATGCGCCGAAGGCGACCTCCTCGGCCTGCGCCGCCTCGCCTTCGCGCTCCAGCATCAGCACCGCGAACAGGGAAAAGCAGGCCCCGCCGATCAGCATCAAATGCGTTGGGCCCCAAAGAGTGACATCTTGGCCGAAGATCCGGTGCCAGATGTCGTCGAGAGGGAACCCGATCATCGCGTACAGCCCGCAGCCCGCCATCAGCACGCCGCCGACCGGGGCATACCAGTCACGCGTGATGCGCACCGCCGCCGGGCCGGGTTTGCCGAACGGCAGCACGATCGCCAGCATCCCTCCGAGGAACACCCCGAAAAGGCCGATGATGATGAAGTAGTGCGCCGGGTTGGCCAGCGGTCCAGGGTCGCGGCCATTGCCGATATGCCAGCTGACGTCCCAGATGAACCCGAACAGGGCGCAGATGATCGACGAGGTGAACACCAGCACCGGCAGGGCCACCCAGTTGGGGCGGTGAAATTTCTCGCCCACCTTGTCCGCGATCTTGGTCAGCCACTCGATGCGGTGAGTGCGATGCGCATAGCCCACCCACAGCAGCACCACCGCTAGCACCACCGCGGCGACCGACAGCCCGATCACCTGGTTCAGTCCCGCACCGCGCGCTGGTGCGTCGGCAACAAATGTCAGTTCCGTCGACTTCATTGTCATGGCTCCCAACACCCGCCGGGCCGTCCCGGAAGACCTGATTACCGATCCAGCTTGCTTGACCGGAATGCCCCAATCAACGAACGGTCAATCACGGTTTTCCTCGGCCGCGTCGCTTCGCTGGCCGGTGTCTGGCTGTTTGCCGCCGGATCGGCGGTCGCGCAGCGCGACGTACAGGACCACGGCGACGACGACGATCGCGGGTAAGAACGCCGGGACCGCCAGCAGTATCCCGTGGTGGTTCAGGTATTCGACGTGCGCGTTGGTCATTGTGGTGGCATACCCCGCAGGTCCAATGTTGTGCGGCCGTTACCCTACTTTGAACACCGTTTCATTCAGGCTGCCACGACGACGTGGCGGATGTGCGCTGATGCGTTCCGACGCTCGGCTCGGACAGATATGGACAAAGATGCAGGGGAGTACTTGGTGACTCAAGCGGCGACTCGACCGACAGCCGAAGCCGACGACGACGCGGACATCCTTGCGGTGGCCCGGCAGCAGGTGCTGGAGAGCGGCGAGGGACTGAGCCGGGACCAGGTGCTGCAGGTGCTGCAGTTGCCCGACGACCGGCTCGATGAACTGCTGGCGCTGGCCCACGAGGTGCGAATGCGCTGGTGCGGCCCCGAGGTCGAGGTCGAGGGCATCATCAGCCTGAAGACCGGCGGTTGCCCGGAGGACTGCCATTTCTGCTCTCAATCCGGGCTGTTCGCGTCGCCGGTGCGCAGTGCCCGGCTCGACATTCCCAGCCTGGTCGAGGCCGCCAAACAGACCGCCAAGTCGGGTGCCACCGAGTTCTGCATCGTGGCCGCGGTGCGCGGCCCCGACGAGCGGTTGATGGCCCAGGTCGCGGCCGGCATCGAGGCGATTCGCAACGAGGTCGACATCAACATCGCCTGCTCGCTGGGGATGCTCACCCCTGAGCAGGTCGACGAGCTCTCGGCGATGGGCGTGCACCGCTACAACCACAACCTCGAGACGGCCCGCTCGTTTTTCCCCAACGTCGTCACCACCCACACCTGGGAAGAGCGCTGGCAGACGTTGTCGATGGTGCGCGACGCCGGCATGGAGGTGTGCTGCGGCGGCATTCTCGGCATGGGCGAGACCTTGGAGCAGCGCGCGGAGTTCACCGCTGACCTGGCCGAACTGGGGCCCGACGAGGTGCCGCTGAACTTCCTCAACCCGAGGCCGGGCACCCCGTTCGGTGACCTGGAGGTGATGTCGGCCACCGAGGCATTGAAGTCGGTGGCCGCCTTCCGGCTGGCGTTGCCCCGCACGATATTGCGCTTTGCCGGGGGCCGCGAGATCACCCTGGGTGACCTCGGCGCCAGGCAGGGCATCCTGGGCGGCATCAACGCCGTGATCGTCGGGAACTACCTGACCACCCTCGGCCGCCCCGCCGAAGCCGACCTGGAGCTGCTGGCAAATCTGCAGATGCCGATCAAGGCGCTCAACGCCAGCTTGTAAGACACTGGGAAGCGTGGCTTGGGAACTGGGCGCTCCGGTCAGCGCCGGCGTCTACAACGTCTACACCGGGGAGTTGGGGGGAACCGCCGTGCCGACAACGGCACAATTGGGCCTTGAGCCGCCTCGGTTCTGTGCCGAATGCGGACGCCGGATGGTGGTCCAGGTTCGTCCCGACGGCTGGCGGGCGCAGTGCTCGCGGCACGGACGGGTGGACTCTGCGGACATGGAGGCACAGCGGTGACGGAGGACGCGGTGCCCGAGGTCTCCGCGCCGGCCGGCGTCCCCCGCACGTCGCGGGTGCGCGCGGTCGTCATCGCGACGCTGGGCGTGGCGGTGAACGGTGTGGTGGTCGGCGGGGTGTGGGCGTTTATCGCGCCACCGATCCGCGCGGTGGTGGCGATCACTCGCTCGGGTGAGCGCGTTCATGACTACCTGGGCGCCGAATCCGCGCACTTCTTCGACGCGCCCTGCATGCTGTTGGGTTTGTTGACCGCGCTGGCGGTGGTGGGGGCGGTGCTGGTGTGGCAGTGGCGGGAGCACCGGGGGCCGGGGATGGTCATCGGGCTGTCGATCGGCATGGCGATCGCTGCCGCCGCGGCTTCGGCGACGGGGGCGGGATTGGTTCGCTGGAGCTACGGCGCGTTGAACTTCGACGCGGTACCGCTGTCGGGAAAGCCGTCGGTGGCCTATGTCATCCAGGCCCCGCCGGTGTTTTTGTCCCAGGGGCCGTTGCAGGTGGCGATGACCCTCATGTGGCCCGCCGCCGTCGCCGCGCTGGTCTATGCCCTGCTGGCGGCCGCGGATGCCCGCGACGACCTGGGGGCAGTTCCGCTGGCCGCTCAGCCTGCGCATCCGCTGCCGATGGAGCCGGAGGCCCCGGAAGCCGCGGTGTCATAGCGGACTTACAACGGGCGGTGGGGGACCTTCCTACCGGTGATGACCTTGGCCGCGATCTTGGCCAGTCGCGCCATGCCGACGTAGGTCATCGGGTGGAACAGCGTCGGCCACGTGGTCCTGATCAGGTGCTCGGTCAGGGGTCGGTCGCCGAACCGGTCCGTGAGCCAGCGCAGCGTCATCGGGGCGGACAGCGGGTGTAGAACGATGTGTTCGTTGAACGCGTCGCGGTGGTAGGTGACTCGGGCGCCGCCGGCCGAATAGGCGTCGGCGAGCTCGTCGATGTCGTGCACGTCGATGAGGTAGTCGTGCACGGCCTGCACGATCAACACCGGCGGCGTCGGCACCGCCGCGCCCAGCTTGATGCTGTCGAAGACGTAGGTGACCTCGGGCGTCGAAAGGATGTCCTCGAGCGGCTCGTCGAGGTAGTCGCCCAGGTCCTTGCCCGCCATCCGGAGGACCGCCTCGATGGTCGTCATATTCTCGAGCGCGTCGAGCAGGGCGCGTCCCTCTTCGTTGGTGTGTTGCTTGATGATGCGATCCAGGTCCGGGTAGATGTGCGTGAGCGCGGACACCACCAAGGCGGGCAGACCGGCGAGCAGGCTGCCGTTGAGCCGGCGAAAGGTGTTGCCGAGGTCGCCCACGGGTGACCCCAGCACCGCCCCCACGATGTCCAATTCCGGTGCGTATTCGCCGCACATTTCGGCGGCCCACGCGCTGGCCAGCCCACCGCCGGAGTAACCCCACAGCCCGATGGGCGCCGAGGGCGACAACCCGATCCGTTCCGAGCTCAGAGTGGCCCGGATCCCGTCCAGGACGCGGTAGCCGGGCTCATACGGCGCCCCCCACGAACCGCGGAAACCTTCGTGGTCGGGCACCGAGACGGCCCAACCTTCGGCGACGGCGGCGTTGATCAGCAAAAACTCGAACTGGGTCAGTGACCCGAGGGCCTTCGCCCTGCGCCGCAGCGCATACGACGGAAAGCAGCGCGACGTCATGGCGTCGATCGCGCACTGGTATGACAGCAGCGGGCAGGTCTGCCCCGGAGCAAGGCCGGCCGGAGCGATCACCGTGGTGACCGTCGCCTCGGGCTCGCCGTTCATGTCCATCGTCCGGTAGAGCAGCTGGACGGCGCTGACGGGCTGCGGTATCAGGCCCAGGAACGCCAGCTCGACGTCGCGCGAGCGCAACACCCTCCCCGGCTCGGCGTGCTGAAAGCCGGGCGGCGGCTGGTAGAAGGGGTCGTCGGAGGGCAGCAGCGGCCGCACCTTGCGCCGCAGCTCCTCGTGCGGCGGCCGGCCGATCCACAGCGCGCCGCGTTCCCCTGCCAAATTGCCGAGTTCAACCATTGAGGATCCCTTCTTGGCCACCCGGCATTCTCGCGTATGAACGGGCGGTAGCCAAAACGTAATCGCCGCATTGTGAGCCAGTTCTCGTCTGTGGAACCCATTGGCCCAGCTGACGGAAATCAAACCCGCTCAAAGCTGGCCCGGTGGCCGAAACGCGGCGAATTCGTCGGTGACCCGCAGCTGAGAATCGGTGAAGTGGTAGAGCGCCGCCGGCCGCCCGCCGCTGCGGCCGGACTGCGCGACGGTGCCGGTTTGGGTGATGACTCCGCGTCGGGCCAAAACCCGTTGCAGATTCGTCGCGTCGACCTGGTAGCCCAGCGCGGCGCCGTAGATGTCGCGGAGGGAGGACAGTGCGAATTCCTTTGGTGCCAAGGCGAATCCGATGTTGGTGTACGACATCTTGGCGACCAGCCTGGTGCTGGCGTGGGTCACCATCGGGCCGTGATCGAACGCCATCTGCGGCAGCGCGTTCACCGGATGCCAGCGGGTGTCGGGCGGCAGCTCGGGGGTGGCGGGGGAGGGCACCAGCCCCAGGAAGGTCGACGCGATCACCCGGGTGCCCGGCACCCGGTTCGGGTCGGAGAACACAGCAAGCTGCTCCAAGTGAGCCAGCTCTCGTAAATCGACCTTTTCGGCCAGTTGGCGCCGCACCGACGTGGTCAGGTCCTCGTCATTGCGCAGCCGGCCACCCGGCAGCGACCAGGCGCCCTTCTGCGGATCTCGGGCACGCTGCCATAACAGCACGTTAAGCTGCGGTTTTTCTGTTCGGGGGGCCGCCGTAACCTGGCGAACCTGGAACACGACCGCGAGCACTTCGTGGGCGGTGCTACCATTGGCCATGTTTTCGATTGTAAGTCGAAAACCTTCCCGGGACGAAAAGGAGCCCCCATGACGGTTTTGAATCGCATGGACACGCTCGCGGATGACATGGCTGCCCGCATCACGGACACGCCCGGCGGCTACGCCGGCCTGGACCCCGATGAGCAGTGGGCCGACGAGATTCGCCGACTGGCGAAGTTGCGCGGCGCGACCCTGCTCGCGCACAACTACCAGCTGCCCGCCATCCAGGATGTCGCCGATCACGTCGGCGACTCGCTGGCGCTGTCGCGGATCGCCGCCGACGCGCCCGAGGACACCATCGTGTTCTGCGGCGTGCACTTCATGGCCGAGACCGCCAAGATCCTGAGTCCGGACAAGACCGTGCTCATTCCGGATCAGCGGGCCGGCTGTTCGCTGGCCGATTCGATCACCCCCGACGACCTGCGTGCGTGGAAGGACGAACACCCGGGCGCCGTCGTCGTCTCCTACGTGAACACCACGGCGGCCGTGAAGGCGCTCACCGACGTCTGCTGCACCTCGTCCAACGCGGTCGACGTGGTCGAGTCCATCGACCCGGACCGCGAGGTGCTGTTTTGCCCCGATCAGTTCCTGGGCGCCCACGTGCGTCGGGTGACCGGTCGCAAGAACCTGCACGTGTGGGCCGGTGAATGCCACGTGCACGCCGGCATCAACGGCGACGAGCTCACCGACCAGGCCCGCGCAAACCCCGACGCCGAACTCTTCGTGCATCCCGAATGCGGTTGTGCCACTTCGGCCTTGTACCTCGCCGGCGAGGGTGCCTTCCCGGCGGACCGGGTGCGGATCTTGTCCACGGGCGGCATGCTCGAGGCCGCCAACCGGACCCAGGCACGCAAGGTTCTGGTGGCCACCGAGGTCGGCATGTTGTATCAGCTTCGCCGGGCGGCGCCCCAAGTCGACTTCCGCGCGGTGAACGAACGCGCGTCGTGCAAGTACATGAAAATGATCACCCCGGCCGCGCTGTTGCGTTGCCTGGTCGAGGGCGCGGACGAAGTTCACGTCAACCCGGAGATCGCGGCGGCGGGCCGGCGCAGTGTGCAGCGCATGATCGAAATCGGGCAGCCGGGCGGCGGCGAATGATGACCCATCCCGATTGGGCCGATACCGCCGACGTCGTCGTAATCGGCACGGGCGTAGCGGGATTGGCCGCCGCGCTGGCCGCCCATCGCGCCGGCCGCAATGTCGTCGTGCTGTCGAAGGCGGACCAGGCGCGAGGGGCGACCGCGACGCACTACGCGCAGGGCGGCATCGCCGTCGTGTTGCCCGGCAACGACGACTCCGTCGACGCCCATGTCGCCGACACCCTCGCCGCGGGCGCGGGCCTGTGCGATCCCGACGCGGTCTGCTCGATCGTCGCCGACGGCTACCGCGCGGTGTCCGACTTGGTCGGTCACGGGGCGCGGTTTGACGAATCAGTTTCCGGCGGTTGGGATTTGACACGCGAAGGCGGACACTCTCGGCGACGCATCGTGCATGCCGGTGGCGACGCCACCGGCGCCGAGGTCCAGCGCGCGCTCGACCACGCCGCCACCATGCTCGACATCCGCACCGGCCACGTCGCCCTGCGGGTGCTGCACGACGGTGCCTCAGTGACCGGGGTGCTGGTGGGCAACCAGGACGGGTACGGGATCGTCAGCGCGCCCTCGGTGATCCTGGCTTCGGGCGGCCTCGGGCACCTCTACGGCGCTACCACCAATCCCGACGGTTCCACCGGCGACGGGATCGCGTTGGCGCTGTGGGCCGGTGTCGCGGTCAGCGATCTCGAGTTCATCCAGTTCCACCCCACGATGCTGTTCGGCGGCCGAACCGGCGGACGGCGTCCGCTGGTCACCGAGGCCATCCGTGGTGAGGGTGCGGTATTGCTTGACAGGCAAGGTAATTCGGTAACCGCGGGCGTTCACCCCATGGGCGACCTGGCGCCGCGCGACGTCGTCGCGGGGGCCATCGATGCGCGGCTGAAGGCCACCGGCGATCCGTGCGTCTTCCTCGACGCGCGCGGCATCGAGGGCTTCGAGGCGCGGTTCCCCACCGTCACCGCCGCCTGCCGGGCCGCCGGCATCGATCCCAACCGTCAACCCATTCCGGTCGTTCCGGGGGCGCACTACAGCTGCGGCGGCATCGTCACCGATGTGTACGGCCAGACCGAACTGCCTGGGCTGTTCGCCGCGGGCGAGGTGGCCCGCACCGGAATGCACGGCGCCAACCGCTTGGCGTCCAACAGCTTGCTGGAGGGTTTGGTGGTCGGTGGGCGCGCCGGAAAGGCCGCGATCGCACATGCCGCGGCGGCTGGGCGTCCGCGCGCGACG
>Ga0306919_10000704_pt1 | contig 15170 bp, 12 predicted proteins | sample flu12Cox44000172_FD_203764 | JGI IMG/M metagenome (GOLD analysis project Ga0306919, IMG submission 203764) | Lab enrichment of tropical soil microbial communities from Luquillo Experimental Forest, Puerto Rico - flux4day.12C.oxic.44.000.172 (v2)... | ecosystem: Environmental > Terrestrial >... | reverse complement strand
ACGTTATCGACACGACCCAGGAAGTAGCGCGCACTTATGACGCTCAGTGTACGCCCGATTTCTTCGGCTTCAACGCACAGGACGAGTTGCAATATCGAGGTCGGCTCGATGCCTCGCGCATGACCCCGGTCCCGAAGGCTCGCCGCGACCTATTTGAAGCGATGAAGCTGGTGGCCGAAACGGGCGGTGGACCGAAAGAGCAGCTTCCCTCTATGGGTTGTTCGATCAAGTGGAGGCACTGAGATAGTTCTTTTGGCGCGTTCGGCGCGTTGTCACGACGACGCCTCCTGATGCCGCCAAGCGAGTTGCGCTATCAAATGGAAATCGCTCACTCGCCGTGCGCGGTTTGGTCGCTTCACTCCGCTGACCAAATCCCCGTGGTCACCGATCCAAAACGGACTGGATAGCCCTGTCGTTCGCCTGCTGTGCGAGGTTGGAAGGTGTGCCGAATGCATTGCGCACGAGGGCGGCGCGCCTGAAGGCAAGCGGAATGACAATTACTGGCACGGCGGCAGGACGAAGGAAATGATCGAGGTGTGGAAACTCATTAAATCGCTACGATGCCGAATGCCCGCCAAAGCACCGGCCCGATCTCATCCTGATGGATATTCAACTGCCGATCATGGATGGCTACACCGCCACGCGCACAATCAAGGCCGATCCTGCGTTGCGATCCATCCCGATTATCGCGGTCAGCGTCTTCGCGAATGTCGCGTCGGGTCCTCACGCCGTGGCGCTTGGACGCCTCGACACGGTAGCGTGCCAGCGGGTCAAATGGGCAAGCTCTGGAGCAATCTTTATCTCTGCCAGACGGCCGCTAATATCGATTGCGACCAGCGCAGTGATGTCGGCGATGGTGAAGCGGTCGCCGGCAATGAATCGATGCCCCTTTAGTTCGCGATCCAATCGCTCCAGACGCTGATAAACTACCGTCCGCTGCGCCTCACCATATTCCGGGAACTGCTTAAACCGGCCTTGAAAGATCGGATTGGAATTTTGGAAGGTGCGTCCGATTGGAGCGAATAACTCGAATTCCATTCGGCGGTTCCATCTCTCGATGTCCACTTGCTCACGGAGGTCGCGCCCTAACAGGTTCGGTTCGGGGTGAAGCCCCTCCAGATACCGGCAGATTGCAACCGACTCGGAAAGAAACGAACCGTCATCCAGCTCCAGCACCGGCACCCCGCCTGACGAATTCTTTGCAAGGAATTCAGGCGTCCGGCTTTGCCCAGCTAAAATATCAATCTCTACCAGCGTAAGATCGATGCCTTTTTCCGCCGCAAAGATGCGAACCCGACGGGGATTCGGTGCCACAAAATGATTGTAGAGCTTCATGGGACGAGCGTTTCAATTCCTCAACGCGGTGGAACGACCTCACATTTCACCCCGGAAGCATTACTTCGTTGGCGCGGACTTGAGCGGGACTCAAGCATGGTTGGTTTGGGCTTTAACCGTTCAACGCCCCGTGCCGCGTACCCTCTCATCCTGCCAGATAGCGTTCCCGAGGATTAATGCGTCCCTTTGGGCACGTAGCCCAAAGAATGCCTTATCCCTTCAGCGACCGCGGTGAGGACGTGCCGATCCGAAGACAAGCGTCCCACCAAGAGGGCGCCTTGTATGCCGGCCGCAATCTGGGCGGCAACATCGCGCGGGCGTTGATCACCGATGGTGAATTGACCCCGTTCCACGCCATCGCGAACCACGTCTTCAAGCCAATCGAGATGCATCTTGGCGAATCGGTGCAAACTAGCTTGCACTGACGATGAGATTGCGCCGAAGCCGGCGGCGAAGGACCCACCGGGACACATACGCTCGCCCTTGCCGTGAATTTGACGGAACAAGTCGAAATAGGCTTCAAGACGTTCCGCTGGCTCGCGCCCTTCAGCCTTTTTAAATTGCGCGCTCGTCCAGTCTGCAGCGCGCTGGAGCATCGCGACAGCAACGTCGTCCTTCGAATCGAAATGATGGTAGAGGCTCGCTTTGCGGACGCCGACTTCATCGGCGATATCCTGAAAGCTGAAGCCATGGAAGCTGCGCGTCTGCGTCAGGCGCTGAGCTGAATCCAAAATTCGATCCCGTGTATCCATGCTACCTATCGTAAGGTAGCCGACCGATTTATACAAGGGCTACACATCACAAATCTTTGAATTGACTCCTTGGCTACCTATCGGTAGGTAGGGCAAAGCAGCAGCGCAGAGACCGCTGTCACTTGGCCCTAAGTCGGGGCGATAGCCAGCTAAGGAGATGTGACATGAACAAGCATTTTATCGCCAAGAAATATCTTCCGATCGCGCTAGTTTTGGCTGCGTTTACCGCTGCCGGCACGGCGCCGGTGTTCGCCCAGCAGTCAGGCTCGGATGCTGGCATTTCGACCAGGAATGCTCCGCCATTCGTGCATAAGCAATACGGCGCAGTCGTACCCTCTAGTGTCGGACGCCCAGACCCGTTCGGGGCCAATAGATGGTTTAACCGATAGTCAACCAGTCAGCGCAGGGCGGTGATATGTCCGGGGTTAAAAGAAAGCGGAATAGATCGGCCCCGGACATTTCCGTCGCATTAAGCGCTAGCGCAACGCACGCCGGATTAGGGACGCGTCATGCGGACCGAGGCGGACTGGAGCTGTCTAATCCAGTGCAAAATGCGTCGCTGAGTATTTCTTCGTCACTGACCTAGCGCTCTATGCGCCTATTGGAACGAGCTTGCCGAACCCCAGGGTCGGATGCGCAGAGGACTTTCATTAACGAGAAGGCTGCCATGACGATACCAACCTATCTTCCCTACTACGTTCTAATTGGTGCCATCGGCATCATCGGCACCATTCTGTTCGGCTTGCGCAACGCGTTGGCTCAAGCCGCGTGGCCGAAACACGATCGCACTCTTGCGTTTGGGTTCTCCGCAGTCATTCTCATTGGCTGGTTTCTGCTCGCCCTCGCGCTCGGATTAACCGGCGCTTACCAGGCAGCGCCTGATCGCATTCCAACGATTCAATATGGCATCTTCATCCCGTTCCTAATTGGCGCATGGTTGATCTGGCGATTGCCGGTTGTAGGCCGGGTCATCGACACTGTGCCGCAGCCCTGGATCGTTGGCGTGCAGCTCTATCGGGCGCTCGGGGTGATCTTTCTAATCCTCTACGCAGCGGACAAGATACCGGGCCTATTTGCTTGGCCAGCCGGAGTAGGTGACGTCGTCGTGGGTCTTCTCGCACCCGTCGTGGCACTGGCCTATGCACGCGATCCGCAGCGAAACGTGGGACGGGTCACGGCTTGGAACGTCCTTGGCATTCTCGATCTCGTCGTCGCGATCGCGACCGGTTTCATCACGTCGCCTTCCACGCTTTTTAGCTACGAGCCACCCAATGAGTTGATCGCTATCTTTCCGCTTGTGCTGATACCGATCTATCTCGTGCCCCTCTCACTGTTGCTACACCTCGCGTCGTTGGCGAAGCTGCACGGCTGGTTAGCAAACAGAAGCAAAATCGCGACGGCCTAAGCGTAAAGTCTTCGACGATTACACTGGTTCAATCGCTGCGCTGACGAATTTTCACCGTCTCGACGATAATCACTGGCGCGCAGTGCAGCCCGCTCATCAATGACACGCCACCATGGTGGCGGATTAGAGGGAGAATTTCCGGGTTACGTGCTACCGGCCGCCGCGACTGTTTGCTCAGACATAATATTGCCAAGGCTGCGAACCGCTCAGACTCTAAAAAAAGGCGCTCGCGATCAATCCAGCGCGTGTCAATTCGGTATCTGAGATGGTTGCGCTGGTTGGCCAGTCCACCGTCAGATTCGGAGGCTTGTAGCGTTGTAGGCAGTCGCGCGTTGTAACAGAGGTTCTTGCCGTCGTCGGCAATCACAAGGGCGCCCCTGCCAAAAATGGGAATGGCACTGATGCTGGCACCGTGAGACCCGCGACTCTTCCAGAGCAAGGCGCGTAACGGTTGGCGGCTTGTGCTGCCAACAACTCTACAGGCCGACGAATCCAGCGGTGGATTGGCCCATTTAAAAACAGGCTTCGGGAATTAATTGCAGGCGTAATCGCGTTGCGAAAAATGGGAGGCCAACAGCAATGAAAAGGGGGATCGATGGGTAGACCTGGAGATGCGGCTCGGATGGCTAAGATGCGCACCCGCCGAGCGCCCTTTACAGATGCGCGCGACGGTCGGCTCAAAAGGAAAGTCCGACGGGCTTTCTTGTGGTCCGGAGGCAAGCCGCTGACGACTACTGAATTAGTGAAACAGTGCTATTGGTCGCTGAACTTCCAGGGCGAGGAAATCAAGAGTTGGCATCGTACCAATGTATCGCGAGTTGCTGATCTGCTTGCCATTCGGATCGGTCGAGCGACGAGCCAAGGGCGACCGATCATGTGGTCACCACGGCCTGAGCTGATGCAGGACCGGCGTTGGGTAGGACTCAAGCGTGGGCGATCGTCGCGACGGACGGAATAACCACTACGACATGCCCACCGCTTGTAAACAACAAGGAAAAGCAAGCGAAGCGTGCCGGGTCAGCGGTGACGCCTTGCCGCCTCCAGCTTCCCCTGCGCTTCCCAATTCTGAGCAAGAGATAAGCCAGATCAATAAGATCAATGACTTAGGCGACTAAACCATCTGTCTCAGTAGCAGTGGGTGCAGGTTTTATGCGGGTCGTAAAAGATAGCAGCCGGCTGATCACCGGCAGCGAGAGCTGGGATCATGTTCGCAACAGCCTAGCTCCCCGCTCCAGATCTCAATGCAACATGCATGCAACATGCATGTAGAACGCAAGTAAATGACTTGCGCATCGACTGACAGAATACAATTCCGCTGGCCAGCAGGCGTGACCCCCTCCATCAGCGCCATAAAAGGGGGGTAAGGGTGCCGGCCCAATCGAATAGAAGCGTTACCTGGTTTGAATTTGCGCCCTAGTCGACAGAGAGGCGCTTCCCGCTTTCCTAAAAAATCCGATTTCAGCCGTGGCTTTCACGTCGGCTTCGATGTGGTCCGAATCTGATTTTTCTCCAGCAGAAAAATTGAGCCGTGGGTCGGGGGATGAAAAAGCCGTACTTGGATAATCTCGGCCATCGTTCTGGCTGCTTGGTTGCCGATGAGTATGTGGGCGTCAAGCGTGGCGGCTCTATGTGGCGGTTTAGGTGCGATTGCGGTGCGATGCATGAGGCATCGATGTCTACTGTCAAGCGCAAACGCTGTCTAATCCGTTCGTGTAGATGCTTGAGACGCGAAATCTCGGAGAATGCTTACGAGGGCAGCCTCGGCTCGGCGGGTTATTTGTGCGCGCTAAGGAAAACGTAATCTGCTGAATAGGGGACGCTGCGAAAGGCGCCGGCCTGATCGCACGCGCCTTGGGCGGCGCCGCCATGGCTGTTGATCCGCTGCACGGTGGTGACATCCGCAAGCGTCCCGCTTCCGCGCCGGTTCACGACGTCCAGCTTGAGCCAGGGAATGTCGTTCACCGTCGCGCCAGGCGCGTTGCCGACCGCCTTGCCGGTGACGGCGCTGCCGTCCCCATGCTCCCAGGTTGGCCCGGCGTAATGGCGGCCCACCGTCTTGTCATCGAGAAGGAGGGTCGCGATCGGCTCGCGGAACACCCAGGCGAGCTTGCCCTCGTTTCCGGGCGCGCACTCATAGATCTGCGCACCCTCGGCATGGAATGTCGCGACGATGTCCTCGCCTGGCGCGGCAATCGCCGGCGGCATCTGCGCCAGTCCGCCATCGACCGGAAATGCTGTCGCCAAAATCAGCGCAGTCAGCAAACGCGGGCATGCCATTGTCTATCCTCCGCTGAGCCGGGGTTCATCCGATGAACTCTTTCCTGCCTCTCCGCAAGGCGTATGTGAGGTGCGCAGCTACTGCCGCGCTTTTGCGGCTCTACTGAAATGTGCGCACGGAATGATTGGCTGATTCTCGATACTGACCGGCGCCGCCGCCGTTATTGTCAGTGCGGATGACGACATGCGAAGCTGAAGCGGCACCATATCCGCCGTAGGTGGACCGTTATGCAAGCTGCCGAGGCCATAGCCGCGACGTACCTACCCGAAGCTTCGACCGCGCAGTTGCGCGATTTGAGCAGCCGACTGCAGGCTGCTCACGCCGCACTGAAGGCGGCCGGCCGCGAACTAAACCTGACGCGCGGCAAACCTGCGACCGAGCAGGTCGCGCTGTCGGATGCACTATTGACCGCGGTCACCGGCCGGGCGGACTGCCTCGCCGAGGACGGCACCGATTGCACCAATTACTACGGCAGCCCGCAGGGCCTGATCGAGACCCGGCGGCTGTTCGCGCCAATCATGGGTGCGCCACCCGAACAGATACTCATCGGCAACAATTCCAGCTTGGCGCTGATGCACGATGCCGTGGTGTTCGCGCTGTTGACCGGCGCGCGCGACGGTGGCGAGCCTTGGAGCCGCAGCCGCACACCAATCGCGTTTCTCTGCCCGGCGCCAGGCTACGACCGCCATTTCGCGATCTGCGAGCAGTACGGCATTCGCATGATCCCGGTGCGGCTGACCGGCCATGGCCCAGATATGGACGAAGTCGAACGGCTTGTCGCCGATCCGCAGGTCAAAGGCATGTGGTGCGTGCCGAAATACTCAAACCCGACCGGCGAAACCTACGCGCCGGAAATCGTGGAACGTCTCGCACGCATGCCGGCCGCGGCCGACGACTTCCGTGTGCTCTGGGACAACGCCTATGCGGTGCATACGCTGACGGAAACGCTCGATGACCTTGTCAACTTCATAGACGCTTGCGCACGCGCCGGCCATCCGGATCGCGCGCTGGTCTTCGCCTCGACGTCGAAGATCACCTATGCCCAGGCGGGGCTCGGACTGTTTGCCGCTTCGCCGACCAACATGGCGCGGTATCTGAAGCGGCTTGCCTCGCGCACCATCGGGCCCGACAAGCTGAATCAGCTGCGCCATGCGCGGATGTTCGGCGATGCCGCCGCCATCGACCGGCACATGCAGCGCCAGCGCCGGCTAATCGCGCCGAAATTCCAAGCCGTGCAGGACGTGTTTCGCGCCCAGCTCGGCGGCACCGGCGCGGCCCGCTGGACCGAGCCGCGCGGCGGTTATTTCATTTCGCTCGATGTGACGGAAGGCTGCGCCAAGCGGGTCGCCATGCTGGCCAAAGATTGCGGCGTGGCGGTGGTGCCAGCAGGCCGTACCTTTCCTTACGGGCGCGATCCGAACGACACCAACCTGCGCATCGCGCCGACATTTCCGCCGATTGAAGAAGTGCGCCAAGCCGCGCAAGCACTGGCCACATGCACGCTGCTGGCAGCGACCGAAAAACTATTGCGCGACCGCGGCGCGAACGATTGACCACGCCTACCTAGCAGGACCGAGCCCCTCGCTGCGTGGATACCACTCTCGGCGTGAACTTTGCCGCAGTGCCATTGGTCACGACGCGAGGCGCAACTGGATCGCGCCCCGGGTGTTTGCAAACCTGGTTCAAGTTTGTCCATGTACTGACACCGTTCAGGATTGCGCGAGTATATATGGCTTCATATCCAAAAACCTAGGGGAAGGCTGCTTGATCCAATTTGCCAACCTCTGAGCCAGGGCTGGACATGATAAAATCCGACTTGATAGGGCGCATCGCTTCTCAGAACCCGCACCTTTACCAGCGAGACGTAGCGAACATCGTCGATGCCATATTTGACGAAATCGTCAAAGCTTTGAGTCGCGGGGATCGAGTCGAGCTTCGGGGTTTCGGAGCCTTTTCAGCCAAGATTCGCGGAGCGCGCAAGGGTCGCAATCCCCGGACTGGCGCTGAAGTGCGGGTCGCACAAAAAGCCATTCCGTTCTTCAAGACTGGAAAAGAAATGCGCAGTGGGTGCAGGTTTTATGCGGGTCGTAAAAGATAGCAGCCGGCTGATTACCGGCGGCGAGAGCTGGGATCATGTTCGCAACAGCCCAGCTCCCCGCTCCAGAACTCAATGCAACATGCATGCAACATGCATGTAGAACGCAAGTAAATGAGACTGACAGAATACAATTCCGCTGGTCAGCAGGCGTGACCCCCTCCGGCAGCGCCCACAGAGGTGGTCGTGCCCACCCAATGCCTTCGAATAGAAGCGTTACCTGCGCGTGGATTTCAGCCTAGTCGACAGACATTCGCATTTCTGTTTCTGCAAAAAATTTTTTTCAACGGTGGATGTCGGACGGTGGGGGTGTCGATGCCAAAGAAGGGGGCATTTAAGGATTATGCGGGCTGGGCGCTTGGTCGCCGTCTCTTTTGTGGGGGAGAAAGCATCACAACGCCGTTTGGCTTTAGGTGCGATTGCGCTTCAGAGCACAGGGCCATGCTACATTGGAGCGCCTGAGATCGGCAGTAATCAAAGCCAGCGAGCGCCCGGGTGTCATGACGCGAATGCTGATCGTGCTGTGTACGCTGCTAACAGTGATCTGCCTTTCGTTGGCCCAAGCGGAGGAAACGACAGTTATCACGCTGTCCTGCGACGGGACGACGAAAGTGTATGTTAAAAGGGAAGAGAGCAACATAAACCCGGTCACCAAAATGGGCGTGGTCGTAAGCCTCGCCGAGCGCACAGTATCGTTTGATGGCCACGTCGCTCACATTGACCATGTCAACGCTGCCGTCATTTATTTTGGCGGCGATAGTGTGAAAGATACGACTGGCTACATCGATGGAAAAACCGGGGCCATGATGGCAACGAACATGGAGGGCCATGAGTATTATGAACTTGTCTGCCCTGCCGCGACTGGTGCGTTCTCAGGTCTGCACGACATCGCGGCGTCTGACAGCGGCAAGGTTGAAAAAACAGTCTCCGCCCATGACAGGCACAAACATACGTCCACGGACCGCCCCGTGCCTTCGAAGAAGAAGATGAAGAAGTCGAAATCGAAGTGATCGATGTGCGGACAGCCTCTGCTACTCTGGCACTGTGTCGTGGAATTTAGTGTAGTCGAGCAACAAACGACCTTGCGGCGAAACGCTAGTGATGTCCTTATAACGATGCTGCCAGCGGATATCGCCCGGATAATAGATCTGACGCGCATAAAGTTGTTGGGCGGAGTTGTCATCGACGCCGCCGACATTAAGAACCAGAATTGTATCGCTCGCGGTGAGATCAGACACTGTCAGTCCGTGTAGCGGACTGTCCTTATCAATGACGTGAAACAGGTTCCAGCTAAATATGAATATCGGATGGTCGCTGCGATCGAGCTTCAGCTCGTGGATGCGTCGGAATTGTTCGCCTTCCTTTGAGTGCTCAACGCGAATGATCCACAGCCGCGCGTTGGCCCGTGAGATCAAGTCGTGCCGCGCGTTTGCCATGCGGATCATCAGCGTTTGTCGCCCTTCGTGGCGCGCGATCACGGGGTTATTGGCGAACACGAAACGGGCGCGCGGACGCGAGAAGCGGGTGAAAATCAGGCCGGTCATAACCGCAAGAAAACTCATGCCGGTGAAGATTTCGATCGTCGCGATCAGATGCCCGTAATTAGTCTGCGGATGCATGTCGCCATAGCCGACCGTGGCGAGCGTCTCGATCGAGAAGTAGAAATAGGCGAGCGGTCCATTCTGGGCAGCGTTGGCGATCGGCTCATGACCAAGGGAATAAAGGAAGCCAAACACCGCGTTGAGCGCTACAAACAGCGAGGCAGCGGAGCCAAAGAATACCGGCCAAGAGACGGTCATGGAGCGATGATAAAGATCGCTCCAAAATCTCTGGCCCAGGCCGAGGGTTTCAATATCCCGCTGAGCGAGCCTGACGAGGCGACTTTTTCGTCTGAGCTTGGACAATGTAGTGATCCTCTGTTCGGGCGAACTCTGCGCTTTTCAGCGGGGCCATCGGCCTCAATTTACCCCAAGTCACTATCGCGCGTGGAGCTGACGCTAAAGGGCGAAAGTCGGAAGCACTGCAGCTGCCGTCGCCGGCAAAGCTAGTGCGCGCCCGGAATTAGAGAACAGCCAAGAATCTTGGTTAAAGTCGATACAAGCGCGCGGAAAAGCTAATACAGATTATTTGTAAAAAGAGACGCCGCAGGCCTGATTGCCGACGCGAGTCTGAATGGACTGCTTGACGGCGGGTTTACCCGCTTTCGGGAAACTATAGTCCATCGTCGAGACAGTTCCTTCCACCGTGGCCTGGACTACGTCGAAAGCTCTTTGGCCTATCGGATCGTCGCCAAGCCTAAAGGTGCGAACATCGATCCCTACCATCCCCGGACCGGGAAACGCAGTGAATTTGCCGTCAGACGTATTGAAGCAGGAGATGTAAAGATCGCGGTCGTGAAATAATTTGTTGTTCGTATCATTGAAATCGCGCAACGCTTTAGCCTCGTTGGTCTTGAGGGCGCCGGCGGCGCGATCCAGCATCGCTCTTGCTTCCTCTGCCGTCCCGAATTGTTGGGTAATGGCCAATGCGACGCTAAATGTCAGAGATGTCGCAAGGGCAGAAGCAACAAGCGTGTTCATCGCGCTGGCAACAAGTGCTAGCGCAAGCGATATTCGCGATGCCATTAGACCCCCCCAGTCCTGTCCCGTGAGTATGTTATCTGAGTCGATGCGCCGGACAAGCTAGTTTGGGATAAGGCTGAGGTTTCGCGTGGAATTTTGCGCTGTAAGCGGAGTTCGGGATTTTTTGCAGCGCTAATTGATCATTGAAGACCATTTCGCCAATCGCAATTCTCTGCTGTAATCCCACTTTGAAAATCGGCGTAGTCCTGAGCTGTGATGGGCAATGCGACGGCGCTCCAGAGCAAGCAGCAAACCGGCTAACGCGCAAAGCCGCAAGGCGAAAACCCTAAAGGCTGTGCGCCAGCGCAGTTCTTCCCCAGCCGGCCAGGAAACCGAGGTCGCCCGGCTCACCCGCGAGCTGAGCGAGGCCCAGGAACAGCAAACGGCCACAGCGGAGGTTCTTAAGATCATCAGCACTTCGCCGACCGAACTCCAGCCCGTGCTGGAGGTAGTCGCTAGAAGTGCGGCGCGCTTCTGCGAAGCGGACGACGTGACCATTTTTGAACTCGACGGGCAGTATCTGCGTATTACGGCCGCCCACTGGGGTGCGGTTCCGCAAGATGTCGGCGCTCGTTTCCCGTGTGTTCGTGGACATGTTTCAGGCCGCGCGGTTCTCGACCGAAAATCTGTTCATGTAACCGATCTCCACGCAGAGGCGGAGGAATTTCCCGAAGGAAGCGCCTTCGCGAGACGGTTGGGATTTCGGACGACTGCAGCTGTTCCACTGCTACGCGAGGGAGTGGCGATTGGAGCAATTGTGCTTCGACGTGCCGAGGTTAATCCGTTTACGAATAAGCAGATTACGCTTCTCGAAACGTTTGCCGCCCAGGCCGTCATCGCCATCGAGAACACGCGGCTGCTCAATGAATTGCGCCAGCGGACGACTGACCTCACTGAATCGTTGGAGCAGCAGACGGCGACCTCAGACGTGCTGCAAATCATCTCAAGTTCGCCAGGTGACCTGGAACCCGTGTTCCAGGCCATGTTGTCGAATGCCACGCGCATCTGCGAGGCCCCCTTCGGAAATCTGTATCTGTGCGAGGCAGATGCTTTTCGCGTGGTTGCTGCACACCACGACTCCCCAGCCTTCGTTGCGGCGCGCACGCGCAATCCGCTGCTGCGACCACCGCCGGACGCGCCACTGGGACGCCTCGCAATCAGCAAGCAGGTGGTCCAGGTCGCCGATATTAGGACGCTGCCGTCCCGCGACCATCCATTCGTGGCCGCCGGTGTGACAGCGGGCTATCGGACCGTTCTCGCGATCCCGCTGCTCAAGGACGATGAACTGATTGGCGCATTCACGATGATTCGCCAGGGGGTCCGTGTCTTCACTGACAAGCAGATCGCGCTGCTGACGAACTTCGCCCGCCAGGCCGTCATCGCTATAGAGAATGCGCGGCTGCTGAATGAGTTGCGCCAGCGCACCACCGATCTGACCGAGTCGTTGGAGCAGCAGACGGCGACATCAGAAGTCCTCCAGGTCATCAGTTCGTCGCCCGGCGGGCTGGAGCCTGTGTTCCAGGTCATGTTGCAGAATGCAGCGCGTATCTGCGAGGCCAAGTTTGGCGCGCTTTATCTCTATGACGGAGAAAGATTTCGCGTCGGCGCATTACACAATGCGCCAGTCGCCTTTGCCGAGTTTCGCAGGCGTGAACCGGTCTTTCATCCCCCGCCGGGGACGGGTCTTGCAAAAATCGTAGCAACAAAGCGGACGTTTCATGACCTCGACATAACGCTGGACAAGGGCTACGTCGATCGCAATCCAATCGTCGTCGCGGCTGTGGAATTAGGCGGTTTTCGGACTGTACTGACCGTTCCCCTGCTCAAGGACGACAACCTCCATCTATCGCCAGGAGGTTCGGCCGTTTACAGATAAGCAGACCGCACTGGTAGAGAACTTCGCCGCGCAGGCCGTAATCGCCATCGAGAACACGCGGCTGCTCAATGAGCTGCGGGAATCATTGGACCAGCAGACCGCCACAGCCGACGTCCTCAAGGTCATCAGCCGCTCCACATTCGACCTGCAGACCGTGCTCGATACGTTGATCGAATCGGCCGCTCGCTTGAGCGACGCCGACATTGCCTCGATCAATCGCCAAGATGGCGAAGCCTGGCGGCAGGTGGCGCAATACCGTGAATCGACCGAGACATCGCAGTTCATGGCGGCCAATCCCATCGCATCGGGTCGAGGAAGCGTCGTTGGCCGCACCCTTCTAGCCGAGAAGCCCACACAGATTGTCGACGTTCTCAACGACCCCGAATTCAAGATGACTGAGGTCGCGAGGCTCACCGGAATGAACACGTTGCTCGGCGTGCCGTTGATGCGAGAAGGCGTGCCGATCGGCGTCATGGTGATGCAACGCCGCGCCCTGGTGCCATTCACCGACAGGCAGATCGAGCTGCTGACCACTTTCGCCGACCAAGCGGTGATCGCCATCGAGAATACGCGGCTGCTCAATGAGCTGCGCGAGTCGCTTCAGCAACAGACCGCCACGGCGGACGTGCTCAAGGTCATCAGCCGTTCGACTTTCGACCTACAGATCGTGCTCAACACGCTAGTCGTATCAGCGGCGCGTTTGTGCGAGGCGGATACCGGCATTATTCGACGGCGCGAGGGCGACACCTATCCTGTCGCCGCGACCTTCGGCCTTACCAGGGAGCAGCGCGAGCATTTTGCGAGCTACTCGATAAAACCGGACCGCACATCGGTTTTCGGGCGTGCGATTCTCGAACGTCGCACAGTCCACGTTCCAGATGTTCTAGCCGATCCCGAATACGATCGTCCTCAGTTACAAAGCTTTGTCAGCGTTCGTACTGGGCTCGCCGTGCCGCTGGTGCGGGAGGGTACTGTTGTTGGTGTCTTCACACTGCAGCGCAAAGAACAGCGGCCTTTTTCTGACAAACAGGTCGAGCTGGTCACCACTTTTGCGGACCAGGCGGTGATCGCGATTGAAAACGTTCGGCTATTCGACGAAGTACAGACGCGGACGGAGGAATTAAGTGAATTGCTCCAGCAGCAGACCGCCACCGCCGACGTGCTCAAGGTCATCAGCCGTTCGGCCTTCGACCTGCAAACCGTGTTGCAAACACTCGTAGCCTCTGCTGTGCGAATTTGTGACGCCGAGAAAGGCGCAATCACTCGTCAGAAAGGTGGCGTGTTCTATCGGGCGGAGTCTTACGGGTTCTCACCTGAATTTATGGATTATGTCAGGGGTATTCCGGTCGAACCAGAACGCGGTACGGCCGCCGGACGGGCTTTGCTCGAAGGCAAAGCGGTTCATATCGCCGATGTGCGAGCTGATCCCGAATACAATTTCGAGGCGCAGAGATTCGACTCCTATCGCACGACCGTTGGCGTTCCGATGTTGCGCGAGGGCGTGCCGATCGGCGTCCTAGCGCTGACACGCTCCGAGGTCCGGCCATTCACCGACAAACAGATCGAGCTGGTTCAGACCTTCGCCGACCAGGCGGCGATTGCAATCGAGAATGTGCGGCTGTTTGACGAAATCCAGGACAAGAGCCGACAGCTTGAAGAGGCAAGCCAGCACAAGTCGCAGTTCCTGGCCAATATGAGCCACGAACTGCGCACACCGCTCAACGCTATCCTCGGTTATACCGAATTGATGGCGGACGGCGCTTACGGCGAGCCAGCGGAGAAGATGCTTGGCATCCTCAAGCGCCTTGAGGCCAACGGCAAGCATCTGCTTGGACTGATCAATGACGTGCTGGATCTATCCAAGATTGAGGCCGGGCAACTCGTCCTCGAACTCTCCGATTACTGCATCCAGGATATTGCCCAGACGGTGCGCAGCACGCTCGAACCCTTGGCAGCCGATAAGAAGCTCGGGTTCAAAGTCGACGTCGCCTCCCAACTGCCATCCGGCCATGGCGACGGCCGCCGCTTGACGCAAGTCCTGATCAATCTCGTCGGCAATGCAATTAAGTTCACGGATACAGGTGAGATCGCCATCAAGGCGGAAGCGCACAACGGCTCATTCCATGTATCGGTGCGGGACACCGGGCCGGGCATCTCATCCACGGACCAAGCCAGGCTGTTCCAGGAGTTTCAGCAGGCCGACAATGCCATCACCAAGAAGAAAGGCGGGACCGGGTTGGGACTCGCGATCTCTAAGCGCATTATTGAGATGCACGGCGGCCGGATCTGGGTCGAGTCGCAGCCCGGCCAAGGCTCGACATTCACTTTCACGCTTCCGGTCATCGTCGAGCGGCAGGTGGAAGCGGCATGAGCAAGCGCATTCTGGTGGTCGAAGACCAAGCGGATAGCCAAGCTGAAGCTGACGAGGAAATGATTACCTTTAATATTCCGGACGAGGCGCTAGAGCGAGCTGCGAGTGCCGAGCTGCAAGCCTTCACCTGGATGTATTGCACTAAACGGCTATTACTGAACTGCAACTGGCCACAGTAGCGTTGGCGCACTAGTTCCGGCAGCTTGGCGATATTCGCGCAATCCGCCGCGAGTCCCTTCAGTGAACCGCGCATGTCCCCCGATATAAAATGTGAGCGCGCCGCAGATGTGCCCGCGTAGCAAATATTTGCTAGCAGGCCCCGCCATCCTGTCACCTTTTGTCGCATAACTTCGTTTGTTGTTTATGTCGCATCTCGTCGCTTGCTCCTTAGAAGTATCCTGCTTTCAGAGCTGCCAGCGGGAAGTGTCGAATTCCCG
>Ga0306919_10000693_pt1 | contig 15265 bp, 15 predicted proteins | sample flu12Cox44000172_FD_203764 | JGI IMG/M metagenome (GOLD analysis project Ga0306919, IMG submission 203764) | Lab enrichment of tropical soil microbial communities from Luquillo Experimental Forest, Puerto Rico - flux4day.12C.oxic.44.000.172 (v2)... | ecosystem: Environmental > Terrestrial >... | reverse complement strand
CGCCTACCATTCGAGCCTAGCTCGCATGCTCGCCACATAATCCGGGGCCGACACCTTTGGAGGACGCCATGACCATCAAGAAACTAGTTCTGATTGCTGCTGCCGCGTTGCTAACCGCCTCACCGGCGCTCGCCGCGGATGACATGCTGACCATCGGCTTCACTGTGTCGCGCACCGGCAAGCTCAATAACGATTCGACGGCGCAGATGCGCGGCTTCGAGTTGTGGCGCGACGAGCTCAACGAGCAGGGCGGCATAAAAGTGGGCGGCAAGCAGTACAAGGTGAACTTCGTCAGCTATGACGACGAGTCGGTCAATGCGCGCGTCCAGCAGCTGTATACCCGCATCATCAATCAAGACAAAGCCCAGTTCCTGTTCAGCCCATACTCCTCGGGCCTGGCAGCGACCGCAGCAATCGTTTCCGAGCAGTACGGACGAATCATGCTGACCACCGGGGCTGCCGAGGAGAAGACATACAAGCTCGGCAACAAAAATCTCTTTCAGGTCTATTCGTCGGCCGACCTTTATCTGGCCGGCGCCATTGCGGCCGTGAAGGAGCTCAATCCCAAGTCCCAAGTTGCCCTCGTTTACAAGGACGATCCCTTCTCGAAGGCGGTGCTGCAGTCCGCGCGCAAACAGGTGAGCGAGGCAGGACTCACGACGGTGCTCGATGAGGCATATAGCCCGGAAACAACCGATTTCGGTCCCGTCATCAACAAGATCATCTCCGCGAAGGCGGATGTCCTACTGGGCGGCGGCCATTATCCCGATGGCGCGACATTGGCCCGGCAACTCTACGACCATAAGGCTGGGCTCAAATGGGTCACCCTTCTCGTTGCTCCGGACAGTCCGAACTTCGCCACGCTGGGCGAAGCGGCGATCGGCGTTTCGGTCCCCTCCCAGTGGGAGCCGCAGGTCTCGTTCAAACCTGACTTTGGCCCGACGGCCGCAGAGTTCACGCAGCGCTTCCAAGCGAAATACGGAATCGAGCCGGGTTACCATGCGGCCGGCGGCTATACGGCGGGTCTGCTCTTGCAGCGCGCAATCGAGCAGGCAGGCTCGCCCGAGCAGGCCAAGGTCGCCGGTGTGCTCAACAGCATGGACGTCACCACGATGTTCGGCCGTACCAAATTCTCGACCAACCCCAAGGAGCATGGCCTGCAAACGGGCCACGAGATGGTCATCGCCCAATGGCAAAGGAAGGGCGGCAACGTGGTGAAGGAAGTGATCTGGCCGAAGTCGGCCAAGACCTCGGACATCCTCTATTGAAATCGAAGATGGAGGGCCGCTTTCCGGCCCTCCATCACGCAGGGGGCTAGTTCTTCAAATGGCTGGCGTCATTGCTTCGATCATTGACGGGGTACTGGTAGGCGCGGTGTACGGGCTTGCCGCCATGGGCTTGACGCTGATTTGGGGCGTCATGAACGTCATCAACCTCACCCACGGCGCCATGATCGTGCTCGGCATGTTCGGCCTGTATTTCCTGACATCAGCTCTCGGGCTGCCACCTTACGGCGCGGTGCCCGTCACGATAACGGTGGGGTTCGTCTTCGGCGTGCTGGTGTATTGGATTGCCGTGCACCGCGTCATCGGCCGCGCGCACCTCATGAGCCTGCTCTCGACGTTCGCAATGAACATGGTCCTGATCGGTCTCGGTACCGCGCTGTTCAGTACGAGCCCCTACAATGTCCCAGTCCCGCTGCCTGGAGTGACGTGGAGAGGATATACCTTCACCGGCACGCACATCATGGCGGCCGTGCTGGCCTTGGTGATCGCCGGCCTGCTTTACCTTTTGCTCTACCGGACGCGGATCGGAAAAGCGATCCGCGCGGTCGCCGACAATCGCGATGCGGCCGAGCTCAACGGCATTCCGACCACTCAGATTCTGTCCTTCGCATTCGGGCTGGGCGTGGCGCTTGCGTGCGTCTCGGGCACGCTGATTGCGACTTTGTTTCCGTTCACTGTGCTGTCAGGCGGCGCCTACGAGTTGAAGAGCTTCGTTGTCACGGTGCTCGGCGGACTTGGCAATCCGGCGGGGGCGCTCGTTGGCGGCGTTGCACTCGGGCTCATCGAAGGCATTACCACCTCGTTCATGCCCGTGAGCTGGACCCCGATTATCGAATTCGTCCTGTTCGTCGTCGTGTTGATCCTGTTCCCGCGTGGCATTTTTGCATTCTCCAGAGCCTGAGCCGATGACAGCGCACGAAAGTTCTCAGGGACCGGCCGAGGTCGCGGTGCCGCGAAGCGCGGAGCGCAATGGCTTGCTTGCCGTCTTCTTGCGGCAGCCCTTCACTTGGCTGATCGCACTGGTCGGACTTGCATTCGCGATCCTGCCGGTGTGGGGCGATAACGTGCAGCTACGCGAAAGCCTGTTGCTCGCGGCGGTCTACATGACGTTGGCAAGCAATCTGAACATCGTTCTCGGTTACGCTGGATACGTCAACTTCGGCAACATCGTCTTCTTTGGGCTTGGCGGCTATGTTTGCGTCTATCTAGTGAGCGAATGGCAATGGCCGCTCGGTGCGGCCGCCTTGACCGCGGGCATTTCGGTGAGCCTGCTCGCGTTGATTTTCGGACTCGGCATTCTGCGCTTGCGCGGGGCTTTTTTTGCCTTGGCGACGATCGGCGTCAACGAAGCGGTCAAGGCTTTCGTCGCGAACTTCGAACCATGGGGCGGCGCGGCGGGAATTTACCTCTCGCTCGACGTCTATGAGCCGCTCGGCGGGCCCGGAGAGGCGTTGTGGATTGTCTATTTCCTCATCGTTGCCGTCATGACCGCATCGCTGTTCTTGAGCTATGCGATCAAGAGTTCCAAATTCGGGCTCGGACTTCTGGCCATCGGAGAGAACGAGGATGCGGCCGCCGTTCTCGGCGTGCATACCCCGCGGTACAAGGCGCTCGCCTACAGCGTGTCTGCTTTCCTGCCGGCGATTGTCGGCGGCCTCTATTTTTTCAAGACCGGCATCATCGAGCCCGGCGGCGCATTCGATCTGACGCGCTCGATCGAAGCAATCGTCATGGTCATGCTTGGCGGCATCGGCAGCGTGACGGGCGCGGCAGTCGGGGCTTTCCTTTACGAAGAACTGCGCGGCATATTGCTCACAACGGAGGCGTTCTCTCATTTCCAACTCGTGATCGCGGGCTTGCTCCTCCTCAGTATCGTGCTGTTTGCGCCGGGAGGGCTCATGGGCTTTGTCTACCGACGTTGGCCGCGTGCGCGGAGGCTGCTCCAATGACCGCGCTCCTCGAGGTCACCGCGATCAACAAGCGCTTCGGCGGAGTCCACGCGGTTCATAATCTGAGCCTCACGGTCGCAGACGGCGAGATCCTCGGGCTGATTGGTCCTAACGGCGCCGGCAAATCGACCGTGTTCAATGTCATCAACGGTGTCTATCCTCCTGATCAGGGTCGGGTCGTATTCAAAGGGCAGGACATTACCGGCGAAGCCCCTTACCGCATCGCTCGCCGTGGTGTCGCCCGCGCCCACCAGATCGTTCAGCCGCTCGCGAGCATGACGGTGCTCGAGAACTGCACCGTGGGAGCCTGCTTTGGGCAAGCGAATCTTCCGCTCGGGCGTGCGCGAGATGTAGTGCAGGAAGCCGCCGAAATCGTCGGACTCACCGATCGATTGGATCACCTCGCGGGGCAATTGACGACCGCCGGTAAGAAGCGCCTGGAACTTGCCCGCGCGTTGAGTGCGCGCCCCGAGTTGCTATTGCTCGACGAGGTGCTTGCCGGTCTCAACCCGACCGAGATCGAGCGCATGATCGTGGTGATCCGCCGTATCCGTGATCGCGGCATCGCTATCTTGATGATCGAGCACGTGATGCGCGCGATCATGAGCCTGTCGGACCGTGTCGTGGTCCTCAATCTCGGAAGCAAGCTCGCGGAGGGAACGCCTCAATCGGTTACGCGCAATCCGGACGTCATCACTGCCTACCTCGGCGAGGCGGAGCCAACTGCTGCCAGCGAGGGGATCTGAGATGGGCGAGCCGGTTCTACATGTTGAGGCGCTGGAGGCGGGCTATAACGAGGTCCAAGTGCTCTGGGGCGTCTCGCTCGCTGTGGCGCGCGGCGCCCTGACGACACTGGTTGGCGCCAATGGTGCCGGCAAGACGACTAGTCTGCGCGCTATTACCGGAAATATCCGACCATTCGGCGGCAGGGTGCGGTTCGCGGGCGAAGACGTGACACGGCTCGCTCCGCACGCCAAGGCTGCGCGCGGGCTGGTTTTGGTGCCAGAAGGGCGCCAATTGTACGCCACGATGAGCGTGCAGGAGAATTTAGAGATGGGCGCGTTCTCCGCGCGTGGGCGGCGTCGATTAACCGATCGGCTCGAGCAGATTTACACGCTGTTTCCCCGACTGAAGGAACGCCGTCGCCAAAAGGCCGGCACCTTTTCCGGTGGCGAGCAACAGATGCTGGCGATTGCGCGTGGAATCATGTCTGATCCGGAAGTCCTCATCATCGATGAATTGTCACTCGGGCTCGCCCCTGTCGTCGTGCAACAGCTCGCGGGCACCCTGAGAGCTTTGAAAGATTCGGGCATGACCATCCTGCTGGTCGAGCAGAACGTTCGCCTCGCGCTCGCCTTGAGCGACTATGCCTATGTCATCGCTGAGGGGCGGCCGTTCATGGAAGGACCGTGCGTCGAGCTGGCGCGGAAATCCGAAATTCGTACCGCCTATCTGGGACTCTGAACGTGCCGGCTGCGGGTTCGCGTTCTCCCACGACCCGTCATGCCTCTAAAGTCAGGCCAACCGGCCGATTGAACCAGTCCCCGGAAAATATGACTTGGAGTTTGCGCTAGATCAAAACAGTCGCGATGCGCAACTGCTGAAATGCGCCCTCGTGAACGGGTGCATCGCATGTTCCAGGTTCGCATACACGGCCGGGGCGGTCAGGGCGTCGTGACAGCCGCCGAGTTGCTTTCGGTCGCAGCGTTTCTCGAGGGCAAGCACGCGCAGGCGTTTCCGAGCTTCGGCTCCGAGCGCACCGGCTCCCCGGTCGTGTCGTTCTGCCGCATCGACGACAAGGAAATCAGGCTGCGCGAGCCGATCCTCGAACCGGACGGCTTGATCGTCCAGGATCCGACGCTGTTCAAAGCAATCGACGTGTTCCAGGGGCTCAGGCCGGACGGCTATCTCCTCGTCAATACCAACAAAAGCTTTGACGAGCTGCGTCTGACCGACGTGGTGGCAAAACTCCCGAAAGGCCATGCCCGCGTGTCAGCCGCGACCGAGCTCGCCTTGAAACATATCGGTCGCCCGTTGCCCAACGTGGCGCTGCTCGGTGCTTTCGCCGCGTTGACCGGCATCGTGCATCTCCATTCCGTAATCACCGCCATCCGGCAGGCGTTTTCCGGCAAGCTCGGCGAAGCCAACGTCGCTGCAGCGACCGCCGCCTATAACGCCACCGCCGACGCATCTGCGGCAGCGTGAGATTCGGGCATGTTGAAACAGATCGAGGGATCGCGGGCAATGGCCGAGGGCATCGCGTTCTGCCGGCCGGAAGTCATCTGCGCTTATCCGATCACCCCGCAGACCCATATCGTCGAAGGCCTGGGCGAGATGGTGCGTACGGGAGAACTCAAGAACTGCGAATTCATCAACGTGGAGTCGGAGTTTGCTGCGCTGTCGGTCGCGATCGGCGCCTCGGCGGCCGGCGCTCGCGCGTACACGGCCACGGCGAGCCAGGGCCTGCTGTTCATGGCGGAAGCCGTCTACAACGCTTCCGGGCTTGGACTGCCGATCGTCATGACGCTCGGCAACCGCGCCATCGGCGCACCAATCAATATCTGGAACGACCATTCCGACGCCATGTCAATGCGTGATGCCGGATGGATGCAGCTCTTCGCCGAGACGAACCAGGAAGCGGTCGATCTGCACATTCAGGCTTTCCGGCTGGCTGAAGAGCTGTCGATGCCGGTGATGGTGTGCGTCGACGGATTCATCCTGACCCATGCCGTCGAGCGCATCGACATCCCCGATCAAGCCGACGTCGATGCGTTCTTGCCGCCTTACGAGCCGGTGCAGATGCTCGATCCGGAACAGCCGATCTCCATCGGCGCCATGGTCGGGCCAGAAGCGTTCACAGAGGTGCGTTTCCTGCAGAATTTCAAGCAGAACCTGGCGTTGCGCCTGCTTCCCGAGTTCGCCGTCGAATTCAAGGCACGTTTCGGGCGGGAGTCTGGTGGGCTGCTCCGCACCTATCGCGCCGACGACGCGGAGCTCCTGGTCGTGGCCATGGGATCGGTCAACGGCACGATCAAGGACACGATCGACGAGATGCGAGCCGACGGCTTGCGTATCGGTCTCGTTACGCTCGTATCGTTCCGCCCGTTCCCGACACAGGCACTGCGCGAGACATTGGTTGGGGCGAGACATGTCGTGGTGATCGAAAAGAGCTTTGCCATCGGCATGGGTGGGCAGCTCGCCAATAACGTCGATCTTGCCCTACGCAATACTGCAGGGGCGCCGCAGGTGCATTCTGTTGTCGCCGGACTCGGCGGGCGCCCAATCACGCGGCCGTCGCTGCACAAACTGTTGCGTCGCGCATTGGTACAGCCGTGGGAAGGCGTGCACTTTCTCGACCTCAACGAAGCAATCGTCGCAAAGGAGCTCCATCATGTTCGCAAACTACGGCGATCGGGACCTACCGCCGAGAACATCCTGCGTTATCTGAGCGCAAGCGGCCAGCGTCAGGCCGCGGAGTGAGAGGACGCCATGACGGAATTGGACACGACCTCGCCGGCGACACAGAAGCTGCGCTTCTATCAGAAAGGCACCTTTACGGTGGGCAACCGCCTAGTGTCGGAGAAGGAACGTTCCGTTCAAGCCTCGATTGATCGATCGAACGCGCTCACCTGTGGCCACCGCGCCTGCCAGGGATGCGGTGAGGCGCTCGGCGCACGCTATGCCATCGACGCCGCCATGCGAGCGACCGCGGGCAAGCTCATCGCGGTCAACGCCACGGGTTGCCTCGAAGTATTTACGACACCCTATCCTGAGACCTCCTGGCAGGTCGCGTGGCTGCATTCGCTGTTCGGCAACGCGGCTGCGGTCGCCACCGGCGTCGCGGCGGCGATGCGCGTCAAGGGACGAAGGGACGTGCGCACAATCGCGCAAGGCGGCGACGGCGGCACGACCGATATCGGATTCGGATGTCTGTCCGGAATGTTCGAGCGCAACGACGATGTGCTCTATATCTGCTACGATAACGAAGCGTACATGAACACCGGTGTGCAACGCTCGTCGGCGACGCCGCCCGCCGCCCGCACCGCCACCACGCCGGCAATGGGCCCGGAGCCGGGCAACGTGTTCGGCACCGGCAAGAGCGTGCCGAAGATCGCCGTCGCGCACGGGATCCCCTACGTCGCAACCGCGTCGGTCGCCGACCTCCATGACCTGGAGCGGAAGGTCACCAAGGCAATGGGCATCCATGGCGCGCGCTATATCCACATCCACGTGCCATGCCCGCTGGGTTGGGGCTCGGCGTCGCATGACACCATTCGGCTCGCCCGCTTGGCGGTGGAATCCGGGCTTTTCCCGCTGTTCGAGGCCGAGCATGGCGTGGTGACCGCCAGCCGCAAGATTCGAAAGATGGTGCCAGTCACTGAATACCTGCAGCCGCAAAAACGGTTCGCGCACCTGTTTTCATCCGACCAAGGAGCACAGCAGGTCGCAAAATTGCAGGCGCTCGCCGCTCGCAACATCGTCGAATTTCATCTCCTCGAACGGGAAGGAGATGCATGATGGAACACCCATTCGCCATCACGCTCGACAGCGGCACGAGCCTCGCTAACCACACCGGTTCCTGGCGTACCTCCAGGCCGGTTTATGTGGACCGGCTGCCGCCGTGCAATCACGCCTGCCCCGCGGGCGAGAACATTCAGGGCTGGTTGTCCCATGCCGAAACCGGCGATTACGAAGCCGCGTGGCGCCTCCTCACGCAGGACAATCCGCTGCCGGCGGTGATGGGACGGGTGTGCTACCATCCGTGCGAAACGACCTGCAATCGCGCCCAGATCGACGCGGCGGTCGGGATCAATTCGGTCGAGCGCTTCCTCGGCGATGAGGCGATCAAGCAGGGTTGGAAGTTCACCCCACCCCCAACCGAAAGCGGCAAACGCGTGCTCGTCGTCGGCGCCGGGCCCTCTGGTTTGTCGGCCGCCTACCACCTGCGCCGTCTGGGACATGCCGTGGAAATCTTCGAGGCCGGGCCGATCGCCGGCGGGATGATGCGCTTCGGTATTCCGAAATATCGACTGCCGCGAGACGTGCTGGATGCGGAGATTGCGCGCATTCTCGATCTCGGCGTGACTCTCAACCTCAACGTCAAGGTGATGAACATCGTCGAGGCGATGACGATGCGCGGCTTCGACGCAGCGTTTCTCGCCGTCGGCGCCCATATCGCCAAGCGCGCCTACATTCCGGCGGGGGAAGCGGCGAAGATTCTCGACGCCGTTCAGGTCTTGCGCTCCATGGAAGGCGAGGCCAAGCCGCTGCTCGGCCGGCGCGTCGTGGTCTATGGCGGCGGCAATACCGCACTCGACGTCGCTCGCACCGCCAAGCGGCTGGGCGCGACCGAGGCGATCATCGTCTATCGCCGCACGCGCGACCGCATGCCGGCCCACGACTTCGAGCTGGAGGAGGCGCTCGAGGAAGGCGTGATGATGAAGTGGCTCTCGACCATCAAGCGCATGGACGAGGGGATGATCACGGTCGAGAAAATGGTCCTCGACGCCACAGGTTTCCCGCAGCCGACCGGAGAATTCGAAACGCTCGAGGCTGATTCGCTCGTGCTCGCGCTCGGGCAAGACGTCGACCTGTCGCTCCTCAATGGCGTGCCGGGACTCGAGATCAAGGACGGCGTAGTGCGCGTCGGGCCGAACATGATGACAGGTTATCCCGGCATTTTCGCCGGCGGCGATATGGTGCCGGCCGAGCGAACCGTCACGGTTGCCGTCGGCCACGGCAAGAAGGCGGCGCGCCATATCGATGCCTGGTTGCGCGGCGGCACCTACGAGCCTGCGCCTCGACACGAGATCGCCACCTTCGACCAGCTCAACGCCTGGTACTATGCGGATGCGCCGAAAACGGTACGCCCGATGCTCGAAATGGTGCGGCGGAGGGCGACCTTCGAGGAAGTCACGCAGGGACTCGATGAAACCAACGCGCTCTATGAGGCGCGAAGGTGCCTCTCCTGTGGCAACTGCTTCGAGTGCGACAACTGCTACGGCATTTGTCCCGACAATGCCGTGATCAAGCTCGGGCCCGGCAACCGATTCAAGTTCGACTACGATTTCTGCAAGGGATGCGGGCTCTGCGCCCAGGAGTGCCCGTGCGGCGCGATCATGATGGTGCCGGAGGCAATCTGATCCGCGCCTGGCGCGCAGTTTTCCATCTCCGATAGCCGGAGTGTGCAGTCGTACGCGGGCTGAACTTCCTAAGGCATGTACCCATAAAATTACGATTGTTCGGGCAATCGCTGACTGCCGCAGACGCTACTTGTCGATTCTTGTCACACGGCCGGAATTTGTCACCAACATAAGACGTTCTCTTTTGAATGTAGAGATCGGCAAACATCGAATGGAAAATCCTAAAATTGTTCGTCAGTTTGAGATTTCCGCATCGCATACTATGCTCTCGATGGTTATAGTTCTCAATCGCACTTTGGATGGAGGTCCAAAATGAAACTGCTGAGAATGATGGTATCTACGCTGATGATTTTGGTCGGCGCAAAAGCCTTAGCGGCAAGCCAGACTTGCCAGGATACGGATCTCAAAAGGCAGGTCCTGCATTATGCGTCTAACCTCACTCGCGGTTACTACGCGAAATGGAATGAAGTCAGCTGCACGAGTTCGCCGGGCTCAGAGGCTCTTGTTTTCTCCGTTCGCCACGTTGTGAGCGAGCAACACGATGGTCAAGGAAAGTTATTCATGACAATCGCCCGTGTTGAACGAATCGTGGTCGACGGAAATGGCAACATTGATCCCAATCGCGAGGCACAGTGGAGCCAATACAAGGACGGGCCGATCGATCAAGGACAGTGAATCGGAGATTGTTCCTCTAGCACCTGGCAAAGACCGTCTAATCGTTTTGCGTGCATTTTTTGGACGAGCCGATGTGACCGGGCCGATAAAACCACAAAAAAGTGGCGCTGGGATCTGCGCGTTAATGAGTACACGGCCTTCCATGCACGCAGATGTCAAGCGATAGCGAGGTATAATGTAGATGCGCTGGATTCTATGATGAGATTGTCACTGACCGCGCGAACTCCAGGCGTTAACTCGGCTGCCAGACGAATCGCTTGTTTCTCTGCCGGAGAGCGGACGCCCCCCCACAGCTCGACTGTTCCGTCGTGGACGATCACGTTGAGCCGACGGGTTCTCGCCCATGGCTCCGCGCGCAAACGCGACAGCAGTTCCTCGCGAATCATCCGGTCGCTGGTCGCGGTAGCTGCTTTGATCTCTTTGCGCGCGCTGGCCAGCGCTTGAACCAGATTTGCACGGCTGACGATCCCAACCAGCTTTCCATGGCTCACGATAGGCACCCGCTTGATGCCGTTCTTTTCGAGCAAGGCAGCGATATGGCGAAGGGGCGTGTCGGGAGTTGCAACGACGACATCGCGCGTCATGACGTCGGCGACCCTGCGCCCATTCGACTTTACGAATTCGGCCGCAAGCGGCTGCGCTCCGATGAGCAACGCGAGCCACCGAGACCGGCGCCGCTCGGTATCCATTTCGGTGCGCCGTATCAAGTCGCCTTCGCTGACGATTCCGACCAAATCTCCACCGTTAGAGACGACCGGCACGGCACTGACCCGATTCTCGAGTAGGATTTCGGCGAGATCCTGCACGGAGCATTCCGGGCCCACGGTAATGACCGTGGAGACCATGACATCAGCGGCTTTCATATCGCCACTCCGGTCAATTTTCAGCGCCTGCCCTTTCTGATAGAGCCAGGCGAACAACGCATCCTTCTGCGTCTCCCCAAGACCCATCTCAGCACACAGCGGCAGATGCCGACATTGACCTGAATCAAAATCGAATTCGCGCTCCAAGACGGGCGATTAGACCTCCCGCCCGCACGAGAGGACGCCGCTCGGCGAATCCGGACAGGCTTCGAGACGAATTTCAAAAAACAACTCTATGCAAAGCAGCTTTTGGCATCGATAGTCCTCCAAACGCTGGATTCGGTTTGGCTTCAATCCCATCTCACGGTTCGACCACCGGAAAAATTGCGACGCGAGGTCGCGTGGAGACGCACAGATGGCAGCAAGAGAGACGAAACAGCACAATAAAGAGAATAAGGAGAAGGCCGTCTATGAGGTGACGGCGGCGGAACGGAAGTTTAGCACGCGCGGGTCGATGTCCTGACCCTGCGCACTTGCGTTGGCAAGTCGGTCCACAATGCCGTTTAGAAAGTCCCCGTCAGCTGTCGCGAGGGCGTCCATGACGAGCGCCCACCCGACTTGCTGGTCGGGATGGTCGAAATCAATTTGCGAAACGCACCATGCGCCGCGACAGGGCATCGCAGGGCGTTGCGAGAATGCGTGGCAACTCAGCGCGCAAGAAGCGCAAGCCTTGCCGCACGGCAACACCGCGCTCCAATAGGAAGGCGCGGATCTGATTGATGATGCCGGTGCGCTGACTGACCAACCGCTCACGCACGCGGTGGAGCGCCTGCAAGTCGAGCTGCTCGGGGTCTTGGTCGCGACGAACTTCATCGTCGGGCGCGACCGCACGGTGTTATGACGGCCATCTGGGGACGAGGTCCCAAAATTCTTTGGGACGTCGGACGTTCTCAAAGATTTTTGCAGTCGGATATTAGCGACGGGGAGGTTTGTTGGGGGGATGGCAGGAGCCACAGGGCTTGCTCGGCGTGACCTTATTTGGCGTTGCTTCTGTTTGCGCAGAATTGAAGGTAAGCGCCGCACCTGCGATCAAGATCGCCGCCGCGAGCGTGACTGCGCACATAACCACCCTCTGCAGATTACGGTATGAAGGCGCCGGTTCCTTGGCGTGTTGCATTGTTAATCTTCCTTTCTTTCCGGTCCCTTAAATTAACAATAGATCCTATTGACGTTCGCGTCCTGCCCTGCCGAGCGCGTGGCAGCGGACGGGTTGGGTTGAAGCGTGGGATCAATGTCCCCTGTCACCTGTGCGGACGCAATGCGCGCCCGCGCCATACTCGTCTACTCGACAAGCGGTGCCGGGTTGTCAGGGCGATGTTATTTTTAGGAGATGCCGCCCAATTATTGTTTGTTTTATGCACGTTAGGCTATTTGGCATGCGCTGGCGTTGTCAATGGGGCCGCACCAGCGCTGCAGTCCCTTTGGGGAAGCCGCCTTCGAGTCTGCGAGGCGGGGGTCGCAGGCTTTGAATGCCGAAGGAATCAGCGCCCGTGAAGACATGACCTATCCGTCCAGACCAGGACATCGCATTTGTTGTTCGCCTGCCACACCTGGAGGACGAACTGTGACAGGCCTGCCACGCCGGGCAAAAAAGCTCAGGCAACCTGCGACTCCATCGTTAAATCGCGTGCCGTACCATTGACAAAAAACGACGCCAGGCCCTAACGTCGGCCCGCGTACATAAAGAAAAAAATACATAATTGGGCGGCATCTCCTAAAAATAATATCGCCCTGACAACGCGATATGGGTCGGACCACACGGTCCGAGCGTCGCGGGGTCGTCGATTGCGCCCCCGCGTGGTCAGGGGCGATTTTCGATGCAAACAGCCAGGATTCTCGCCGATTCGACCCAGCCGGGGGCACGAACCGACGCGACCTCCGAGTCGGAAAACAAGCTGCTGGCGCTGATAGCGGGCGGGCTCATCGGGACAATGGCTTTCGCTCAACCGCTCGGCGCGGAAGAGCTCGTATTGCACGCTAAGTACTATTCGAGCGAGACCTATTTGGAGTTGATGAGCTACGTGCAGGAAATTGGGGGCGAACAGCCCAGCATCGGCAGCCCACACGAGTCTCCGCACAATTTTTCTCCGCACAACTTTACACCGATCGATGGCGAGACTTATTCCGCCCTGCGCAATTTCGTGCAGCGGATCGGGGCCAACCAGTCAGTGCCCCTTAGCGGAGACGGCTCAGCGCCCCACTCCGTGCCAGCCAGCGACGAGACCTACTTGGCGCTGCGTGATTTCGTGCGCGAGATCGGGGGAGACGACTCTGCGCCGGAGCAAGACAAGCAGCTTCTGCTGGCGGCAGCCGAACAGCCAAAAGCGGCTAATCCCGCCAAGGCCAAGGCGGCCAAGCCGGCGAAGCCAATAAATCCCGAAGACGCGACCTATGTCGGCTCGCAGGTCTGCACGGGCTGCCATGCGAACCAGAGCGCTCGGTTCGGTCAGACCGTCATGGGCAAGATCTTCCTGAAGAATCCCCGCAACGCCCAGGAGAAAGCGGGGTGCGAGACTTGTCATGGCCCGGGCTCGGCGCATGTGGCGGCTGGGGGCGGCCGGGGAGTCGGCGGAATGATTTCCTTCCGGGCGGACGATGCGAGCCGTACGGCGGAGGAGAACAACGCGATCTGCCTTTCATGCCACGAAAAGGGAAGGCGCACGCTGTGGCGCGGCAGCACGCACGAAACGCGCGGGCTCGCCTGCACGAATTGCCACACGATCATGACGAACGTGACGCCCAAGTTCCAATTGGCCAAGCTGACCGAGATCGATACGTGTTTCCAGTGTCACAAGAACAAGCGCGCGGAAATCTGGCGCTCGTCGCACATGCCCATTCGCGAAGGCAAGATGACGTGCTCGAGCTGCCACAATCCGCATGGGAGCTACAACGAGGCGCTTCTGAACGAGGCCACCGTTAATGACAATTGCTACAAGTGCCACGCGGAGAAGCGCGGCCCGTTCCTGTGGGAGCATCCCCCGGTACGTGAGAGCTGCCTGAATTGCCACGATCCGCACGGCTCGATCAACGATTTCCTGCTGAAGATCTCGCGGCCGCGTCTGTGCCAGCAGTGTCACGCCAATCTTGTCGGGCACCCCGGCAATCCACGAAATCCGCAGTCGATCTACGCATTCAACCGCGAGTGCCAGAACTGCCACTCGCAGCACCATGGTTCGAACAGCCCATCGGGGTCCCGGTTCCACCGCTGAGGGGCAAGCATCGAGCGAGGCGCAAACACGAGGACAACAGGGTGGGTTGAGTTGGAGTACGAGAAACTGCCAAAGCCACGGAATCACGTGGCGGCATCGAGGAAGGAGGAGACGCGATCTAAAGCCGTCGGGGGGCGGACATGCGAGATCGTAGCGAGGTTCTCAAAAAGCGAAGGTCAATTCTGCTGGTCGGCACGATCCTGATTGCGGCGGTCCCAGTTTCCGGGGCCTTCGCCGCGGAGCAGGCAGCGCCGGTGCCGGAATGGCCGAAGTGGTATTTCTACGGCGGTTTGGAGGCGGGTGATCGCTTCTTCGGCGAGCGGCCGGGGAGCGGGTTCGGCAGGGCGCCGCCGCCGGCCAACTGGCTCACGCCGGTAACGACGCAGAGCCGCGCCAAGTTCGAGGAATACGGCGAGGTCCGGCCCGGTGCGTTCCTGGATTGGATCAATCTGCAGGCCGGCACCACCGACGGCCGCTACGCCTACGACTTCTGGGGCCGCAGCGTCGGCCTCAATAACCAGAGCTATAGCTTGGACGCGTCCGAGCTCGGGCGGCACTATTTGTCACTCGGATGGGATCAAACCCCCCATCTCATCAGCACCAGCGCCAAGACCATCTTCGGCGGCGTGGGTACGAGCTCTTTGACCGTTCCCAGTTCGGTCCAGGCGGCCCTGCAAGCCCAATTGCCTAATGCGGCGCTTGCTGCTCCGCCGGCGGCGAACGGAGTTCTCGGCCAAACCGCTCGGACAAACATCGAAAACATCATCAACAGCAATCTCACTTCCCTTCAATTGTGGACGCAGCGAGACAAAGCAACAGCCGGCTACCGCTTTACGCCGACCCCGGACTGGGACTTCGGCGTGGATTACAGCCACGAGCATCGGACCGGCCTGCGGCCGACCGGGGTGTCATGGGGCTTCGCCACTGCTGGCGCTGCCGACCCGCCCAGCAGCCCTCGTCCGACTAACGTGATCGAGATTCCGCAGCCCCTCAACGACACGACACAGAACGTAGAGGGCAAAGGCGAATACGTGGGGACCACGTTTTGGGGCACGCGGTGGACGACCAATCTGAAATACAACGGCTCGTTCTTCGACCAAGACGTCAAGCAGATCGACATCGAAAATCCGTTCTGCATCA
>Ga0306919_10000682_pt1 | contig 15374 bp, 13 predicted proteins | sample flu12Cox44000172_FD_203764 | JGI IMG/M metagenome (GOLD analysis project Ga0306919, IMG submission 203764) | Lab enrichment of tropical soil microbial communities from Luquillo Experimental Forest, Puerto Rico - flux4day.12C.oxic.44.000.172 (v2)... | ecosystem: Environmental > Terrestrial >... | reverse complement strand
CGCTCGACAACCTAGCCTCACGGGTCGTTGCGAGAGCCTCCTCTGCGGGTGCGCTCTCGGCCGTAGCCTTCTCCCGGGGAGGCTGCGTAAGCATGAAAATGCCAGCACCTACCGCCCCGGCGGCTAAAACTGACATGAAGCAGAGGAGGGAGATCGCGGGGAGAGGCGTTAGCCCGACGCGGCTAAACCTCAGCCGCGAAGTCCACCGGACACGAGGGTCGGATTGCGAAAGCTCGTTCGTGGTCCCCTCGAGGTGCGGAGTGTTGTGACGCATCCCGAAGGCGATCGCCCAATCCAAGCGCTGAGCGGCGCGCTCGATTATGTCCGCTGGCACGGCGCCCAGCTCGGCGCTGCACCGCGGCGTATCGGGGATCGTCCTCGATCGCCCTTCCTGAGGCATCTCTTGAGAGAGGTTTGCGTTTTGCATGCGCACCTCAATCGTCAGGCGCGGATCTGCTCCGGCATTGCCGAGCGTTTCTACGGCCGCTGGCGGCAGCGGCCGGCGATCAGTGTTTTCGCCTCAAAAGCTTCGCGCCTAATGGCCTCCCGCCGACCGCTATCGGTCGGGATCAGCCTCCCTTCACCTGGGTTTTATTCAATCACCAACATACCTTGTCGTCAAATGTTAACGATCTAGTTTGCATACGATTGGCGATTTACGAAGGTTAATCATGAATGCTCAATAGATTCATTAATCTACGCTCGTGAGACTGGCATGGTCGGAACTACGGTCGGCCGGTCTCTTCCGGGCGATCACCTCACCGTCGATGACAGGGTTGAATAGCGATATCCTAAGCATGCCGGATGAACGTGCACTCACGTTGCGCCAGATCGGTCGGGCCCGCGCTTCCTAGCGTTATCGGCGAACCCTGCTTGGCGCTGGCGCTCCACCACAAGGTGCTCCCGCAGCTCCGTTCGATCGGTAAATCGCCGACCGCAAAATTGACAGCGCCACGACAGGATCATTGGGTCGTCGGTCACAAATGACGGCTCTTGGGACCGCAGAATGCGATTTATTGTCTTCGGTGTCCTCATAGCATCCTTCCGTCGGGCGATTCTGCCCATACTCGCCTGCAAGATCGATTGCAAGCAGCGCGTAACCTCTCGCGAGAGATGTGCGATGGACGAAACCGACAACGAGATCGGCCAGAGATGAACATGAGACGGCCCGCCGGGCCGCACCCAGGAGTGCCAGCCCATTGCGGCCCGTTATCCACAGTTGCGATAGGCCTCAGCAGGGCACCCGGCTGGGATTCTGCGAGCCGTTGTGGTGCTATCGCTGCTCCGTGCCGGTGACCACCACATCGACGTCCCGGCTCCCGTATTGAGAGCACCGCAGCCGGTCGCGCCGATCGGGAACCGTCGTCTCTACACCGTACCGCCGCGCGGCGAGGTCAGGCTCGGCCTGATGCCCGCAATCCTTGCACCAGAGATAAACCGCACACGGGCCGCTGCGGCGTTTGGAGCGTCATCGGCGGGCCAGTCTCGGATCTCTCCACTTAGTGTCGGTTTTTCGTGGTACGGTTCGCTTCCAAGGCCTATCGCGCCGGGACCCGATACCGCTCCCCCAAGTTCCCCTTATCCCACAGCAGGCATTCTCGATCCGGGTCAAATCTTGCTTTATGCTGTTTGTAGAGCAGCAGCAGCCCTGGCACTGCGCCGCGGTGCAGGCTCGGCACGGGGGGCAAAAAAGGCGACGACGCCAACGAGAAGGCCGTCAAACGGCTAGTCTACGGCGGCGCGAGGGAGGGCAAGGTATGAGGAACGGCTTTAAGATCGTCGACATCGACACCCATGTGAACCCGAGCTACGACACGCTCGTCAAATATCTCGATCCCGGCGCTCGTTCGCGTGTCGCCGAGCTCCAGCCCTTCGTGCGCACCAGAGGCTATCGGGGCGAGACGGCCACGCGCCTCCTGACCGTCGCTCCCTATCCCTTCGACCGCTTTCCCGGCGAAGCGCCTAAAGAGGCGAAGGTGGTGGCAGGCGGGAAGGGCGCGCTCGAAGGCCGTGTCACCAGCGCGTCGAGCCATCATCGCGTGCCGCCGACGGTCGGCGTCATGGACGAGAACGTGCACGACCGCATCAAGGACATGGACGCCGAAGGCCGGGACATCGATTTCCTGATCCCCGGAACCTGGGCGACGGCGGCGAGCGGACTGCCCGACGTGACCCTGGCCGAGGCTCTCTACCGCTCTTACCACAATTACATTGCGGCCTATTGCCAGCCCTATCTCAGCCGTCTCAGGAGTATGGTCCTGGTGCCGGGCGGCGATGTCGAATGGGCGGTCAAGGAGGTGAACCGGCTTAAGAACGAGCCGTGGGTCGCGGCGGTCGGGCCATTGCTGCCCGAGGGCAAACCGATCGACCATCCAGACTTGGCGCCGCTTTGGGATGTCATGAACGACGCTCATCTGCCGATCTTCTTCCATAGCTTCTTCTACGAGCCGCCGTATTTCCCCGGCTATCGCGACATCTGGGGCAATGCGGTCGTGGCGCGTACCGCCGCCCATCCGTGGGGGGCAGCGCGGCTTCTGTCCTACCTCATCGTCGGGCAGATCTTCGACAAGTACCCCAACATCAACGCCGGCGTCGCCGAGGTCGGTCACGGCTGGCTGCCCCATTGGGTTATTCGGCTCGGCGAGATGATCCGTTACGTCTCGGACGCGACACCGCCGCTCAAGTACCGGCCGATCGAATACGTGCAGATGGGCCGCTTCCGCTGTGGCGCCGAGCCCTTCGAAGGTCCCGCCATGACCAAAGCGGTGATCGACATTCTCGGGCCGGGTGTGTTGATGCACCAGTCGGATTACCCGCACGGCGAGGCTCATTTCCCGGATACCGCCCAGATGGTCGTCGATTGGCCGATCTGGAACGACTTCGGCCGCGAAGCGCTGCAGCAGCATATGGCAGGCAATGCGGAGAAGTTCCTGCGTATGGCATAAGCCCGCTCGGCACTGCGTCGCGCATCTTAGAGCTTGGCTCAGTTGACGAGGGCGGCCCGGTTCGTGTTGGCCAAAGACTGATCAAGGAACCCAACAGGAGCTCAGTGCGTGCTCTGGGTGTTCGATACTGGCTCCAAAAGCGGCCGGAGCTGGTCGAGCACCTGACCCGCGAAGCCGACGCCGGCTGCGCTTATGGGCAAGCCAGCAACGCGCAGAGCTTCCGCCGTCCAGGTGTTGCAGGTATGACTGAGGTTGTAGGTTCCGGCAGAGGCGCAGAAGACGCTTTGCGAAAAAGGGCCGGGTTCAACCGGGCGTGGCGCTCCTTGCTCGCCGGCGGTCGGATAGTCCCACAAAAACTCCGACAGATGTCCGATGCCCTCCTGCGACACAGGGATAGAAAAACCATTGGAAGCCCCGAAGGCCGCCTCCGGCGAAATTTGGAGCGGAATGACGAGCATCGCTGCCGGTCCCGGCGCGGCCGCGCGCAGCAGATCCCCGATACCAGGGTTTCGAGCCATGTAATGGTCGTGCGCGCCCCCAGCCGAAGATCAGGTACCGTGCGGTTGGAAAGGCCGCCTTCAGAGCCGCCAGAGGACCGCTTAACTCCGTCACGGGCGGCCCGATCTCCGTATGCCAACCGCCGGAGATGACGTAGACGACCTTGTCACGCGATGCCGATGCAATATAAGGCGCTGTTGGGATCGTCGGGTTGAATCAACTAGTCCGCAAAGGATACAGGTTACAGCAACAGACCAAATCGAGTATCGATGCTGTACCCTAACGGCAAAGCGCAGAGCGCGAGCAAGATCAGCAACCTGCCTGATTGAACAAAACCCTCACGCGCTCTTTGGATAGTCGCAGAGTACGGCGGGGTTCTCGACCAGGATCAGATGACGTACCTTCTCGTCGGGTGCCCACACGAGAATGAGATTGTCGTCGGGCTTCTTTTCCCGTTCTGACGGGTGCGGCCAGTCACTTCCCCATACGCAACGCTCCGGAGCAGCCTTCGCATAGGCCTGCGCGACCGCCGTCGAATCGGCATAAGTCGGCGGCCCAACCTGGTGTCGGCATAGGCGCCCGACAATTTGACTCAGGTTTTGCCTTTGTCGATCAATGCCCGGACCTGACCGAACAGCGGATGATTGACCCCGTCGGGCTCGGGGATATGAGCGAGGTGATCGAAGACGATCGGCGTCGACACCTTCTCGAGTATCGGCATGATCTCGATGATCTTGGCGGCCGGCGCGTTGATCTGAATGTGCCAGCCGAGCGCGTTGACCCTCTTCGACAGCGGCTCGATCATCTCTGGTGTTGTTGCGCCGGCCTGCGCCAGGTTGAAGCGGATGCCGCGCGCGCCCTGCTCATGCATGCGTTTGAGCTCGGCATCCGAAACCGTGTCCGACCACGACGGCGCGCGCCTGCGGTCCAAACGCGGCGACGGCATCCAAGGTGACCCGGTTGTCGACACCATAGGTTGACGGCTGGACGACAACATTGCGGCTGGTCCCGATTCGCTTCTGAAAAGCGCGGTAGTCGTCGACCAAGGCATCTCCCGGGCGCAGCACCGCCTTTGGGTCGACCGGGTACTGCGCGTCGTAGATGTGATGATGACAGTCGCAGGCATTGGGCGGCGCCTTGAGCTTGGGAGGTTCGGTTCCTTCCGACCATTTGACCTGCTGTGCGGCCGTATGGTGGCCATCTCCAACAAGGAATCCGGTGGCGGCTCCAGCGGAGATAATCTTTAGCAATTCGCGTCGATCCCAAGGCGTCTTGGGCATGGTTCCCTCCCATCATTTGCCTTGTACCCTACCACGACCTCCTTGACCGTCGCGACCTGGGACCGCATCGGTATCCACCCGGGACACCGGGTTCAGAGAGATTAGGAACGGGAGTTCTGGCGTCTCACCAGCTCCGCATTCATCATCGGGAGAATGGCGCAGATATCGACGGTGAGCTCTACGGAGGTCCTGGCGGGCCTGATCGACCGTGTCACCTTCCATAACTCCGACAACGGCTTCTGCGTGCTGCGGATCAAAGCCCGCGGCCAGCGCGATCTCATTACCCTCGTCGGGCATGCGGCGATGATCTCCGCCGGCGAGTTCGTCCGGGCGAGCGGGTCCTGGGTTAACGACCGCACGCACGGCGTCCAATTCAGAGCCTCGTTCCTCAAGGCGACGGCGCCGACAACAGTTGAGGGCATCGAAAAATATCTTGGCTCCGGCATGATCCGCGGCATCGGACCGGTCTATGCAAAGAAGCTCGTGCGTGCCTTTGGCGAGGGAGTGTTCGACGTCATCGAGCAGCAGCCCGGTCGGCTGCGTGAGGTCACGGGCATTGGCCCCAAGCGCGCGGAGCGGATCATCGCCGGCTGGGCCGAGCAGAAGATCATCCGCGAGATCATGCTGTTTCTGCACAGCAACGGCATCGGCACGTCGCGGGCGGTGCGGATCTACAAGACTTACGGCGCCGATGCCATTCGGCTGATATCGGAAAACCCGTACCGTTTGGCCCGCGACATCCGCGGCATCGGCTTCCGTACCGCCGACCAGATCGCGGCCAAGCTTGGCATCGAAAACACGGCGCTGATTCGCGTGCGCGCGGGTATCTCCTACGCGCTTGCGGAGGCGATGGATGACGGCCATTGCGGCCTCCCCGCAGAGGAGCTCGTTCCGCTCACGCAGAAAGTGCTCGAGGTTCCAGCGGATCTGATCGCAACGGCACTCGACCTCGAACTGCAGGACGGCACGGTGATCGCCGACGATCTCGATGGCCGGCGCTGCGTCTTTCTTGCCGGTCTATACCGCGCCGAACGGGAAATTGCTGAAAAGCTGCGCGCGCTTACCGCTGGAAAGCCGCCCTGGCCGTCGATCGATGCTGACAAGGCGATCCCGTGGGTCGAGAAGCGAACGAAGCTGGTGCTCGCTGCAAGCCAGATAGAGGCCATCCGGGTTGCGCTCGCCTCGAAAGTGCTCGTGATCACTGGCGGACCGGGTGTCGGCAAAACGACGCTCGTCAATTCACTGCTAAAGATCCTGCTCGCCAAAGCCGTCGCGATCGCCCTCTGCGCTCCGACTGGCCGTGCCGCAAAGCGACTGTCCGAGAGCACGGGACTTGGAGCCAAGACCATCCACCGCCTGCTCGAAACCGACCCGAGGACGGGGGCCTTCCGCCGCGACGAAGAGGCGCCGCTCGACTGCGACCTGCTCGTCGTCGACGAGACCTCAATGGTCGATGTGCCGCTGATGCGGGCGTTGTTGCGCGCATTGCCGGAACGGGCCGCGCTGCTGCTCGTCGGCGATGTCGATCAACTGCCTTCAGTGGGGCCGGGCCAAGTGCTCGCCAATGTTATCGCATCGGGTGCCGTGCCGGTCGTGCGCTTGACCGAGGTCTTCCGCCAGGCCGCCGAGAGCCAGATCATCGTTAATGCACATCGCATCAATCAGGGCCTGATGCCCAATATCGCCCTCGTTGATAGCGGCGACTTCTATTTCGTCGATGCTGCGGACGCGGAAGAGGCTGTTCGAAAGCTGCTCGCGATCGTGCAGGACCGGATCCCCAAACGTTTCGGGCTAGATCCGATACGCGATATCCAAGTGCTCTGTCCGATGAACCGCGGCGGCCTCGGTGCTCGCTCCCTCAATATCGAGCTGCAGAACGCACTGAACCCGCCGGGCGAGGTCCGCATCGAACGCTTCGGTTGGACGTTCTGCCCGGGCGACAAGGTCATGCAGGTCGAGAACGATTACGACAAGGACGTCTACAACGGCGATCTCGGCGTAATCTCACGCATCGACATGGAAGAAGGCGAGCTCCACGTCGGTTTCGACGGCCGCGAGGTCACCTACGGCTTTGGCGAGCTGGATGAGCTGGTGCTCGCGTATGCGACGACGATCCATAAAAGCCAGGGCTCGGAATACCCCGCCGTCGTGACCCCGCTAAGCACTCAACATTATCCGATGCTGCAGCGAAACCTAGTCTACACAGGGGTGACGCGCGGTAAGCGCCTGGTGGTGCTCGTCGGGCAACGAAAGGCATTGGCGATCGCCGTAAAGGGAGCGCGGGCACGGAGGCGGTGGTCGAAGCTAGGAGATTGGCTCGCTCTCGAGCATAGGTTACCGAAGCTGTTTTAGCGATCAGGGGAGCAGCCGCAGCCGGAGACCGAGAGCGACCCGGTGGTAACATCTATTTCGCTCTGCAATGATGCCCGGATATTGGCTCATTGGGAAAGAAGCAAAATGACGAGGATCGTCTCGTTAGCCAGCACGGCCCTGGAGCTGCTTGAACGTGGCCAAGGTCGTCCGCTGTTGTTTCTGCATGCGGGCGAAGGGCTGGCACCGGAGCGATCGTGGCTCGAGCTGCTCTCCCGCAAGTTCCGGGTCATCGCTCCGTGGCATCCCGGCTATGGCAATTCGCCGCTGATCGACGGGTCGGGCTCGGTCGATGATCTCGCCTACCTCTATCTCGATCTAGCCACAGAACTCGGGTTCGAGAACGCAATACTAGTAGGCGCCTGTTTTGGCGGTTGGGTGGCAGCGGAGATGATGGTGCGCTCAACCGCTCGGTTCTCGCATCTGGTGCTGGTCGACCCGCTCGGCATCAAAGTGCGGGGTCGCGACGAGCGGGACATTGCCGATATGCATGCGCTGCCGCGGGCCGAGTACTTGAAGCTGGCTTGGGCCGATCCCGCAAAGGGCGATATCGATTTCACCAAGCTGTCGGAGAGCGAACTCGCCGCAATTGTCCGCGGTCGTGAGGCCTTCACCCTATACGGTTGGAAGCCGTACATGCACAATCCGCGGCTCAAGCGCTGGCTGCATCGGATCGACCGTCCGACATTATTGCTTTGGGGTACCGAGGACCGGATCGTCACACCCGCCTATGGCGAGGGCTGGCGTGGTGTGATACCCGGAGCCCGGCTAGAAATCATCCCGCAGGCCGGCCACTTTCCGCATTGGGAGCAGCCAGAGGAGTTCGCCGAGCGGCTATCGGCATTCGTTGGGGCGAGCGGCTAGGCAGAAGGAGGGACCCATGCGCGTCTGGTACTTCTCGGAGATGGCATACCACCCGGCGTGGGAGGAAGGACTCAAGCGCGGCTCGTTGCGAGTGGTTCTGCCGAATAGCAATTTCGACCCTAAAGTCGGCCACGGGCTACTCAACCGCTACCTGGACGAGTTCGCGTTGTGCGACGAGGTCGGGCTCGACATCATGGTCAACGAGCACCACAGCACCTCGACCTGTCTCACGATCTCGGTGCCGATGGCGCTGGCGATCATCGCGCGCGAGACAAAGCGGTCACGCCTCCTGTCGCTCGGCACGCCGATCGCCAATCGCCCCGACCCGGTGCGCGTTGCCGAGGAGATGGCCTGGCTCGATGTATTGTCGGGCGGCCGGCTGGAGATGGGGCTGGTCAAAGGGGCGCCGTACGAGATCGCACCGGCCAACAGCAATCCGGCCAATTTGATGCGGCGCTACTGGGAAGCGCACGACCTGATCCAGAAAGCGATGTCGACGACCGACGGGCCATTCAACTGGGAGGGCGAGTTCTTCCACTACCGCAACGTCAACATTTGGCCGCGACCGTACCAGCAGCCGACCCCGCCGGTGTGGATGACGGGTTTGAGCGTCGAGACCGGCCGGATGGCGGCCGAGCGCGGCCACGTGGTTGGGACCTTGCTCTCGCTGTCGGCCGCCGGCCCGATGTTCGAGGCCTATCGCAAGCGCGCGCGGGAGCTTGGCTGGACAGCAGGACCCGACCGTTTCGCCTACGCCGCGGTGGTCGGTGTCGGGACGACGCGGGAGGAGGGCCTGCGCCGTGCCAACCTCGCCGCCGATTATGTCCGAACCTCACCGGTCGTGGCCGAGCCGTTCACCAACCCACCCGGCTACAACTCGCTTCCGGCCAACATCGCAATGCTCAAAGCGGGCGGCAAGCGCAGCGGCTTCGTCAGGGACCGGCACGGCAATCCGGTCGAACAGACTACCGCGTCGATCGAACAGTTGATCGAGAGCGGCACCTGCTTTGCCGGCACACCGGACGACGTTTACGATCAGATCAAGGCGCTCAGCGACAGTGTCGGCGGCTTCGGGCACTTGCTGATGTTCGGCCAAGGCGGTTTCCTGGACCATAAAGATACGGTCGCGAATATCACGCTGTTTGCGAGGGAAGTCATGCCGCGTCTGCGTGAGCTAAATTCGGAGCCGCGGACAGCTGCCGCGGCAGATTAACCCCCCAGCAGAGTCACCTCACTTCGGCGGCCACATCCATCGTCGGGGACCGGACTGTTGCGGCGGGCCGGTAAACTCGAACACTCCCGCGGACAGCGCGGTTAAGGAGCTCCAGATGATCCGGCTGGCCATCGTCGTCACAACAGTGTTCGTAATGTTGATAGCGGGCGGCACGGCACACGCCAGAATGGTCATGCAAACCTTTGCCGTGTTGGCAGGCGCCGGGGCGCACGATGTTTATCCCGCGCCGGATGGCACAGTCTGGTTCACCGCGCAATCCGCGGGCAAACTCGGCCGCCTCGACCCCAGAACCGGTAAGTCGGATCTGATCGCGCTGGGCCCGGGTTCGGCGCCCCACGGCGTAATTGTCGGGCCGGACGGCGCCGCTTGGGTTACCGAAGGTGGGCAGAACGCGATCGCCCAGGCCGATTCCGCGACCCGCGCGGCCAAACTTTTCCCGCTGCCGAAGGAGCGGCGCAACGCAAACCTCAACACGGCAACTTTTGATCGCCAGGGCGTGCTCTGGTTCACCGGACAGAACGGCGTCTACGGCCGGCTCGATCCCAAATCGGGCACAATGTCGGTGTTCGACGCCCCGCGGGGCACCGGGCCTTACGGTATCGCCACCACCCCGGATGGCCAGGTGTTCTTCGCTTCACTCGCCGGCAGCTATCTCGGTCAGATCGATCCCGAGACCGGGGCCGTCACTGTTCTCGAGCCGCCCGTGCCGCGCCAAGGCGCCCGCCGGGTCTGGAGCGACAGCCACGGCGCCCTCTGGATCACCGGCTGGAACAGCGGCGATCTCTTCCGCTATGACAGCAAGGCCAAGAATTGGGCACGCTGGCACCTGCCCGGCGACAGTCCGCAGCCCTATGCCGTCTATGTTGACGAGAACGACGCGGTATGGATCAGCGACTGGGGTGCGAATGCCATCCTGCGCTTTGATCCCAAGACGGAGAAATTCGAATCCTTCCCCCTACCCGACTACTACGCAAGCGTGCGGCAGCTCGCAGGCCGCAAGGGCGAGGTCTGGGGCGCCGAATCCAGGGCTGATAAGCTCTTCGTGCTGAAGTCGGAGTAGGGTAACGCGCAGAACCATGCGGACGCGCCAGCTCCTCGGTCACAGCTCACCCATCTCGGCTGGGGCAGGTTTTGCTCGCTTGTGTCCCCCTGCTCTGATTGCCCTTGTAGTCGTACTTCCGCACCCTCTGGTGGTAGCGCTAACCAGTTGAAGCATCTGACCCCGACGCGCTCGAGAATCGTACCAACAGCTCTGCTATCGAGTCTTCGGGGTGATCGGCGTGTCGGTGCTGAGGGCGGGTCGCCGCGATTGCCGGGGCCAGTGCCGAGACCGGAAGATCCGGATGGCCGTTACCGTCATCCCCGGAGTGTTCGCAATGTCGCGGAACGCCTGCCCGATGTCGATCTTTCCCGGCAGGCTCGGCTGTCTCTCGGCGATATGGCAGACTCTGCAAGCTCGCGAGGATGCGAATGGGCCCGGCGTCGGCTCTTCCGCCTAACAGCGGGAACCGCGCGTCGTGTTAGAATCTGTCAAGCCATAGAGCGCGGACCTCGCCCATTCTTTCGATGACGGTTCTGCGAAAGATTTTGATGCGAACGTTTGGCTGCCCTCAGGGCGTTCTAGGGCGGCTGGGCGGCATCATCATGGCGCGCACAAATGAGGGCTGCGGTCGTTGGGTCGCCGATCTTCTTGAAATCAGATCTGACGACAACGTCTTGGAAATCGGTTTTGGGCCCCGAGTGATTATTAAGCACCTGTCGAAACGGGCATCAGTGGGGCATATCGCGGGCGTTGATCTGTCGGGCGAGATGGTAAAGCAAGCTCGGGCTCGGAATGCAACCGCTATCAAAACCGGTCGCGTCGATCTACGGCAGGACTCGGCGGAGAGGTTGCCATTCGGTGACAGCACCTTTGATAAAGCCTTGGCAATTAGCTCGGTGCAAGTCTGGCCGGAGCCCGTCGGCGCATTGCGAGAAATACGGCGGGTCATGAAAACAGGTGCCAGAGTGGCGCTTGGGTTTATCCCCTATTCGGGACAGCCGAAGGAGGGATTAATCGAAATTCTCTCGGCCGCTGGTTTTACAAAGGCGAACGTCGTGGAGAGAAGCGATTGGTTCTGTGCGATAGCGCTAAAAGAGTGAGGAAAGGCGACTGACCCTCCGCTTCGCCACTTATTTATCGAAATTGGGGGCCCACAGTAACGTCGGTCCCTTTCTGACACCAGCGGACGTCAGCCGCTCATTCGTTACAGCTTGCTGTGGGCAGAGCGTAGGCGCGAGGTTACACTTCTCGGCGTGTCTGGCATCGCACTCTTCAGCAGCGACAATCTGAGCCCTGGCGAGCGCCGAGGAGGTGCAAGCCACTCCTGAACCTCTTTCCGGCCGTCACTTCGGGCAGGGTGGCTGCCCTGGATGCCCGCAAGCTTCCGCATGCTGCTGTCGGGCGACCGCTCCGACGGTGGCGCGCTGCTGTGCCTGCTGAGCGGCCTGTTGCCGTGCGGCTGCTTCGGCAGCGGCGCGTTGTTGGGCTTGTTGGGCAGCGGCAGCCTGCTGTCGTGCCGCCGCTTCCGCCGCTGCATGCTGTTGCACTTGCTGTCGTGCGGCGGCTTCGGCGGCGGCGCGTTGTTGGGCTTGTTGGACAGCGGCAGCCTGCTGTCGTGCCGCCGCTTCCGCTGCTGTGCGCTGTTGCGCCTGTCGCTGTGCGACAGCTTCAGCAGCGGCGCGTTGTTGGGCCTGCTGCCGAGCGGCAGCTTCAGTAGCCGTACGCTCCTGCGCTGCATGACCGGGCGCCAGTGATAGCGCTGTTCCCCCATTCGCGCCCGGCGGTGTGTGAGCGGTGGGTGGCGCTGGCGCCGGTTCTGCTCGCGCCGGCTGGCGAATAGCTGGCGGCATCTTCCCAGGTGGCGTCGACGTCGCTTGTGTGGGGTGAGGACCGGGTCGCGCCGCAGGCAGACGCGCGAAGTCGGGCGCACCCGGAGGATGTCCGGTCGCTGGTGACCACGTCGTCGGCGCAGGCTCACGCGTTCCCGGCATCTCCGACGCTGACTGCCGCGGTTCCGATGCTGTAGCACCAGTGACTGGCGAAGATGAGCCTGGAGCGGCCTGCACTGGCTGCTGCACCGGGTGTGGCCCGATCCGCGTCGGTGCCAAATGCGAGAATTCCGGCGCATTTGGAGGACGGGTGAGCGTCGGTGCCGGCGTGGCCGCGTTAACGCTGGGCTGAGATGCTGAGGCTACGGGCGCCGACGGCTGGCGATTTCCCGCGGAGGTCGCCGGGGCGCTCGACGGGGTCGCTGACGATTGTTGCGCGGCCACCGGCATCGATCCGACGCGCGGCGCTGGTGCGAGCTGTGAGAAGTTTGGCCGGCCCGGCGGACGGGTCGCGGCGGGCGCGGTGGACGGAGCGGCGGTCGAGGATGCAGGCTGTGTCGGCGCGATGGCACCACCGGGAGCTGGCGGCGTCGCATGCCGAGCCGGGGAAGAGGGAGGTGCTGAAGTCAGCGCCGGAGCGGTTCGCGCGGTCGCGGCCGGCCGTGGTAGAACCGGCGGTGTTATCGCGACAGCGGCCCCGCGAAGTACTTGCGGCGAAACCGTTACTGCTGCCGATGCCACCTGGCTGGACTCGACGAGAACCCGCGCCGGCACCACGGTTGCCGCGGCTCGGTTCGCGAATTGTTGGCTCGCGACCTGCGGCGGCGGGTCCGCGGCGGCGGGCTGCGCCGCAATAATGGTATTGATCTTGGTGATGTTGACGTTGGTGATATTGACGTTGCGTATATAGACTGGGTTGCGGGTATAAGCGGGCCAATAGATCTCGCCGGGCGCCAAGGGAAACCAGCCAACAGGCGGTCCGGCATCGACCGGCACCGAGACGGGGACCGCTATCGCCGGTGGCGGAATGAAGGCGACCAGCGCCGGCGCATAGACCGGCTCGGGGGCGAACTCGCCGGGCACCCAGGCCCAGCGGTCGTCGACGCGAGCCCAGCGCCCGTAATGACATGGCGCAAATCCCCAGGGCTCGTCGTCCACCCAGTTCCAACCCCAAGGCTCAATCCAGACCCAGCGGCCGTCGCGATAAGGTGCCCACCCCCCTGGTAGTGATGTCGGGAACCAAACCTCGCCGTAGGTCGGGACCGCGGCCCACTCACCATATGCATCGAGCTCCTCGTAACCGGTCATCGCCGGCGCGACGTGGCGGGGCGCTGCGAGGCGCTTCTCATCATAATCGTGCGAGCGGCACCATCGGACGAAGTCGTCCGGGACAGCGCGCTCGGCCGCTGCCGATAGCGTGTCACTCCCCCTCAGCACCAGCACATCGCCGGCATTGACGACGGTATCGATACCGCCACCGACGAAGCGTGCGCTGCCTTCGAACACCGTGATGCGCGTTGGCTGATCGGGGCGGCCGCTGTCGATGTCGTAGACACCGGGCTGCAACAGCAACACGCGGCCATACGGCAAGTCGATTTCTGCCGTCTCATCCTTTTTCAGGCGTCGCAAGTGCAGATCGAGGCGCCCTTGCGTCAGCGCGATCTGCATGACCTGGTCGCGCAATTCGGCGAAATTGAGCTGCGTATCGTTCGACAAATCGATCGAATCCGCGCCGACGCGCATCTCGACACGGGATTGCGGGTCGGTCATCAGCCAGGCGCCGGCGGCGACCGGCAAATTGACCTTGGCTGCCGACCAATCGGTGTCGCCGGGTCCGTAAAAGGCAAGGGTGCCGGAGACAAGGCTCACCCGTCCAACACGAGTGGGGGGGATCGGCTCGGGCGAGGGCGGGAACAGCGAGGAGGAGGAAGATTAGAAAAAGGAGGCTTTTCGCGAGAGAGCGCATGACTCTAACCCGGAAAAGGTGCTGCGGGGACAACGGTCAAACTATGGCGGCTTTGGGGCATCTGCCGGACGCCGATCAAAATGCGAGCGGGCGAATGACCCGAAGTACGCCGACACAACTGACCAGTCCGAGCGAACCGCCAGAGGGTTCTGTCGAGGCTGTGCTGAAGGCAATGCATGGCGTCACGGCACCTCCCGAGCCGGCGAAGGTCAGTGAACCAATGTGAAAGCCCCTTTGGCCCTAACCCCTTGAAATTGACGCTGTGAAAATGTGGAGCACTTCCTGCAAACAAATTAGAGGACTTTCTACACATTACTGTGTACCGGTCTCTGATAGAGAGCTTACCTCGTATGCCTTCATTCGTTCACAGTCGGTAAAAATTATGCATTTAGACCGATTGTGCCCTTCACCACTCCTACACCAACATTCATCTCCCTCGTGGGGAGCGGATGGCTCCATCACAAATGAAGCACCGGAGGGCGCGCTTGGCCGTCGGTCCAGCGGGGGTTCGTCGCCTGAGCTGGCGAAGGGGACGAGTGGTGGCCCCCTTTGTCACCTACAAGCCTGCATTGGACGGCATAAACGATGGGGTTCTTGTCATCGGAGCGGCTCCGACGACGCCCACGGTCTCGTTCAGTGGCTTCAGCTCGAAGACCGGGTATCGCAGCGCGAGATCCTTGAACGCCACAATCACGCGCCGCCGCAGGACGAGTTCAATAAGCCGCCTGCCGTAATCTCTCATCCGGTCAAGCCAGCGCCGTCGCTTGGCGTCGCTCGCCGGGTTAACCATCCCCAACAAGGTCTCATGGATGGGCTTCATCCCGGCGAATTTGAGGACGCTGCGTTCAAGCCCGCGCACCCCATGTGCTTGGAAATACCATCGGTAGATCAGCGCCTGCATGCCCATCGTGACGACGAGCCGCGCCGAACGTCCAGCGAGCAGCCCCTTTGGGAAGCGATGCTTGCGGTACTCAAGGCGACGCTCGGGCACATGACCTACTCAATGAACGCCTTGAGAAGGGCTGGCATAGTGCCGTGCCATAGCGGGAAGACGATGACGAATGCTGCGCCGAAACGATGGCTCTTTGTGCTTCGACGAGACTCTCGGGCAGATCACCGTGCTCGAAATCCCGCTGTGTGCGCAGAATGGGGAACTCAAAGTGCGCCGCGTCAATAACCGTCACTTCATATCCGGTGGCCCCTGCACCTTGCGGATAGGCATCGGCGAGCGCGTAGCAGAGGCGATTACCGCCAGGATCGGGATGACTTTGGATAATGGCTAATCGGCGGGGCACGGCCAGGTATCCTCTGTACACTGGTATGTTCGGTCGCCGTGGAGTCCCCAA
>Ga0306919_10000660_pt1 | contig 15549 bp, 9 predicted proteins | sample flu12Cox44000172_FD_203764 | JGI IMG/M metagenome (GOLD analysis project Ga0306919, IMG submission 203764) | Lab enrichment of tropical soil microbial communities from Luquillo Experimental Forest, Puerto Rico - flux4day.12C.oxic.44.000.172 (v2)... | ecosystem: Environmental > Terrestrial > Soil... | reverse complement strand
AAACTGTCGCTAAGTGCCAGGAACGGATGCACCGCAGCAAAAAGCACCGGCTATTCGATCACCTCGTCGGCGCGGCTGAGCAGTGTTGGCGGGACCTCGCCCGCCCCGCGGAAGCGAGCACACGATGAGCGCCGCGATCCGCCTCCGGTAGGAGACGGGCCGCGACTTGCCACACGCACCGGGATGATAGGCGCACGTTGCTGCGCCTGCCGAAATTCTCGTAACTATCTAGGAAATAGTCGCGCTCGAGCGTGACGGCATTTGTCAACGCCGCCACGTCTCGTCGCGGATTTTCAGAGCCCGAATGCGAACAGTTTCTTTGCTCCGGTGCCGGCGAAGGTGCCGCTCCCCCAGAACACCATGCCGTCCGAGATCGAAGCACCGGCATTGCACGGGCCGCCGCTGTTGAACGACCAGAGAATGGCGCCGGTTTTGGCATTCATCGCCACCATCGTTCCGCCGGCCGCCAGGTTACAGCCGAACACGACACCATTTGCTCCGCTCACCGGAGCCTCCGAGCGACTGCCGATCGGATCTTTGGTTGTCCAGAGAACCGCGCCAGTCTTTCGATCCACTGCAGCCCATCCTCCAGAGGTGGTTGTGCTGCCATCCTTCAGCTGCCAGGGCATGGCTCCCGTACCGCCACCAGCCAGGGCGGTGCCGCTGTTCGCCGCGGCCACGAAGATGGTATTGCCGTCGCTAGCAGAGCCCCATTGCAAGCCGCCAGTAATGCCGCCGGGCGCGACTTGGGTATTCCAGGCAAGAGCACCGGTCTTGATATTGAAGGCCCAGAACATGCCGCTCTTCTGTCCGGCGCCCACGAGCCCGCCGCCTACCAACATCGGGCCTTGCGCAAAATCGTAGTCCGGACCGTACTTGGCCGGGTTGCCGTCGGGGTTCGGGCAGTTGCCGTAGATACCCTGTGGGAAAAACGGGGGACCCGGCAAGAGCACGAAGCCTGGAGCGGAGAGACCGCAGCCGACGTTCCACACATCCTTAGGCAGGCCTCGCGCTGCCCAGTTGATGGCGCCGGCGTCGATGTCCAGTGCGATAACAGAATCGAAGTGATTGTCCGGGCTCATGCAGCTGGATGGCGGCGCCGCGCTCAAGAGACAGTTCAGGACGGTCGGCGGCACGGCGTAGTTGTTGCCAGTGGCCATGAAGATCTGGTTGCTATCTTTGTCCACAGCACCGGTGCTACCCCAGACGCTGCCGCCGTAATAGCCAGGAGGCACTGTGTAGGTCTTCCACTTTATGGTGCCGCTGCGCACATCCAGCGCCACCACGCTCCCGCGAAACTGCCACTGCCAGTTTGCCGGAGGCACGAAAGCAGCGATCAGTTCTTCGTTGGAGGCCACGCCCACGAAGGCCGTGTCTTTGTACACGACCGGCGAAGTGGTCACGAATGACAACTGGGTGTCGTCCACCCGCGTGGTCCAGACCGGGTTCCCGGTATCCTTGTCCAATGCGAAGACGCGCGCCGGCTGCGGGGCAGGCTGGCCGAAGGCCTGGATAAACCTTCCGCTCAGGTTGCCCAGGATCAGAAGCTTGCCCGCCACTGCCGGCGAGCCGCGCGCGACGTCGCCCTTTATGCCGGTGTAGTCAGAGATTGGTCTTTTCCAGAGCAATCTACCGGTGTTTTTTTTCGACCTTGTAGAGGAAGCCGGCCGAATCCGGAAAGTACAGATTGTTGCCGTCCACCGTGGGATGGGCTGTGACATCGCCATTGGTATCCAACGTCCATTTCAGTTGTAGCGAGCCCACAGTATCGGCACTGATGCGGGTCTCATTACTTTGGTAGCGTGAATTGTTGAGATCTGCGCCGGCGCTAGGCCAGTCGGCGCCCACTGCGGTGTGAGCAACCACTGCGCCGGCTGTTGCTGCGCTAGCGAGAGTCAGCAATTTCGACTTCACGTAGCCCTCCCTACTCTTGAATTCCCCACGGTTCCGGGGGTGGAACCCCAAGTTCCACAAGTGAAACTTTCTCGTTTTTTCGATGATCTATTTTGTTATTTTCCGCCAATCGTTTGCTCTTGCGTGCCACGCTCTGGGTGTTTTCTCATGACGCGCGATATGGCAATGAGCAGCGAAATGATGTGGGATGAGACTCTTAGACTTCTTGTCGGTTCTGCTCCGGTGGCGAGCAACTAGGTCATCGCCGAAACCGGCGACTTACGACGGCGACGCCAAGAGCGACATCCTCTGGCGCGACAGCAACGCCAGCGCGGTCGCGATTTGGTTCATTAACGGCTTCCAAGCCGCTTCTCGAAATGTTGGGAACATTGCGCCGAGCTGGACCATCCAAGGCAGCAACGGCGATTGAGCGCGGATAGCGCCGGCTGGCTTCTTTTTTCGGGTGACCGTCGATTTACACTAGCAACTAAAGACCCCATGCCGCACGACATGAAGACGAAACTCATTTCCAATCTGCGCTACGCGTGCGGGCAAACTTCCCCGTCGATGCTGATCCTCTCGGGCGCGAGGAGCTTGAGCCGACCGTCGGCTCCCGTGGCCAACGTTAGAATATAGAAGTACGTCGCTTGGTCGTCGGTTGCCTCCATAACCGGGGAGGGCGCCGACACCAAGAGCAGTCCGCCGCATTCTCCGATCCAGTCGATGTGACGGTGCCCGTGCATCAGCACCGCTCGGCCCGACAGTCGGCGTAGCCGGCGGATGAACCAGCTGCCGTTGATCAGCGCCGTACCGATGCGCTCGGACAGCGCCTTCGCTGTGCGCGGGTATTCGATGACATGGTGGTGGAGAGCGATGAGCCAGCAGGCGCGCGGGTAGAGCGCCGCCGCAATCTCGATTCCCCTGACCTGATCGGTCGAGATCAAGCCGAGCGCGTTGGTGAAGGAGAAGTGGGTCTCGGCATTCGAGTTCAACAGGATGATGCCGAGACCGTCCGGTCGATCCGGCGGCACGATCATGGGAAAGACATCTGCCCATAGCGCGCCGAGCCGCAACGAGAGCCGCCAGCGTCCGGTGTCGGCGAATGTTGCGATGTCCGCGCCATGCGGCTGCAGCGAATCGGCGAGCGTCCCGCCCAAACGCGCGCCGGCGCGGTCGAGGACGCGCACGCGCGAACCCTGAAGCGCGGCGATCGCCGATAAAGCCCGCATCTCGCGCAGCCGCTTCTTTGGGCTGGTGGGCAGATCGAGCCGCGCCGGGTTCGCGCGATCGACGACGTTGAGATCGTGGTTGCCGGGCAGCACGAGCACGCGTTCGGCGAGGAGCGGGTGCTGGGCCAAGATATCGAGAAACTCGGCCCACTCCACGGAACGGCCCGCATCCGTCATGTCACCTGTGACGAGGATCGCGTCGAGCGGATCGCGCGCATGGATCGCGTCCAAGCGAGCAAGCACTTTTCTGAGCCGCTCGTTGCCGCGCGGTCCGATGCGGCCGCTTTCGATGCGAAATCCGTAGCGCTCGCCAACGGCATGAAGGTCCGACAAATGGGCAATGCGCCATGCGCGACTTGCATCGCTGCGCGCAGCGAAGCGATCGAAATCCCGCGGCTGGTCCATGGTCGCGTCGGCGATGGCCCAGCCGAGCGCCGCCGCGGCGAGGTAGGAGGCGAGCAAGACGACGCTGTTGGCGAGCGCCACGGAAGCCAGCACTTGGGGAGAGGCAAAATCCGAAATATCGCCAGCCCAGAGCGAGCCCGGCCAGGCAAGCATCAGTGCCAGCAACGCCAGTGCACAGATCAGAAGTCCCGCTGCCAGCGCGGTACCGGCGCGCACCATTGCGCGGTGCGCTTTCGCGTACGGGGCTGGCACGAACTGCTCGATGAGATGCTGCAGTCCTTCCCGGCAGGCGGCGTAACCAGGCTCGACGGCGAGGGAATGCAATGACCAGAAGCTTTTTTCAACGAGGCGCAGCAGCGGCCGACCGACGAACCAACCTAGCGCGAGCAGGATTGCGAGAAACAAAGCCGACCAGACGCCGGCGAGGAGCGAGCTGATCTTTCCCGAGACCTTGCCTGCCCATGCCGATACGACGAGCGGGGCAATTCCCAATACGAGGGCCGGAACGATCAGCAGCAGTATCCAGGCCAGCGCCAACTTGGGCAAGCTGATCTCGGAAAGCAAACTTCCCGCCAGCGCGAGCAGCGAGCGACGTTTGGTGCTCGACGCATCGTCCTCGAGGTCGCCGCGGCGTGGATCGATCACCGGTTTCATCGGTCGCATGAAAAATGCCGCATCCCCGCGGCGATTGCCACGACTGTAATCGACCTCATTTTACGCCGGATTCCGGAGACCACGACAGGTTGGTAGATTAGCTCGCGACGAAGACGATCGATATCGGCGCGTGCTCGAACACCGCGCCGGCGGTATCGCCGAAAAAAAGTTTGTCGCCGGGGCGCCGCCCCACCCCCATGATGATGACGTTGCTTCCCGCCTTCCTGGATTCCGTAACAATCGCCTGGTCCGGCGCCACGTCGGCGCGCACCGCGGTTTTGATGGACACGTCGTAGCGGCCGGCCAAGTCGACGATATCCTTGACGATCGCCTCCTCATGCCGGCGCGCGCGAAACGTGCGCCGCTTGCGCGCGGCACGCGCGCCCGGATTGCTCACGTAAAGCGCGGCGAGAGGACAAGCGCAGGCGCCTGCGATCGCAATAGCGACCTCGGCGGCACGCCGTGACACGTCGGTTCCATTCACCGGCACGAGAATGTGCAGCGAACTCCGCTCCGGCTCCTGCAGATGCGCGTTACTCCCTGCGACGAGCGCAAGCGGGCCCTCGAAGGCGGATGCGATGCGCGCCGCCTCCGCATGGAAGCCGCTCTTGGCGCGCGTGCGTTCGATACCGACGAGCAGGAGATCGTAGCCCTTCTTGGCTTCCTCAGCGATGGCCTCGACGCTCGGTGCCTCGACCTTGCGGATCGTCACATCGACCGCCGCCGCGGCGTCCGTCCCGGTGCGGCCGCTACCTTCGGCCGCCGTCTTCACGGCCGACTCGGGCAGGTCGCTTGCGTCCGGCGCGCGTTGCTTTTGCTGATCGTTGCGTCCGTCGTCACGGGAGAGCGGCACGACCGTGATCGGGATGCCACGGCTGCCGGCCAACAGTCCGGCCAGGCGGGAAGCGAATTTTCCGTTGGGACTTTCGTCCACCGCGAGCAACAGGCGCTCGAGGTTGGACACGAAGCCCTTGGCCTCGAATTCCTCGCGCTCGAGCCGCTCCTTTTCCGCCTTGCGCAGCGGCACGCGCGCCAACGCCCAGCGCAGCATCGGCGGCATCGCCATGGTGGTGACCAGCGCCATGGCCACGATCATCGTGTAGAGATTCTGGCTGAGCGCGCCCATGGAAAGCCCGATCGTGGCGATGATCACCTCGGTCGAGCCCCGCGCGTTCATCGCGCAGGCCAATGCCAGCGCCTCGCGCCGGGTCAGCCCGCCGATCTCGCCGCCGATGAAGGCGCCGGCGAATTTGCCGAAGCTCGCGATCGCGATCAGGCCCAATGTCATCGCGGCCAGCTGCGGATTGCCCAGCACGGTCAGATCGGCGGACAGGCCGGCAATGCCGAAGAACACCGGCATGAAGAACGCGAGAATGAGCCCGCGCAGCACCTCGTCGATGTGCTTGGTGAGAATCGGCGATTCGCCGATCAGGATGCCGGCGACGAAGGCGCCGAGCACGGTATGCACGCCGACGAAGTGCGTGGTCAGCGCCATCACGCCCATCACCACCAGGATCGCGGTGATCACCGGAAAATCGCTCTCGAAATTGTCGTTGGTCCAGCGGATCAGGAAGAAGACCAGGCGGCGGCCGATCGTAAAGCTTGCAACCAGGAACAACGCGGTGCCCGCCACGCTTTTGGTAACGCTGATCGGATCGATCGTGCCGGCCTGGGCGAGGCCAAACGTGATCGCGACGATGACCCAGCCGATCGAATCCTCGCAGATCGCGGAGGCGACGATGATCTGGCCGAGATCGCGGCGCGTGAAATTCATCTCGCGCACGATCGCCGCCACGATCTTGATCGAGGAAATCGACAAGGCAGTGCCGAGAAACAGCGCGGTGAGAAACCGGTGTTCGGGACTGGGAAGCAGCGAAGCGGGCATGAACTCGCCGAGCGCAAACCCGCAGGCAAACGGCACCGCCACGCCGGCGAACGAGACGCTGAGCGCGGCGCGCCCGACCGTGCGCACCAGCTTGAGGTCCGCCTCCATGCCGGTGAGCAGCAGCAGCAGGAGAATGCCGAACTGCGCGATGCCGTCGAGCATGGCCTTCTGTTCGGGCGTGCTCGGAAACAATGCGTGCTGAAATTCCGGTAGCAGCGCGCCCAGCGCCGAGGGTCCGAGCAGGATGCCGCCGAGCAGCATGCCCATGACCGAGGGTTGCCCGATGCGGTTCATGGCTTCGCCGAGTAGCCGCCCGACCAGCATCAGCGTGACGAGCTGGGCGAGGAAAATGACCTCAGAGGGTGCGCTGCCGTGGCCCTCTTGCGCCGCGAAGAGGGCGCCGGCAGTCAGCAACAAGCCGGCCATGCCGCAGGCGAGGGGCCATGCGAATCGGAGAAGACGAGGCGGGGAGCCGCTCATGGGTGACTAGTGCCGCGAACCCCAAGTTCGCACGCATCATGCCGCAAACGGGTTTGCAAACTTCGGGTTCAAAAGCGGCACTAGAATCATAAGAGTTGCTGGTGTCCCTTTGATTCCGAAGTTCGCATTCGAGGCGGCCGCAAGGACGTGCAAACTTCGGAATCGGGACACCAGCCTCAATCCGGGCCCGAGGCGATTGTTCCCTAAGCTTCAAATACTTGGCTCACCGCGCGTTCCGGCCGCGCTGGGCGGCGGGATCTGCAATTGCAAATGATTTGCAACAACGCTATGCAAGCGTGCCCGGGTCCCCGCGCTTCGAGGCACGATGCAGGAACCGCGATTGCCCGCTTCAGACCTTTCCCAGCCCGGCTGGCGCCGCAGCCGCAAAACGCCCTCGCTTGCGGAGGTGTTCGGTTCGATCGCTACACGGCCGCAGGGACCGCTGTGGCGAAAGCTTCTCGCCTTTCTCGGTCCCGGCTATCTGGTCGCGGTCGGCTATATGGATCCCGGCAATTGGGCGACCTCGCTCGCCGGCGGCTCGAAGTTCGGCTACGCGCTGCTTTCCGTCGCGCTTCTCTCAAATCTCATGGCGATCCTGCTGCAGGCGTTGTGCGCCCGGCTCGGCATCGGCGCCGGGCGCGATCTCGCGCAGGCGTGCCGCGACGCGTTTCCCCGCGCCGTGTCCTGGCCGCTCTGGCTGCTGGCGGAAATCGCGATCTGCGCCACCGATCTCGCCGAGGTGATCGGCACGGCGATCGGGCTGAACCTGCTGTTCGGCATCCCGCTGGAAATCGGCGTCATCATCACCGCGCTCGACGTCTTTCTCATTTTATGGATGCAGCGGCTCGGCTTCCGTTGGCTGGAAACCTTCGTGGTGACGCTGCTCGGGGTCATCGCGGCCTGCTTCGCCGTGCAGATTGCGCTCGCCAATCCTGACTGGCGCGCCGTGATTCTCGGCTTTGCGCCGACCACAGAGATCGTGCGCAATCCCGACATGCTGTATCTCGCGATCGGCATCATCGGGGCGACAGTGATGCCGCACAATCTCTATCTGCATTCCGGCGTGGTGCAGACGCGCCGCTTTGGGGAGACGGTCGCGGACAAGCGCGAGGCGATCAAGCTCGCCACGCTCGACTCGACGATCGCCCTGATGTTCGCGCTGCTGGTCAACGCTTCGATCCTCATTTTGGCGGCCGCGACGTTCAACCGGGCAGGGCAGACCGACGTGACCGAGCTCGGGCAGGCGCATTCGTTCCTCGCTCCGCTGTTGGGCTCGGCGATCGCGCCGACGCTGTTCGGGATCGCGCTGTTGTGCTGCGGCATGAACTCGACGGTGACGGCGACGCTGTCCGGCCAGATCGTGATGGAAGGCTTTATCGACATCCGCCTGCCGGCCTGGGCGCGCCGGTTGATCACCCGCGCCATTGCCATCGTGCCCGCGGCGGTGGTGACGATCTGGTATGGGGAGGCGGGGACCGCGCGACTTTTGATCTTCAGCCAGGTGGTGCTCGGCCTGGCGCTGCCGTTCTCCATCGTGCCGCTGGTGATGTTCACGGCGCTGCGCGCAAAGATGGGTGCCCTGGTGGCACCGCGCTGGGTGAGCAGCCTCGCCGCGCTGATTGCGGCGGCGCTGATCGCGCTTAATCTCAAGCTGATCGCCGATCAGGTGCTGGCGTAGGGGCGCTCATTCATCGGGGTGGTCCTCGAACTCGCGCCCGCCGCGCTCCTCGCCCCGGGGCCGTTCCACCCGTTTCCAGCCGTCCGGACTGAGCCGCTCCTGGGGCAGGAAGCGGCCCTTGTAGTCCATCTTGCGCGAGCCCTTCACCCAGTAGCCGAGATAGACGTAGGCCAGCCCCATGCGGCGTGCCCGCGCGATATGTTCGAGAATCATGAAGGTGCCGAGCGAGCGCGGCGCCTCCTCCGAGGCGAAGAAGGAATAGACCATAGAGAGGCCGTCGCTGAGCACGTCGGTGAGCGCCACCGCAAGCAGCTCGCCCCCGCCGCCCCCGCCCGCCGCGCCGCTCCCGGCCGCCGCGCGCTCCGCGCCGCGCCGGCGATACTCGACCATGCGCGTCTCCACATGGCTATCTTCCACCATCATGCAGTAATCGAGGACGGACATGTCGGCCATGCCGCCGTCGCGGTGGCGCGCGTCGAGGTACGAGCGGAACACCGAATATTGTTCGCCGGTGGGCACCGCCACCCGCATCTCGCCGACCACGTCGGCGTTGCGCTCGAGGATGCGCCGCATGCTCCGAGTGGGGCGGAAATCCTCGGCCACGACCCGCACCGACACGCAGGCGCGGCAATGCTCGCAGGCGGGCCGGTAGGCGATCGACTGGCTGCGCCGAAAGCCGCCATGGGTGAGCAGATCGTTGAGTTCGGTCGCCCGCTCGCCCACCAGATGGGTGAAAACCTTGCGCTCTTCCTGGCCCGGCAGGTAGGGGCACGGCGAGGGCGCCGTCAGGTAGAATTGCGGCGTGTTGCGCGAGTGCTGGGTCATTTCAAGCCCTGGCCGCGGCGCAGCGCCTGCGCCCCGTCATATTATTAATGACGACGGTCCCCACCAGCATATCGTGCAACAGCCGCCGGCGCTCGTTGAACAAGCCGACCAGCAGGATCAGCGGGGTCAGGAACGAGACGGTGAGCCAGTAGACGATCGCGTGCACCGCGCCGAGCACGAAATACGCCGGCGCCCCATACCAGGTGCGCATTTCGAGGTCCATGGCGCGCATGCCGAGCGTCGCCGAGGCCGGGCTGCCGAAGGTCATCCCGTAATAGGCAATCGCCCAGATCACCGTCGCCGGCCACATCAGAAAGTACAGCAGCCAACCCAGCCCGAACGTGACCAGCCCGACAATAAAGATAAAGAGTGCGGCGAGCAGCACCGGAATGCCGATGATGATGAGGTCGATCAAAAAGGCGATGCAGCGGCGTGCCAGCACGCCCTCGAACAGTTCCGGATTGGCGATGGGGTCGTAGGCGTGCGGCTTGACCTCGATCGACACGCCGATCCTGCGCGGTTCACCCTCGGCCATGCTCGGCGATCCCTGGTATCCTTCAATCCGGCGACAGACGGAGAATAAACGGTCGCCGCGCCAAAGGCACGGGTGTTTGTCGCCGCCACGGCCGCCGCCGGGAGACAAGGCATGAGCATCACCCTGGCCGACATCGAGGCGGCGCGGCGGCGAATCGCCGGCGCGGTGCTGCGCACCCCGATGCTGCCGGCACCAAAGCTCTCGGCGCTCACCGGCGCCGAGGTGTATGTGAAATACGAAAACCTCCAGGTCACCAATTCCTTCAAGGAGCGCGGCGCGTTCAACAAGCTCGCTGCGTTGGACGATGCGGCGCGCGGCCGGGGCGTCATCGCGATGTCGGCGGGAAACCATGCGCAGGCGGTCGCCTATCACGCCGCGCGGTTGGGCATTCCCGCGACCATCGTGATGCCGGTGACCACGCCGTTCGTGAAGATCGAGGCCACCGCGAGCTGTGGCGCGGAGGTCGTACTCGACGGCGAGACAGTGGCCGAGGCCGAGCGCCGCGCGGACGTGATCGCGCGCGAGCGCGATCTCGTCTTCATTCACCCCTACGACGATCCGCTGGTGATCGCGGGGCAGGGCACCATCGCGCTGGAAATGCTGGAGGAGACGCCCGACCTCGACATGCTGGTCATTCCGATCGGGGGCGGCGGGCTCATTGCCGGCAACGCGGTCGCGGCGCGCGCCCGCAAGCCATCGATCGGGATCGTCGGCGCGGAGGCCGCGCTTTACCCCTCGTTCTGGAACGCGCTGCGCAACGACAATCGCCCGTTCGGCGGCGCGACGCTGGCCGAAGGCATCGCGGTCACAAACGTCGGCAAGCTCGCGTTGCCAATCGTGCGCGAGCTGGTCGCCGACATCGTGCTGGTCGACGAGGCGGCGATCGAGCGCGCGGTCAACGCCTATCTCACCTTGCAGAAGACCATGGCGGAAGGCGCCGGCGCCGCCGGGCTTGCCGCCATGCTGGTAAAGCCCGAGCCGTTCCGCGGCCGCAAGGTCGGGCTGATCCTGTGCGGCGGCAACATCGATCCGCGCATTCTTGCCTCCGTGATGGTGCGCGAGCTCGAGCGCGAGGACCGCATCGTTTCGTTCCGGCTCACGATTCCCGACCGGCCCGGCGTGCTCGGCCAGATCGCGACCCGGCTCGGCCAGCTCGGCGCCAACATTCTCGAGGTCGAGCACCGCCGGCTGTTCCTCGACGTGCCGGCCAAGGGCGCCAAGCTCGACGTGACGGTGGAAACGCGCGACCAGAAGCACGGCGAAGAGATTTTTCGCGCGCTTGCCGCGGAAGGCTATCAGCCCACCTGGATCGACACCGCCAGCGCGCTGGAGTGACTCTTCTCTTCCCTCTCCCCGCGCAAGCGGGGAGAGGGTGCCGAGCCGCGTAGCGGCGAGGCGGGTGAGGGGCACACTTGGCTCTTTCAAATTCGGCCGACTCAGGGTTTGCAGTAGCATTTGCCCCTCACCCGGCCCTCGCTTCGCTCGGGCCACCCTCTCCCCGCTGCGCGGGGAGAGGGAACGGAGAGCGCGGAGCGAGGCGACTGAACAGGGACGCATAGCTTGCGCGAGAAGGAGCTTCGCATTGCGCTGGTCTGCTTCGGCGGCATTTCGCTTGCCGTCTATATGCACGGCATCAGCAAGGAGGTGCTCAAGCTCATTCGCGCCTCGCGCGCGCTGCATGCGATCGCCGACCGCGCGCGGCGCCGCAACGCCGCGTTCTTCGACGCGTTCGATCGCGCCGACCCCGAATACGACACGGAAGACGTCTATTTCGAGCTGCTGCGCGCGATCGGCGAAAAAATCGAGCTGCGCGTGATTGTCGACGTGATCGCCGGCGCCTCGGCGGGCGGCATCAACGGCGCCATGCTGGCGCGGGCGCTGTGCCACGACCTGCCGATGGGTGCGCTGCGCGACCTGTGGCTGAAGAATGCCGACGTGACGGCCCTGCTTTCGGCCGACGCGCGAGCCGGACGGTGGAGCAAATTTTTTCTCCAGCCGCTGATCTGGGCCGCCTCCGTCACCGGCCGGTTGCGCCTGATCACCGACATGGAAGCGCGGCAAAAGCTCTCGCTGTTCGTGCGCTCGCGCTGGTTCAAGCCGCCGCTCGACGGCCGCGTGATGGCCGGCCTGATGTACGACGGCATCACCGCAATGGGCGCACCGCGGCATCCGCTCGACTCGCTGCTTCCCTCCGGTCAGTCGCTCGACCTGTTCGTCACGGTGACCGACTACTACGGGTACCAGCAGCTCGTGCAGATTCACGATCCGCCGCTCATTCACGAGGTCGATCACCACCACATCCTGCAGTTCCGCTACCGGCGTGCGAGCGGCGCGGTGGACAGCGATTTCGGCCTGGACAATGCCGGCGGGCTTGCCTTTGCCGCGCGCGCCACCTCGTCGTTTCCCGGCGCCTTTCCGCCGGCGCGGATCGTGGAAATGGACGAACTCGTCGCCCAGCGCGGCGGCAGCTGGCCGCGCCGCGACGCCTTCATTGCCGAGAATTTTCCCAATCACCTGCGCGCCGGCATCGATCCCGCCACCGCCTCCTTCATCGACGGCTCGGTGCTCAACAACCGCCCGTTCCAGCAGGCGATCGCGGCGATTCACGGCCGCCCCGCTTATCGCGAGGTGGACCGTCGCCTCGTCTATATCGATCCCTATCCGGCAGCCGCGGCGGCGCGGCGCGCGCAGCAGAAGGTGCCGGGCTTCTTCGCCACCTTGCGCGGCGCGCTCTCCGACATTCCCAGCTCCCAGCCGGTGACCGACGAGCTCGCCCGTGTGCTCGAATTCAACGAGCAGGTGCGCCGGCTGCGCGCGATCGTCGACAGCGCGCGCCCGCATGTCAGCGAATGGGTGGCGAACGTGATCACCGCACCGCTCGATCGCGCGATCACGACGGCGGAGCTGCGCGCCTGGCGCGAGGAGGTCAATTCCCATGTCGTGCGCGACGCCGGCTTTGCCTACCAGGCCTATGTGCGGCTCAAGCTCGCCTCGGTGCGCGCGTTCGGCGCCCAGCTGATCGTGCGCTTGCGCGGCGTGCCGGCGCAATCGCCGCTGTCGCGGCTGGTGGCGCAGATCATCGATGCCTGGGCGCTGCACAGAGGCATCGTCTACGAGCGCGCCGACAGCGAGGCGCTCGAGTTCGAGACCCAGACCGCCGATGACCTTGCCGGCTGGGTGCGCTATCTCCTGGCGTTCGACGTCAAATACCGCGAGCGGCGCCTGCATTTCCTGATCGAGGGGCAGAACCGGCTTTATCAGCTGATCGGCGAGAAGCGCTTCAACGGGCTCGATCCGCTCGTCATCGATCGCCTCAAGCGCGACTTCTATGCGCGGCTCGAGTCGCTGCGGCGGCGCGGGCAGCGCGACTTCTACAGCCGCGAGGTGCGCGCGCTGGTGGCGGATATCTTTCCCGCGGCGCCGTCGGCCGGCGAGATCAAGCACCTCGACGCCTACGCGAAGACCTTCGTGGCCGGGCACGCGGATGAGCTTGATCGGCTGATCGATCGCCTGGCGCGTGAGATCGATCTCGACGCGAGCACGCACGAGCTCGACGATCTTCTCGCGTCGCTCGATCCCGGCGAATGGCATCCCGATGCGCGGCGCGAGGTGCTGGTCAATTATCTCGGCTTTCCGTTCTGGGACGTGCTCACCTTCCCGGTGATCAGCGCGCGCGAGATCGGCGAGCTCAACGAGATTCTCATCGACCGCATCAGCCCGCAGGACGCCCGCGCGCTCGAGGGATTTCACGGCATCGAGAGCTTGCGCGGCACGGGCCTCGGCCAGTTCGCCGCGTTCCTCTCGCGCAGCTACCGCGAGAACGATTACCTGCTCGGGCGCTTGCACGCGCTCGACCGGCTCATCGACATCGTCTGCGATGCCGCCGCGAGCGATGCCGCGCAGGCTTCCTTCGATGTACTGGCGCTCAAGCAGCGGGGATTTGCCCGCATCCTCGACGCCGAGGCGCCGCATCTCACCCACAGCAGCGAGCTGGTCGCCGCATTGCGCCGAAGCATCGCCGCGATGCGGGGCTAGGACCAGTTCCGCCCTCACCCTGAGGAGCGTTGCGAAGCAACGCGTCTCGAAGGGTGGGGGCGGCCCCATGCTTCGAGACGCGCCCTTCGGGCGCTCCTCAGCATGAGGCCGGTCAGAGGACTTAGTCCGCGGTTCGTTCCCGAACACGAGCGCGCGAAGAAATTCTATGCATCTCATCACGCCGCGCACGAAGGCGCATTGCCTCCAGCGCGGCCTTCGGCCCGCGCGCGCCTCGAATGCCTCGAGATAGGCGATCGCCGCGCGCAAGCGGCCAATGTCGTCCTTGAAATGGCCGAGGCCGAGATTGCAGAGGCGGCAGAGCAGTCCGCGGATCAGATCGGTTGGGTGATCATGATCGACGCACAGCCGCTCGACCGGGCGCTCGTTGCAGATCGCGCACACGCCATTCTGCTCTTCAAGCAGCGCGTCGTACTCTCCGGGCGTGATCCCGTAGTAATATTTCAGCCAGGCCCTGCGTTCCGATTCCGAATAGTACTTGCGCTGCTTGCGGTTGGGATCGGGATGCTCCGCCCGTTTGCGCCGCCGCTCGGCGTTGATTGCGTCTTTGTTGGCGGCATAGAAGGCGCGATTGCAGGCAAGCGTGCGCAGTCGGAAGTCAGCATCCTGCGCATAGCGTTGCTTTTTGCGCTCGCTTTCGGCCGACACGGGACTGCTTCGCTGAACTGGCGCGCCGCGCAGAATCCTCGCGCGCCGGACAGGAACTGCCCGGCGCGCGGAACGACGCCTTGCGCGCATGCGCGTGCGGCTCCGCAGACCGTGAGGCCAGCCGAGATCGTCACGCGCTGTTTGGGTTGGAAGGCTAAGGCCGCAGCAGAGGAGGGGCCGCGCCAGCCCGGTTTCGATCACACTTCCGGATCGTGCCGAAACTATACCCGAATCGCGTTACATACACAAGCGCAAAATGTAGGCAAATTGTAGAAAACGCAAAACGCAATAGGAACAAGTGCTTAGTGGAGGCCGACAAGGCCCGTCCGCTGGAGCGGGATGAGATTTAGATGGATCGTCATGCCCGCGCTTGTCACGTCTTTCTCAGTGAGATCAAAGACGTAGATGCCAACGCAACCCGATTTGAGGCTCAGGTCCCCGTCGCGAGACGATCTCCACCCACGACAACGGCGCTGATGATCGGATCTTCCTCGAAATCTTCAGCCCCTTCAATCGATAGCAACTGAGCAAGTTGCGCTCGGGCCCGATTGACTCGGCTCTTCATCGTCCCCGTGGGGCATCCGCACATCTTCGCCGCTTGGTCATAGGAAAGCCCGGAGGCTCCAATCAATATGAGAGCTCGGCGCTGCTCGGGTGGCAACCTGGTCAGCGCGGCGCCGAGCTCGTGGTGCTGGGCTTGAGCGATTTGCGTCGGCTTTGATGCTAAACCGTCGACCTTGCCATCGACGGATTCCAATCGTCTTCGCCGCCTGCGACATTGTGAGTAGAACTCATTTCGCAAGATGGTGAACAGCCATGCCAGCATGTTCGTGCCAGGCTTGAAGGATTTTATCTTTGCTAAGCCGCGCAGCAATGACTCTTGAACGAGATCCTCGGCCTGATCGCGATTGCGGCACAGTGAAATCGCGAAAGCGCGAAGGTTCGGTATCGCCGCGACCATGGCGTCTTCGCTAATTATGACCTCCGCCCCCGACTCAACACCCCTGCGAAACTTCGCGGCGGTGCTGCCTTCGACAACCGCTCCGCTTAAAGGATTGCGGCGTTGGCTCGACTTGCTGGAACGCAACGGTGGGGTGCGCGTCATGTCACGAGCCGGGCGGCGGCGCGAATACGCAATGGCGCGTGTGGTCGGGCCTGCGGCAAATCCAGACTTTCCCGTCCGGGCTCGGCGTCGCCTCCTCGAACGGAACAAATTCGGTGCCGCCGACGACCCAACCCTTCCCAGTCACTGCAACCTGGTCGT
>Ga0306919_10000646_pt1 | contig 15676 bp, 10 predicted proteins | sample flu12Cox44000172_FD_203764 | JGI IMG/M metagenome (GOLD analysis project Ga0306919, IMG submission 203764) | Lab enrichment of tropical soil microbial communities from Luquillo Experimental Forest, Puerto Rico - flux4day.12C.oxic.44.000.172 (v2)... | ecosystem: Environmental > Terrestrial >... | reverse complement strand
GTCGCCTCAGGTCGTTTTGGCGCTCGCGCGGGCCCTCCGGCTGGACGCCAGTGCCACGCGGTACATGCACCGCCTGGCTGGCCTAGCCGTTCGGGACACCGGCGAGCTGAAGGGAGCGCGCCCCTTAGCCGAACTCGTGGATCAGTTTTTGATGCCGGCCATCGTGGCCAACAAGTACATAGATGTTTTGGCGGCAAATCCGCTCGCGCGCGCGCTCTCACCAGAGTTCACCCCAGGACAAAACTTTCTGCGCTGGCGCCTTTTAGACCCCGCTGCCCGGCAGCTCTACGTTGACTGGGAAGAGGTGACCGATTCCGCGGTGAGTGGTTTTCGCGGACTCAGCGGTCTGTGTCCGAACGATGTTCGCGTGCGGGGGTTGGTAGCCGAACTGTCCGCGGTCAGCCCGCGTTTCCGCGAACTGTGGGGCCGCGCGGATGTTGGTTACCACCGCATGGCAATCCACCACATGTGTCATCCCCAAGTCGGCGAACTTCTTTTGTATCGGAACCGGCTCGACGCACCGGGGCCCGATGGAGACCATGTGCTCATGTATTCCGCCGAGCCCGGCAGCGACTCCGCCAGAGCGCTCGAGGAGCTGCGGTCCCTGTCGGCGTCCACCAACTCATTTTCGGCTGAATGACGTGGTGATTGGGGTCCGACTGTGGCGATGAAAGGCAACGCGCTGGGCGATTACCTTCGTGCACGACGCCAGCAGGTGCGGCCCGAAGATGTCGGGCTGGTTCCCGGCGCCCGCCGCCGCGTCGAGGGCTTGCGCCGCGAGGAGCTGGCGATGCTGGCCGGCATAAGCGCCGAGTACTACCTGCGACTGGAGGTGGGTCGCGACAAGAATCCGTCGACTCAGGTTCTTGATGCGCTCGCGCGGGCCCTGCGGCTGGACGTCAAATCCACGCAGCATCTGCACAACCTCGCCAGCCCGACCGGATCGGATACCGCCGATCTGGAACTAGCACAGGCCTATGCATTGGCGGAACTAATCCACCAAATTTCCTTGCCTGCCTTCGTGGCCAACAGATACCTGGACGTTTTAGCGGCAAATGCGATCGCTCGCGCCCTGTCACCAGAGTTCACGCCGGGACAAAACTTCCTGCGCTGGCGCCTCTTAGACCCGGCTGCCCCGGAGCTCTACGCCGATTGGGACGAGGCGACCGCTAGCGCGGTGAGTGGTTTGCGGGAATTCGCCGGTCTCTGGATGCAGGATGCGCGCATGAGGGCGTTGACGGATGAGCTGTGCGTGGACAGCGCGCGTTTCCGCGAACTGTGGTTTAGCGGCACGGACGTGGGTTACCACTTGGGATCTCGCCACATCCGTCATCCAATAGTCGGCGATCTTTGTGTTCACACGCACCGGCTCAATGCTCCGTATGCCGGCGGCGACCACGTGGTGATGTATCGCGCCGAGCCTGGCAGCGACTCCGCCAGAGCGCTCGACGAACTGCGCTCCCTGTCGGCCACGCCCCCCAGCGCTGTTCCGGGAAACTAGGTTCCCGCGGTGGCGGCGAAGGCCAACGCACTGGGTGATTACCTGCGCGCGCGGCGCCAGCAGGTTAGTCCGGAAGATGTCGGGCTGGTTCCCGGGGCGCGGCGACGCGTCGAGGGGTTGCGACGCGAGGAGCTGGCAATGTTGGCGGGCATCAGCGCGGAGTACTACCTGCGCCTGGAGGTGGGCCGCGACAAGAATCCGTCGCCTCAGGTCGTGGAGGCGCTCGCGCGGGCCCTGCGGCTGGATATCAAGGCCACGAAATATTTACACCAACTGTCCAGCCCGATCATCAGCCACTGGGATCAGTCCGTTCTAGATGCGGCGGCCGAGGGGCTAGACGAGCTGATCAATCAGTTGCCGCTCCCGGCAGTCGTGGCCAGCAGGTACCAAGATGTCCTGGCCGCAAATCCGATCGCCCAGGCGCTGTCACCGGGATTCACACCGGGACAAAACTTCCTGCGCTGGCGCCTTTTAGACCCCGCTGCCCGAGAGCTCTACGTTGATTGGGAGGACGCGACCGACGCCGCCGTGAGTGGTTTACGGGAACTCGGCGGCGCAGTTCCAGACGATCCTCGCATGCAGACGCTGATTGCTGAATTATCTTCCGCCAGCCCACGTTTCCGTGAATCCTGGGCGCGCGCGAATGTGGGTTATCGGTTCGTAGTCTTGCACATGCGTCATCCGCGAGTCGGCCATCTTTATCTAAGCCCTAATCAGCTCATCGTTCCGCACGTTCCGTACGCCGTCGGGCAGCATCTGCTCATCTATCACGCGGAGCCTGGCAGCGACTCCGCCAGAGCGCTAGAGCAACTCCGGTCGCTGTCGGCCCCAGCTTGCTAGCCGCTGAGACCGCTCGCGACACCTTTTGCCGGACAATGCTTTTCAGCAGATGTTGTCGGGCTCGCCGCGTCTGATCCGGCCGCGTCGAGGGTCGGGCGGTTGCGGGGGTTGCACCCATTCCGCTCCGCTGGCTTCGAACAACCGGCCGATCTCGTCGACGTGCATGTCGGCGAGGTCCCACACGTCGGGTACCAGGTCGCGGTCGACGATGAAGCCGAAGTCGAGTCGGTCGAGGTAACTCACCACCGTGATGTTGAGTCCCAGTCCGTCGGTGACGATCGACACCGGGAACTGATGGCACAGCTGGGCGCCCGCGAAATACATCGGCTCGCGCGGCCCGGGCACGTTGGAGATCACCAGGTTGAACGGCGGAGCGAAGCGGTCGGCCAACCGCAGCCGCGATGCGAGTCGCACGGCCGAGGTCGCTAGCACGGGGGCGGAGAACTGGGTGAGGTCGACGAGCTCGTCGGCCGGCACCATGTCGAGGGTGCGCTTGGCGTTTTGCATCGCCGTGCCGCATCGGGCAATGCGTTCCAGCGGATCGGCACAATCGGTAGGCAACTCGGCGATGAGACCCGAGACACGGTTGGTCCACGGGTCGTCCTCCTCGCCGGTACGAATGGACACCGGCACCATGGCCCGCAGCGGACGATCGGGCAGCGCGTCATGAGACAGCAGGTACTGACGAAGCCCACCTGCGCAGATGGCCATCACGACGTCATTCACCGTGCCCCCGGTGGCGTTCTTGAGCGCCTTGATGTTCTCCAAAGACGTTGTGCGCATGGCGAATCGGCGGTGGCCCGTGATCGACTTGTTCCACGGGGTCGGCGGGGCCTGCGTTGTCGGCAGGGAGATGCGCGGCCCGTCGGATCGGCCGAGTCGGGCGACGGCCTTGACCGCCGCCCCGGCCTGGTTGGCCGCGCTGCTGACGCTGGTGACACCTGCCACGTCGGCGACCTTGCTAACGAGCCGCGCTTGAACGCGCATTGCCCTGAAGGGATTTAGAGCCAGCCGCGCCGCCGTACGCCGCAACAGGTCCACCGTGCTCGGGAGGGGCTCGGCCTCCCACGGGGGGCTATCGCCCGGCGGTGGGGCGTCGGGGTTGGGATCGGTCAGGATCTTCAGCATGAGCTGCCCGGCGGCCCCGTCGATGGTGGCGTGATGGTACTTGGTGAGCAGCGCCCAGCGACCGCTGTACAGGCCGTCGATGACGTAGACCTCCCATAGCGGACGAGTCCGGTCCATGGGGCGACCGACAATGCGGGAAACCTGGTCAGCCAGTTGATCGACCATGCCCGGCTTGGCCAGATGGATCTCCCTGATATGGAAGTCGAGATCGAACTTGGGGTCGGCCACCCAGTAGGGACGGTCGAGGCCGAACGGCACCTCGACGAGGCGGCGGCGCAGTGGTTCGAGCTCGCCGACCAGGGAGGCGTACTTGGCATAGACCGCCGCGAACGGGTCGTAGTCTGCGCTGGGCCGCTCGAAGATCATCAGGCCCGTGACGTGCCCGAAGGTCGTCGGCGTCTCCATGTACAGAAACGTCGCGTCCAGGCCGCTGAGTTGCTTCACCAAAACCTCCCTAGGTGGTCAGCATTCCGCCTTCGACGGGCAGCGTAATTCCGGTGATGTAGCTGCTGGCGTCGCTGGCGAGGAATAACAGTGCGGCGCTGAGCTCTTCGGGTTCACCGAGCCGTCCGCACAGTGTGCGCGGCACGATCGTGGAATCGAAGTACTCCTGGTCGAACTGGTCGGTCATCTCGGATGCGAAGTAGCCCGGCGCGATTGCGTTGACACGGATGCCGCGGCGCCCCGTCCATTGCTGGGCGAGGTCCCGGGTCAGGCCGATCAACCCCGCCTTGGACGACGCGTAGGCGGCCTGTGGCAGACCTGCGGTGGTCAAGCCGAGCACGCTGCTGACATTAATGATCGAGCTGCCGGGCTGCATCACGCGGCCACATTCCTGCGCCATCCAGTAGCAGCCGTTGAGGTTCAGGTCGACGACGGACCGGAACTGCTCGGGGGTCTCGCGAGTGGCTGGCACCGCCGTTCCGACCCCGGCGTTGTTCACCAGGATGTCGACCCGCCCGAATTCATCCATCGCGGCACGCACCAGAGCCTGGCAGTCGCGGGGGTCCGTCACATCGGTTCGCACAGCGACGGCCCTTCGGCCCGCGGCCTCGACCAGCGCACGGGTCTCCTCCAAGCGGTCCACGCGCCGAGCGCCGAGCACCACGTGGGCGCCCGCCTCAGCAAGCGCCTGTGCGAACGCGACTCCGAGGCCACTGGACGCGCCGGTGACGACGGCCACGCGGTCGTCGACGCGGAAACGGTCAAGCACGCGCATTGCAATACTCCTTTAGTACTGGTCGGATCGCGGGCTATCTCCGCGTCGTAAGTGGTATGCAACAGATTCTATACTGTTGCATCTATGCGACGTATAGGATGTTAATCACATACGCAACGTTTGATAATCTGATGCATAGGCCCGTCAGGGCCTGAACCCACCGGAGGTGCACGATCGCCGAAACACCGCTGTCCCGCATGTTGGCGGAGGAGCGCAAGCCGGATGCGTTGGACGCGTTCCGGGTTGCCCGGCGCTGGTTCATGGGCGGACGCCGCATCGAGATGCAGGAACTGGCCGCCGAGCTCGGCGTAAACCGGGCGACCCTGTTTCGCTGGGTCGGCGGCCGCGACGACCTGCTCGGGGAGATTCTGTGGTCACTGGCGGAGCCTGCCCTTGCCGCTGCCGTCGAGGCCTCCCACGGCAATGGCGCGCAGCGCATCACGGGAGCGATCGGTCGCTTCGCGGCCGGGGTCGACCAAGCCGACTTCCTTCGGGAGTTCGTGCGGCGGGAGCCGGAACGTGCGCTGAGAATTCTCACCACGCGCGCCGGCACAATTCAGTCGCGCCTCGTGGCCTCGATCGAAACCCTGTTGAAGGACGAGGTCTCGCAGGGCAACCTGCACCCACCACTTCCACTGCGCGACTTGGCCTACCTCATCGTCCGGATCGTCGAGTCTTTTCTCTATGCGGAATTCATCACCGGCGAGGAACCCGATATCGCCATGACCGAGTTGGCGGTCGGGGCACTGCTCGGACACCAAGGCTCTGATACGGATTGACGCGAAATCGGACAAGCCTCACCCAGTTGGCGCACCGCTCGTCCCAACAAGAAGGCGCGATCGCCAGTCGCTGAAAGCACCCGCCAACTCGGACTCACCAATGGACTCGAGGCGGCGGATGTGGTCGGTTAGGTAGTACACGTACAACGGGACGAAGTCATCGGTCAGCATTGCGAGCGCGTGTTCGGCAGATGGAGGGTTTGTTCGCCAGTCGAATGCGGCGCGGACAAGCGCGGTACCGGGCGCTCCGCTCAGCTCCGAATAGTGCTGAACTGCAGCATCGTTGGTCCCCTCCCGGGCCGTCTCGGCAGTAAAGAGAAAACGAACCGGGAACAAGGCAATCTTGGTTGTCCAGCGCATGCCGCCCTCGATCAATCGGTCAGGTTGACGCGCGCAGGCCACCACGTCATCGGCGAGCGCCTCGAGCGCAAATCGTGCGCCCGCGATGAGGAGCTCCGTTTGGCTGGGAGGCGTTAGGCCACTGCGCACGTCATTTCCGCAAACGAGTCGCCCATGCTCAAGCAGGCACAGGCGATCAAGCGGAGGAAACCGGCCACCAGCGGCGCGACCAGCGAAAGACTCTGCTGTGCACCAGAATACGGAAACCCGCGCGTGTAATGGTGATCCGATGGAGCGAACGTTCTCGGCAACGCCAACCAGCGAGTCAGCGTCAGACTCCTGAATCGGATCAGTGAGGATCAAACCGACGTCAACGTCGCTCACCAATGGGCTGAAGCCACCGTGAGCCAAGCTGCCGAGGGCATACGCCGCAATCAACCGGTCGCCCAGCGAGTCAGAGGTGACCCGAACAACGTCACGGAGGACATCCTCCCCACTGGCCGAGCCGATCGACGGTGTCCACTCTTGGTCGATGTGAGCGCCTAAGCTCCCGAGCCGTTGATCCACGGCCGCCTCCGAACTCGCGTACCTGACTTAGACCGGCCAACCGCTGAACGGTTAAACAAGCTTGATTATTCTCGTCCCGCCGGGAAACCGTCGTTGATTGGTCGCTTTGCCCGACTGCTTGGACCTGATCCCCTGATCCCACTCGGGGAAGCGGTCGCTGTCGGCCCCCGCGAGCTAGCTCACAGGACAAGCTGGGGACGGCTTCGAACTCTCTGGGGCCACCAGAACCAGGGACCCAGCAGCCGGGCGAGCGGCATGACCAAGAACAGGCGCACGATCAACATGTCGAAAATCAATCCGATACAGATGGTTGAGCCCGCTTGGCCGATATTCACGACATCGCTGGAAAGCAGCGCGAGCATGGTGCCCGCGAGGACGAAGGCCGCGGTGACTACCACGTTGCCGGAGCCCGCCATTGCCCGGATCAGACCGGTCTTGACGCCGGCGCCAAGCTCCTCGCGGTAACGCGAGAGCAGCAACAGGTTGTAGTCGCAGCCCACGCCGACGAGAACGATGAACGAGATCGGAATGGTCAGCCAGTGCAGCGTTATGCCCAGGAAGGTCTCCCAAATCAAGGTGGCCAGTCCCAGGCTTCCGGCATAGGCGAGGATCACGGTGATGAGTACCACGATGGCGCCGACCAGGGCCCTGGTAATGAGCAGGACGATCAGGAACACCAGTCCGAACGTCGCAAGCATCATGATTATCAAGTCGTTAAACGAAAAGTCTTGAATATCACGATAGTTCGAGGATGCACCGGCCACGTAAATCTTTGCGTTCGATAGCGGCGTTCCCTTGAGGGATTCCTGCGCGGCGGCAGCCGCAAGCTTTATTTGGTTGATGCCTTCGGGGCTCATGGCCTCACCCGCGTGATAGACGATGATGCGGGCGCCCTTGCCGTCGGCGGTCATGAAGAAGTTCATGCCGACCTGGAAATCGGCCGTTTTGAGCGCGTCCGGCGGCAAGAAGAAGAAGTTGTCATTCTTCGCGTTATCGAACGACTGCGCCATATCGACCAGCGGGTGAATGGTGGATTCCAGCTGTGGGATCAGCGCATGGAAGGTGCTTTGCAGCGTGTACGTCAAGGACTGTATCGTTCTCAGGTTTGTGACAATGGAGTGTTCCTGTTGGACGAGCTGCGGGGTCACCGTGTCGATAATGGCGAGGCCACGCACCGTGTTCCCTAGCTCATCGGTCAGCTCGTCGACGCTGTCGAATGACTCGAGCAGTGAACGAAGAGCCTGGCATATCGGAATGTCAAAGCAGTGCTTTTCCCAGTAGAAGTAGCTGCGCATTGGCCTGAAGAAATCGTCGTAATCGGCCAGGTGGTCTCGCGCTTCGTCGGAGAGGACCTTTAACCGCTCCGCGGATTCGCGCGATATGTGGGTGCCAACGGCGAGCTGGCCGGTCATATCCTCCAGTCGCTGGGTTGCTTCGAGAATGTTTCCCGTGCGGGCCGCCAACGTGTCGATATCGGCTACGCGGTCACGTAGGAAACCGATGTTCTCGCCGATCTTGGTCCCCAGCGAGCCCGAGGCGTAGGGCAGCGAAGCGTGTTCGAGGGCCCGGCCGTTGGGTCGGGTGACGCTTTGGACCAGCGCGATGCCCGGAACGTGGAAAATACTCTTGGCGATCCGGTCCAAGGTGATCATGTCGGTGGTGTTGCGCATGTCGTGATCCGACTGCACGTAGAGCACGTCGGTGGACAGCTCACTCTTCGGGAAGTGTCGATCGGCAGCCGCATAACCTTTGCTGGACTCGACACTGGGGGGCGCGAAGTCTCGGTCGTTGTAACTCACCTTGTAGCTGGCGAGATTTAAAATTGCCAGAGGAATTACCAACGCGGCCACCGCGATTATCGGTACCGGCCACCGGGCGATAGCGGTGCCAAGTCGGCGCCACATCGGGCTCGTCGGCCTCGGTGCGTCCAACCATCTGACCTTGCTGCCCAGTGTGAGCAGAGCGGGGCCGAAGGTCAGCGCCGAGACGACGACGACCACCATCGCCACAAAACAGGGTGGCCCCAGGGTGCGGAAGTAATTCAGCTTGGTGAGGCTCAAGCACAGCGTCGCCCCGGAGATCGCCATGCCCGATCCCAGGATTACGCGCGCTGTGTTCGTGACCGACGTGTAGTAGGCAGCTTCTTTGTCGTATCCCGCTCGACGCGCCTCGTGGTACCGACCCATAAAGAAGATGCCGTAGTCCGTGCTGACACCCAGCACCAAAGCCACGACCATGTTCGTGGCGAACGACGAAATGCCGAGCACATGCAGCCCGACGAAGAACGAGACGACGCCCCGCGCCGTCGCCAAAATAATGAGCACTCCGGCCAGTGGTATCAGCGCTCTGGTAACCGAGCGGTAAGCGATGAGGAGCATGATGATGATCAGGACGATCGTCACGATCGTCAGCGTGGTCAGGCTTTCGTCCGCGGCGTGCAGGGTGTCAGTAGCGAGCGGGGATGGTCCGCTGACATAGACATTCAGGCCGCTCGGTTTCGGTACCTTCGCCACGATGTCTCGAATGGCGGCAATCGAGTGATTCGAGCTGGCGTCCCCCAGGTCGCCGGTGGGCCGTACGGTGAGCGTCGCGGCTTCGGCGTCGGCGCTCTGCTGCCCCGACATGGTCACCGGCTTGCCCCACAGGTTCAAAAGTGACTGCACGTGCTTTTTGTCTTGCTCTAGCCGGCGGACCAACTCGTTGTAGTACTGATGGTCCTGCTCACCGAGCTTGCGGCCCTGGGTCTCCATCAGAATGACGGCGGCACTGGTGAAGTCGGATTCGCGGAATGCTTGGCCTTCAACGATCGCCGCCTGCGACGACGGCGCGTCACGGGGGACCTCGGCCTCCGCGTTGGCCGCCGTGTTCTTCTCGATGGACGGCACGAACACGTTCGTCACCACTGCGGCCAGCACCCAGAAAATGACAATCGGAATCGCCAGCGTCCGAAGCAGTTTCGCGGCACGAGGGCGTTTCACCTGTTCGACATCGATCGGTTGCGTGTCCGGCTCGGCGGTGGTCATGCTGCGGTCACCGTGCACGCGACGGCCGCGCCTTCATGATTCACGGAGTGCTCATCGCGGACCTCGCCGTTGACCTTGATTCGACAGCCCACCGAACTTCCGTCGACCTGCGCGACGAGGCTCAATGTGGCCGAGGCCGCCATCGTCGTTTCCGAATGAGACCAGGGAAGCGACGCCAGCGTGACTTCGATCGGCTCGCTGTTGAGGTTCGCGTACGTCACTTTCCCGCCACCGCCGAGGGTTCCAAACACCTCGTAGGTGACATTCTTTGGATTGATCTGCACAACGGTGGCGGGAATGGAGTGGGTAACGGGCGGATTGCTGATCGCGTCGGAGCTTTGTCGAACCTTGTTCACGCCGTAAAAGACGACCATGCCCACGACGAGCATCACCACGGGGAGCCATATCTTGCCGAAGATCCGGCCGGCATTCCGCCGCTTGCGCCTCGTGCTCACAGCCAACACCTTTCGATCCGGCTTTCCCGGCCGACGAGGTGCCCCCCTAGTGCCGGCCGCGAGGCCCAGCGTGGTTGCTGGTACCCGGTCGGTGTGACGCAGCTTACACATTGGCTTCACTGATCGGCTAGGCCCTTTCGCTGATGGGCCCCGTAGCGGGCGGCCGCGAGGCGTCGCCGATGATCCCCCATCCGTGGATGTCTCGATATACGCCGCTCTTTTCGCCGTTGATGTTCTCGTTCGGCCAGAGCCCATGGCCGACACCGGATTTGGTGGTGTCGCCGGCCGCAATCTTGCTCATGATTCTCGTGATGGTCGGCTGGCACCGATTCGCACTGCCAACCGGCCGATGTCGAACCTGTTGCCTCAAACAGTTATTCGAACGTGATTCCTCTGTTTTCGGGCATGCTCAGGCCGGCAGGGCCAGCATGCCTTCATAGAAAATTCATAGAAGACATCGACCCGTTGACATGACCCGAGCGATCGGCGCGCATCCGTCGAAGCTCATGACCGGCGATCACGGTGGCGGGATCGAGAGCTGTGGCGTGGGCGGATGCCTACAATTACCAGCACTGCAGTGGCAGTCCGGTAAACGGGAGACAGGACACCCCGTGGGTCCTTCAACCGGCGTGTTTGATGTCGGCGGTCAGCGGCTGGTCACTCCGCCAATTCGGGGGCGGGCGGACGAGCTGAAACTGATCGGCGCGCGGGTTACGGCAGCAGCACAGGGTCGAGGGGGCGTGCTGGTCATCGAGGGCCCGCCGGGCATTGGCAAGACTCGGTTGCTGACCGAGGTGATAGCGCTGGCCGACAAGTCCGGGGTGCGCGCCCTGTTCGGTGAGGCGTTCGAGTATCAGCAGGCGGTGCCGTTTTTCTCGCTGTTCATGGCGACGCTGCGCGCCGATCCCCCGGTCGGTGATGTTGAGGCGCTGCGCCGGCTGGGCGACTCGGCGGATCTGAGCTATTGGGTGGTGCACGATCTGGCCGACGCGATTTATGCGGCGGCCGCGCAGACCCCGGTGGCGATCGTCTTGGAGGACATCCACTGGGCCGATAACGGCACGTTATTGGCACTGCGATCGCTCACCACCGTGCGGCCGGATGCTGCGGTGTTGTGGGTGTTGACCGCGCGCACGGGGGCGGGCGGGCCGGCGGTGCAGGAGACCTTGTCGGTGCTGCAGCGCGCGGGGGCGGCAGTTGTGCGGGTCGGCGCGATGTCGCCGGACGCGGTTGCCGACATGGTCCAGGACGTCGTGCGGGCGAGCGTGGATGAATCTTTGCTGAATTTGGCCAGCAAGGCGCACGGAAACCCCTTCTTGGTCACCGAGCTCGTCGGGGGTCTGGGCGAGGAGGGCCGACTCAACGTCAGCGGCGGGCGTGCGGTGGCCACCGGACACGCGCTGCCGCGGCGTCTGGGCGCCACTATCCAGCAGCGCCTAGACATGCTTTCGCCCGGTGCGAGCGAGGTGGTGCGAGTGGCGGCGGTGCTGCCCGACCGGTTCTCGGCCGGACTGCTGGCCGCGATGTTGGAACGCCAGCCGGCATCGTTGCTGTCGGCTCTCGACGAGGCGGTGCGCGCCGATCTGCTCGTCGAAGACGGTGAGCGGCTGAGGTTTCGGCACGATTTGTTGCGCGAGTGCACCCGGCAGTCGTTGCCGCAGTCGCTGCGGCGAGCCATGGAGCGCCAGTCGGCGTCGGTCATGCTGAATATCGGCGCGGCCCCGGCCGAGGTGGCCATGCAGCTCGCACGCAGCGCCGAGCCTGGGGACACGGAGGCGATCGGCGTGCTGCGGCAAGCCGCACAATCCGTTGGCCACAGTGACGCCAGTGCGGCTGCCGATTTGAGCAAGCGTGCGTTGGAGCTATTGCCCGCCCAAGACCAGGAACATGGGCCACTGGTCGCCGAAACGGTGGAGTTGCTCAACCGAGCCAGCCGCTATCAGGAGGCCGAAGACTTGGCCGTTGCGGCGCTATCGGAGGCGGTGTCACCGGAAGAGGAAGCCGAAATCCGCCTGCGCCTGGCAACGCTCAATAAGCACAGCACGCAACGGCGCGTCGAGGAGAATCGCCGAGCGTTGCAGTTGGTCAAGGTCAGCGAGGTCACCCGGGCACGGCATCTCGCGTGGCTGGCCTACAACCTTGCGCTGCAAGAACAAGGTGGACAGCAGCGCGCGGCGGCCGACGAAGCTGCCGCGGCCGCGGCAGCGACCGGCGACCCCGAGGCCACGATCCTGGTCGAGGTCACCCTGGCCTTGCTCGACGGTGGTGAGGGGCACGCGGGCCGCGCCCTACGCCGCCTCGAAGACCTTTGCCCGTTCGCGCGCGCAAGTGGAGTCACCGCGGCTCGTGACCTGGCCGCAGTCCACTACGCACTGCTGCTGGCGGCGGTCGGCCGGTTGGATGATGCCGCGGCTCAGGTAGCCGACGGCATGGACCAAGTCCGCCGGGAACGCGATGCGATGGCCCTTGATCTGTGGACCATGATCGACGGGCTGGTCCATATGTCCGCGGGCCGGTTGTCTGCTGCGCGCGCCGCGGCCGAGTCACTGCCGCCGCCACGGGGGACCGGCGTGGCCGAGCCGGGCATGATCCGCTCGGTGATTCTGGCTGAGGTTGCGGCGGCCACCGGCGATCGAAACTTATTGCAGCAGATGGTTAATGACGTGCGCGAGGCTACTGGCTCATCTCTGGTAGGTCGTGCGGTGGCGCATGTGCTCGCGCTGGCGGCCTGGGAGCGCGACGACATCCATGACGCGATGCGCTGGCTGGCCGGCGTCGCCCTACTTGGATCACCACTCGGGCCCCACGTCTTAAAGCGGGTGATGTTGGGTGCGCGGGTGGCATCGGCCGCCGCCGATGCCGGCTTGCGTGCGCGCGTCGTGCAGGCGATTGACCTTCTCGAGCGTGAGCGGCCGGCGATTCCAGTGTTCGCCGGGGTCGCCGGGTATGCCCGCGGAATACTCGAGCGTGACGCCCAGGCGCTGGTGGCGGCCGCGGACGTGCTTCGCCCGTTGACGCGGCCGATTCTTTACGCCATAGCCGCCGAGGATGCGGGCAGTGAACTCGCACGCAGTGGTCGTAGTGACGAGGCGGTTGATCAGCTCAACGCCGCTTTCGACACCTACATGCGGCATGAAGCGCTCGGCGCCGCACGACGCGTGGGCCGCGAGTTGCGCCAGTTAGGTGTGGAACGCCGTATCGTCAGCCAGCCGCGGGCGAAAGCGGGTTGGGACAGTCTTACCGACTCCGAGCTCAAGGTCATCAACCTCATCGCACAGGGCGTCACCAATCGCGCCGCAGCCGCGCAGCTGCACCTCTCCCCTCATACGGTGAAAACCCACATCCGCAGTGCGTTCGCCAAGCTGGGAATCAACTCCCGCGGCGAATTGACTCGGTTCGTGCGCCGGGTGTGACCGACCCACCCCTCAGCACCGCCCCCGCTTAGCTCTAACCCCACCCGGCCGTAAACATCGCCCCTCGGGGCGATGGTTGTGCGGCGCCCTCGCTGCGACCGTAGTCGCTATCAACCGTGAGCACGCGCGGAAAGAGCAACGATGCTCTTCTGCAATCGCAACACCCGAAACACGCTTCCTGCCAGGGAATTACAGACTGCGGCACCGAAGAAACACAACCGAACAAAACCACGAAAGAACCGTAAGGAGAACCATCCAATGATCACCAACCCGTTCCAGAGGAAGGCCTATGACGCGGTCGCAGCCGCACTTCCCTTCGCGATTGATCCCGCGAAGATCACCGTGGAGCCTGGGGTGTCGTACCTGCCGAGCCCGGTCAAGCTGCACGACTACGCCGCCGGTGTGATGGCCGCGTTCGGCTCGGTCGTCGAACACATCGGCCGCGTTCGCGGGCTACCGGCCCAGACCATGACCCTGAACCGCCGGCTGAGCGGGTTTCATCTCAACGAGCTGCAGACCCAATTCCTCAACGGCTACTCGGTCATTACTGACAACTGGCCGATGGGCGCCGACAACGGCACCTATCGCACGAAGGACGGGCGCTATGTGACGATGATCGGGCTTTTCCCGCACTTGGCCCTTGGGCTGACGGCCTATCTGCAGTGCGCGAATACCCCGGAGGCGATCCAGGCGGCGGTCGAGAATTACACCGCGCAGCAGCTCGAGGATGAAGTCGCTCGGCTCAACCTGGCGCTGGGCATCGTGCGTACCCCCCAGGAATGGCGTGCCCACCCGCAGGGAGCCGCGATGGCCAAGCTGCCCGTGTTGGACATCAACCACCGGGGCAGCACCAAGAAGCGTGTGCTGGGCACCGCCAAGTATCGCCCGCTCGAGGGTGTGCGGGTGGTCGCCCTGACCAACGTCGTTGCCGGTCCCACCGCCGGGTTTGTGCTGGCCGAGCAGGGCGCCGATGTCATCTCGGTTCATGCGCCCCACGGCGACTGGATTTCCGCGATCATTCTGAGCGTCGGCTGGGGCAAGAAAGAAATCCTGACCGACATCAAGAGTCCTGACGGGCAAAAGCGCTTGATCGACCTGCTGGCCAGCGCGGACGTGCTGCTCAGCAGCCAGCGGCCCGGTGCGCTCGACCACCTCGGTCTGACCCAGGCCGAGCTGCGGGAAATCAATCCCAATCTCGTGTACGCGCCCGAGTCGTGGGCCCCGCCCGGTACGCCCTGGGCTGAGCGCCGCGGATTTGAGCAGATTGCGCAGGCGGTCACCGGCACCATCCACCTGCATTCCGAGGGTCTGGGGCTGCAGGCTCCCACCGTGGTCCCCGCCCTGATGAATGACCATGTGACCGGCTGGCTGTTGGCCATTGCGGTGGTGGCGGCGCTGGCCGAGCGGGAAGAGAAAGGCGGTTTCTGGCACGTCGACACGTCGCTCATCCGTACGTCGATGTTGGGCAACGAGCTCGTGGGGTCGGTCGATGATGAGCCCTACGCGCCGGTCACCGTGCAGGACCTCATCGACTACGGCGTGGACCAGGACACCCCGTGGGGCACCTTCACGCGGTTCGCTCCGCCCGTGGCGTTCAGCCACACGCCTTCGATGGCATTGCGCGCCACTTCGTGGCCGGGCAGTGACTCCGACACCATCGGGTGGACCGTGAACCCGGCCGGCGACGCGCCGCCGCAGGTGCCGCACTATCCGTCGAAGTTGGCGCGCGAGGGTCGCATCCGCAACTTGGTGCCCAATTTCGGCGTCGAGGATCGCGGGGATGGCGGCGGCGTCGTCAGCCTTGTCTCCAAACCGGAGGCCTTCGAAGCCCAGCTGAAGAAGTACGCAGCAGCCCGCGTCTAAGCCTTAGGCACCCGGGCATGGGCCCGCGATCGAAACACCCGAAAATGGTTTTCTCCCAAGGAATTACAACCGATACACCTCATTGAAAGGAAACATCATGACCAGCAACACATTAGACACGTCCAAGTCTGACCTGCTCGACACGGTCATTGTCGCGCACGGCAACCTCAACCGCTGGCGCTCGCTCCACCAGTTGACCGCGAAGGTCTCCGCTGGCGGTGTGCTCTGGGGCCTCAAGGGCCAGCCCGGCATCCTCAAGGACTACACGATCACGCTCAGCCCGAATCTGCAGTCCGCGACCCTGGCGCCGTTCGCGGCCCCCGACCTACGCACCACTTACACGCCCGACCGCGTCGCCATCGAGACCGTGGACGGCCGGCTGGTCGAGGAGCGCACAAACCCCCGCGCCTCCTTCAGCGGCCACACCCTGCAGACCCCGTGGGACCGGCTGCACGCGGCGTACTTCGCGGGCTATGCGATGTGGAACTACCTCACCGAGCCGTTCACTTGGGCCGAGCCGGGCTTCTCCACCGTCGAGCTCGAGCCGTG
>Ga0306919_10000641_pt1 | contig 15719 bp, 16 predicted proteins | sample flu12Cox44000172_FD_203764 | JGI IMG/M metagenome (GOLD analysis project Ga0306919, IMG submission 203764) | Lab enrichment of tropical soil microbial communities from Luquillo Experimental Forest, Puerto Rico - flux4day.12C.oxic.44.000.172 (v2)... | ecosystem: Environmental > Terrestrial >... | reverse complement strand
TATGCCACCGGTTGTTTGTTTTCTAAAAGGAACCCTGATTTGGACTCCTTCCGGAGAGAGCAGAATCGAAGACCTTGGTGTCAATGATCTGGTTGTTACCGCTTCGGGCGGGGCAACGTCAATTCAATGGGTATGGCGACGGCGCTTTGAGCGGCAGCCGGGCCAAGAATGGGCCGAAGAGATCGCCCCGGTTCGGGTGGCGCGGTCAGCTCTTGGACTAAACACCCCACATCGGGACCTGTATCTGTCGCGGTATCACTGCCTGTATATTGATGGCGTATTGATTCCGGCGGTAGATCTCATCAACGGTTCGACCATCGCCAGAGTCGACGCCATGCACCTGAGAGAGATCGAGTATTTCCATATCAAACTTGAGCGTCATAGCGTGATCTACGCCGAAGGTGCCGCTTGCGAGACACTCCGAGCGATCACTGCAGTCAATTCTGACAGTGTTGAATTTGAAGAATACCGACGGGTATACGGAGAGCCCTCTTTGCCGGACGAGCCCGTTGCCCCTGTGCTCGGGTACAATGGAGGGAGGGCGAGGCTGCGAGGGCGCATTCGAAGTGTCGTCTCGCATGTGGTCGATGTTCGCAGCAAGCTTGAGATTGTGCGCGACGATTTGAAGGAAAGGGCGCGGACGCTCGATACTTGACGAGTTAGCGCAAGCATCTTTGACAGGGCCGCTGAATTGGCGGCCCTCTTTCTTTACGGGGAGTGGCTTGCCTTCACTCGCTTGGCGCAGCCGAAGGCCCAAAAAGCTCCAAAACGTGATGGCGATCACGGAAGTCCTTGCTCTGTTTTGGCAATCTCCACACAATCAAAAAAGGGGCACGCCATGATACCCGCAATTTTCGCTTTAGGTCTCGCCACAGGCATCGCGCTGACAACGGCCTTTGCGCTTGGTCTTCTCCCACTGCTTTTGATCTGAGCAGATGGCCACGAGTTTTCCGGACGTGATCGATTACTTTGCGATTGGCGTCTCCTTGCGCTGCTGGCTGTCGCAAGGCTCTTTCCGCCACCTGATCGGGCACAATAGGCTGGCGTGCTCTCAATAATCGGCGGCGCGAATACGACGACGGGGAGCAAACTTATGCCATTGTCCACGCTTCTGCCGTTCGCTCTTATCGCGGTGATCGGGATAGTTGTGTTTTATGCAGCGTACCGAGCCGGAGCTTGAGCGTAGCGCGACCGAACAATTAGCAAAAGATACGTTGCGCTGCTGCTGGCGCAATCGACGAACTACTACCCAAAAACTTTAAACACCAGCACAAGCAAGCCGAGCAAGATGATAAGACCGACCAACATAATCCTGACGACGGTTTTCGTTTGAGCTTGCGCCTGCGCCTCACGTTTTCGTGCGGCAGTCGCAGCGTCTAAATCGGTTGGCATGATTAGCGGCCTCTCTGAGTGATCGAGGTTGGGCTATCAGCGACCCCTATCGTTGCCGCCTTGGTCGCTTATCGAGCTTTGTGCAAAGCCATTGCGCCCGCCCAAAGCATACATGCGATCAAACCGCCAAAGACGATGTAATCGGCAAGGTGCATAGCGTCGTCCCCACCAATGTGCCCCGGTAGCATGTCGTGGGCATATCAGTGTGACAGACCGCCGTGACAGAACGTCGCTTCCCCTCACCCTGGACGATTGAAGACCAGGCAGCCTGCTTTATGATCCCAATTTTTAGGAGCCATTTATGAAACTAAAGCTCGTTGTCGCCATCTCCGCTCTTGCGGCAATACAGGCGCTTGCTCACGCGCAACAGAGTGGTCCGCCAAACGTACCGAAGCCAACAAAGGCGGATGCTCAAAACGTCGTCCAGATAATCACCAGCGATAAAGCGAAAACGCAGGCCTATTGCGATTTAACCAAGTTCGAAGAGGTCAGCTCAAAGCAGTTCGGTAAACGACGGACGGTCGAGATGCTCACCAAACAGGCCGAAGCGCTGGTCGATAAGCTCGGTCCCGAATACTTCAAATTGATGGACGGATTGGAGCAAGTCGATCCCAATTCCAATGAAGCCAAGGAATTTATGTCCATACTTTCAGAGCTTGATAAGAACTGCAACAAGTAGGGCGGCGATCAGCGGCCAAGTTGCTGACGAAGGATGAGGCGAGAAGGATTGCGGCGAACATCGCCAAGCTGCCAGAGATATTGCGCAAGACTTGATACGCGGAACGTCTTATAATGGCTCGGAGTGGTGTTAGGCGCGACGGAGAACACCACAATGACAATGCAAGTGATGCCATTGGTGATTTTCTGGGCGATCGTGACCGCATTCTTAGTCTGCGGCTGCATCCTCACGCGCAAACCAACGAAGAAGCTCTAAGAGAAACGCGGTTATTGGATTGGCAGCAGCGCGCCGGTCATCAAAGAAGCCTTCTACGCAAATAAATAGCCCCGACAGTCGCCGGGGCTAAGCGTAGGGGCACTGACTGGAGCGCGTGTATGAAGAATAGGCAACCGCGTCAGTCAGGTGGTGAATATACTTATCTGCTCACGACGCTTTGGCTGTCAATTACGGATGTTTACGTAGGCAAGGCGGATTGCCGAGAACATCGCCAAGCTGCCAAATTTTCTGACGAAGACGCGTTAAGCTGCACGACGTTTCGCAGATCACGGGTAACGCCTGCGGGTAACAAAATAGGCCAAAAATGGCAGCGTTGGCGCCAGTGGCAGCACCAGAGAACGCGGCAACGAAGCGGCGACTTGCCAATCTACGCCCGTTCAAACCCGGCCAATGCGGCGCCGAGGTGAAGTCCAAGCGGTATTTGCTGCATTTACAGCGCTTTATCGACGATCTTGGCGTTCGTGATCTCGGCGAATTGCCCGGCATTGATCAGATCGCGGTCGAACAGATCATTCAGCAACTACTTCGTGCCGAGCGATGCAAAGATCACGCCGAGTCGGCGCGATGTAGCCGGAACGCCCGTGAGTGGACGCGTCAATTGCTAGATCGCCGTGCCGGCAAGGCCGCGCCGGTTGGCTCTGATCTCGACGCCTACCTCGCGCATAAAGGCGTTGCCGAACCATGAAAAAGAACGTCTCGCTCCGGGAAGCGCTCAGTGATCCTAAGCTGCTCGGCGATGCCTTGCCCGGTGATAGCTGGGCCGCATGGCGCACAATCCTGATCGCCGCCATGGGCGAGGAATTGACGTCCGAAGAACGCGCAGTGTTTGCCAAACTTACTGGCGGCCGCGATCACGAGCCCGGCGAGATGGTCGAGATGCTGCTCGTCGTCGCTGGGCGTAGATCGGGTAAATCGCGCGCCTTGAGCGTGTTGGCGACCTATCTTGCCTGTCTGTGCGATTGGAGTGAGCACTTATTCATCGGCGAGGTTGGCACCGCGTTATATCAAGCGCCGACACAAAGGCAGGCAGCGTCTGCTTTCAAATACGCGACCGACCTGATCGATCACGTCGAACTGCTCGGCAAAACGGTTGAGGGTCGGACATCGGATTGCTTATCGCTTCGGCGTTCAATTGAGCTGACGGCGCAGGCGGCGAATTGGCGGTATTCACGTGGTACGACCTGCATTTGTGTTTGCTTGGACGAAACCGCGTTCTTTCACAACGCGGAGGATTCCGCGAATTCAGATGAGGAATTGCTGACCGCGTTAATGCCTTCGCTGTCTACTACCGGAGGGCCGATGCTCATTGCGTCGTCGCCCAACACGATGGAGGGCATCGTTTTCAAGCTGCACGCTCGGCATTTTGGCGCTGCCGGTGATCCGAAGATATTGGTGGTTCAGGCGGACAGCCGAGCGCTCAATCCGTCTCTCCGGCAGTCGGTGGTTGATCGTGCCTATCAGACCGATCCTGAAAAGGCCGAAGCCGAATATGGCGGTCAGTTTAGGGAGCCGCTGGCAGGCTATTTGACGCGCGAGCTAATCGAGCGCTGCGTCGAGCCGGGCATTTCCGAGCGGGCGATGTTGCCCGGCGTGCAATATGTCGCCTTTGTGGATTGTGCGAGCGGTACCGGCACCGATTCGTTCGCTTGCTGTATCGGTCATGAGGCGCGCGATTCTGATCGTGACGTCTGTGTCATCGATTTGCTGATCGCGCAGAAACCGCCGTTTGATCCCTACGTGTGCACGGCTGCGCTCGCCGAACATTTGAAACGGTGGGGCATCAGCACCGTGATGGGCGATAATTGGGCGGGCGGCTTTCCGGTTTCGGCGTTCGCCAAGAACGGCATCACCTATCAGGCATGTCCGTTATCGGCGTCGGAGCTTTATCTACACAGTTTGCCCGCATGGACGAGTGGTACCGTCGCCATGCTCGACAATCCCAGAGCCATCGATGAGCTGACGAGCTTGCGGCGAAAGGTTGGGCAGGGTGGCAAGGAGCACGTAATTCACATGCGCGGTCACCACGACGATCTCGCGAATACTATCGCGGGCGTGATTTATCGCCTGACACCAATGCAGCCGGTTGTGTGTAGTTGGGGCGGCATCGGCGTGGTATCGAGGCCGCGCGACTATCACGGGCTGTACCTCGGTGAGGCCGACGAGAACATGGCGGCGTGGTTGCGCTCGCAAGGCTAAGTGGTCAATCGCGCATCGCTGTCGTCGCCATGAAATCGCGCCCCGGTGCGCGGTCGTATAAAAGGTTCGGCGTAGCTGCGAAGAGGACCGCATGAAGGCAGCGCGTGGCGAACCGCCAGCGCAGCGTTTAGCTCCTGGACTGCATCTGACTTGCGCAGGATATTCTCTGCTGAAAAAAACAAAATGTGCGACCGACGCGGATTTCAAAGTTGTCGGCCTCGTACTCGACGCGGCGCAGCCCCAAAGTTGGCCACAATCGCGCTAACTTCGACGATCGCCGAGCTTCAGTTTTCAGTGTGCGGGGACATTACTTACATGGGGACACGGTGTGATTTTCGCAATGTGCCGCACGGCCGGGGGCGGCAAGGCTTAATTGATTGCGAAAACGCTAGGTGAGGCCGTGACAATAAGCGACGACGATCAACTCCTCATGCATCGTCTTCGAACGCATGTCACATCGCTTGCCGAAGGAATTGGCGAGCGCAATGTTTTCAACCCCGAGGCGCTTCGACGCGCGGCATCCTATATCGCGGCTGAATGGGGCGCTCTGGGCTACGGCGTAGAGCGGCTCGAGTACGACGTCTCCGGAATTCGCTGCGCAAACCTTATCGCCACACACGAGGGGAGCACACGTCGCAACGAGATTTTACTACTGGGCGCGCACTATGACTCGGTCGTTGGCAGTCCAGGAGCCAATGACAATGCCAGCGGCGTTGCCGCGCTGCTGGAAATATCCCGAATGTTCCAGGAGCTTAAACCGGCGCTCACAGTCCGATTTGTCGCCTTCGTCAATGAAGAGCCGCCATTTTTTTCAACTGACCAGCAGGGAAGCCTGGTGTACGCCCAGGCGGCCCGGCGTCGGGGTGACGACATCCGGCTGATGGCATCGCTTGAGACCATCGGGTGCTACAGCAGCAAACCAGGCAGTCAGCGTTACCCGCCGTTGTTCCGGTTTTTCTATCCCGACCGCGGCAACTTCATCGGAATCGTATCGGACTTTCGCTCCAGTGCGGCGATGCGGCGGCTTGCTTCCGCGTTTCGCGCCCACTCCGACTTCCCTATGCAGACTGCTTCGACGTTCCGGTTCGTTCCCGGAGTGGCATGGAGCGACCACGATTCATTCTGGCGCCAAGGCTACTTTGCCGTGATGGTCACGGACACGGCGTTCTACCGCTACCGGCACTACCACGCTTCCACCGATACGCCCGACAAGCTTTCCTATCCGGAGTTCGCAAACGTTACGCTTGGCCTGTTCAGGGCGTTCGCAGTCCTCGCCAGTGAGGGGGTAAATCCCTCCTCACCCCAGAAACTGAATGCGTAAATGTGACCATCGGCGCCGACATACAGACGGTCTGGCGCGGACCTGCGGTGAATGATCTCAATCTCCAAGCCAGGTAGACGCGCGCTCGCGTGCGTCGTGTCGTCTTCGATTTGCTGGTTCGACAAGCATTTCTCCATCTAGCGAACCCCAAGACTCAATCCCCAAAGCGATCAACGGTTAGTGAGTGAGGCTCGCAATGGGCTTGGAATTATGGTCTGATTTACAGCGTTCGTTCCCCTTTGTTCATCACGAATGGAGGAGTTAATGTGCTGGGAAATGGACTACAAGCTCTTCGACGAATTGAAGAAGGCGCAGGAAGCTCGGATTAAGCAAGAGCAGCGCGGTGAAGTCATCACCAAGCTTCTGAACGAAGCCAATAAACAAAGCGAAAAGACGGACGTCGCAGAAACGCCGATCAAAGAGGTCGCACCCGCGAAATAGCCTAGCGTTGCGATTAGCCTAGTTCGGTTTCGATAGAGCGTGCGGAGGGGGGAGAGGTTTTCCTCGCCATCTCCTCGAGGCGGCCGGCGAGCTTGTTGAGTTGCCATTTGCGGGCGAGCGCAGCGGCCTTGTGCCAGGTCGGTGTCTGCGCCGCGATCGTCGGCAGCGGCGCTTTCTTGTCCATGGTGGCGATGGAGCGGTAAAGCTTGAGATCCTCGGCCTGCTTGGCGAAGCGTCCCGCTTTCAGCAGCGCGGCGAGACTGCCGTATTGGCGAATCAGCGCAGCGGCACCGTGCGCGCCGATGCCAGGCGCGCCCGGGAGTCGGTCCGACGGATCGCCGCGCAGCGCGATAAAATCCGGCACCTGCTTGGGCGCGACGCCGTAGCGCTCGCCCACCTCCTTCGGCCCGATGCGCGCCATTTCGCCGGCCTTTACCGGGTAGAGGATCGTGGTTTTTTCCGATGCGAGCTGGAAGGTGTCGCGGTCGCCGCTGGCAACGAGCACGGTGCCCCCGCGTCTCTCCTCGGCCGCCGCCGCTGCGGCGAGAAAATCGTCGGCCTCGTAGCCAGCGCGCCGGGCATTGGCGAAGCCGCAGGCGGCGACAAATTTCGGGATCAGTTCAAGCTGCTCGACGAGCTCGTCGTCGAAGTCGCGGCCGCTCTGATAGGCCGGAAAAGCCTTGTGCCGGTAGGTCCCCACTTCGAGCGTATCCCAGCCGACCAGCACCGCGCGCGGCCGCTCGGTGCGATAGAGCTGCAGCAAGCGATTGGCGAAACCGAGGATCGCGCCCGCCGGCCGCCTGCCATCGCGGCGGATCGTCTTCGGCAGCGCATGATAGGAGCGGTGCGCGAAGGAATCGCCGTCGATCACCAGCAAAGGACGACGCTCGGGTCTAGCCTTGCTCCGCTCCTTCTCACGCGATGGGGCGAGCAGTGAGCGGGAATCCACAGCGGGTCCGCGCTCGCGCGGGGAGGAACGGCCGCCGGCTGCTTGCTTCAACTCTACCCAGGCTGGCGCGTGGTCGCTGGCGCCGGCTTCTCCGCGCACCTTGCGGTCGACGCCGGCGGCGGCGAGCCGCTTCGCTGCCAGCGAGCTCAACAGCAGATGATCGATGCGCAGCCCGGCATCGCGCGGCCAGCGGTTCCGAAGATAGCTCCAATAGGTGTAGAGCGCGGCGTCGGGATGCAGCGCACGGAGGGCGTCGCGCCAGCCCTGCCTGAGCAGTTTCTGAAACTGCGCGCGCGGCGCCGGCTGCAGCAGCGCGTCGTCGGCATAGGAGCGCACCGCGTAAATATCGCGATCGGTCGGCACCACATTGTAGTCGCCGGCGAGCACCACCGGCACGCCAGCAAGATAAAGCTCTTTGGCGTGCGCCAGCAGGCGCTCCATCCAGGCGAGCTTGTAGTTGAATTTCGGCCCCGGCTGCGGATTGCCGTTCGGCGCATAGAGCGAGGTGACGATGATGCCGTTGACCGCCGCCTCGATATAGCGCGCCTGCCTGTCATCGGGATCGCCGGGTAATTCGCGCCGCGTCACGATCGGCTCGCGGCCGCGCGCCAGGATGGCGACGCCGTTCCAGGTCTTTTGGCCACGCCACACAGCGCCGTAGCCCGCCTTCTCAATCGCGGCCTCGGGAAATTCGCGGTCGGCGGCCTTAAGCTCCTGCAGCGCGACAACGTCCGGCTTTTCGGCGCGCAGCCAGCGGATCAGATTACCGAGCCGCTTGTTCACGTCGTTGATGTTGAAGCTCGCTATCTTCATCAGAGAAGCAGACATTCGTGGAAGAGACATCCCGGCAAGTTACAGTTGTACCAAGTACTCGTTCGTCGCGTTTGCCGTGGCACCACCGACAGCGTAGAGTTTTTAAATCTCGTCGGAGGAAGCAGATATGAGCGTACTCGACGATTATTTAGTTGATCCCAAGCTATCGCTCCTGGACAAGACGCGCATTCAAGCCCAGGTGTTGGTGCCGGTGCTGCGAGCGCTGCGCGCAGAACTGGGAAAGGCGAAAGCTGACGCTATCGTCAAGCAAGCCTTGCGCGATTGGTCGAAACAGCTGTTTGCGGCCATCGGCAGCAGCGTCGATGGTAGCCCGCGCCGCAAATGGTCGGCTATGCATACGGCCATGGCCGAAATTACCGAGCACGAAGTTACGGTGGATATGCTGCGCCATGATAAGGAAGCGCTGGAATTCGATATAACGCATTGCCGATTTGCAGAGTTCTTTCGCGCACTCGGTGAGCCTGAACTCGGCGCGTTACTGATATGTGAGACCGATTTCGACATTGCCGCGGCCGGCAGCGGCGAAGTCACTTTCACCCGTGACCAGACTATCATGCAAGGCGCGCCGAGCTGCACGTTCCGCTACAAGTTCGCACCGCGACAATGAACACTAAATGTAGTATCCCGCGCGGCGGCACGAAGTCCGCTTTGGGTCAAAAGCGGACATCAGTTCGGTTCGAGTGACTCTACGACATTGTACGCCATCACAGGGCGGCGAATACCCTTCAGCGCAAACTCGCCGACAGGCTCGACCGCCACGACCTGCTCGACGGACTGCCGAACTCGCGGGCTGACGAGGATTTGGGCGGGTTTGGCTTCATCGCAAAGACGCGACGCAACGTTAGAGACGGTCCCGATCGCTGCGTAATCCCGGCGACCCTCAAATCCAATCGTTCCCAGCGTTGCAAACCCATGCGCGATGCCGATCCCGAAGCCGAGGTCATGGCCGAGGTCGCGCCATTTTTCAATCAACCCGCCGATTGCCGCCCGCATATCGAGCGCCATCAAGACGGCTTGCAGCGCCGGATTCTCGACTGGGACAGGATCATTGAAAATGACCATCACCCCGTCGCCGGCAAATCGCTCAAGCGTACCGCCGTACTTGAAGATGATGTGACCGATAGCATTATGGTAGTCGCGCAATAGCGCCATGACGTCTTCGGGGTCCGAGCTTTCCGAAAATCCGGTAAAGCCGCGCAGATCGCAGAATAGCGCTGTGATCTCCCGGCGGTGGCTTTCAAGTTGTTTTTCCGTCCCGGAGGCGACGATCAGATCGGCGACCTGCGGCGGCAGGAAACGGCGTAGCCTGCTCATGCGCTCGATCTCGCCGACTTGGTGGGCGACGCGCTGTTCGAGCTGCTCGTTCAGCTTCGCTATTTCCTGCGAGCGCATCTCCAGCTGTCCCGTTCGTTGCCTCAGTTCGTTCAAAAGCCGGGCGTTCTCGATCGCGATCACAGCTTGGGCAGCAAAATTCGTGATCAGCTCAACCTGCTTATTGGTAAATGGCCGTACCTCTTGGCGGTAGATACCGATCGCACCAATCAATTCGCCCTCTTTGAGCATCGGCACGTTGAGAAAACTTCGCGCGCCGCCCAGTTCAGCTGTCGCAACGCGAAGAGGGTCGCGGTCGGCGTAAGCCTGCTCGGCTCGTGTATCGATGATATGGACAGTTTGCTTATCGGCGGCGACGCGGCCCAGGCCAGTCCCTGGACTGGGGCGGATCGGCCCTCGGTTCAGATATTCCTTGTATTCGGCTGTCACGCCCAGCGTTGCAACCGCTGTGTAAGCGCCATCATCGAAGCGAAACAATATCCCGATTTTAGCTCCGCAAATTCGTGTCGCGTTCTCCAGGATTGACCGAAAAACCGGCTCCAATTCGCCTGGGCACGAACTGATCACTTTCAGGACCTCGAAAGTGGCCTTCTGTTGCTCCAGCGACTCGCTCAAGTCCGCCGTCCGCTGCCGCAGCTCATTGAGCAAGCGCGCGTTCTCAATCGCGATGACCGCTTCGGCCGCAAAGTTCGAGAGAAGTTCAACTTCCTTGTCAGAGAATAGCCTTGCCTCTGCCCGCCGGACTGCGATTGTACCGATCGCATAGCCTTCGCGCATCAGAGGAACTGCGATTATTGTGCGATAGCCATCCCGTCGTGCAATGGCGCTGCCTTCGGGAAATTCTTCGGATTCGGCCTGGAGGTCGAGAAGGTGGATCAGCCTCGATTCGAGCATCGCGCGGCCAATGACAAGATCGCGGGTCAGCGGCCTGGTTCCGCCCACGACAGGAGAAGTCGGAATGATGCCTCCATAGTGCGCGACGTAGCGCACCATATTACCTTCACGCAGCTGAATGTAGACGTCAAAAGCGTCACACAAGCGGGCAGCATTTTCAGCAAGAGCATCAAGCACAGGCCGCAAATCGTTAGGCGAAGAGCCGATAACGCGCAGCGCGTCCGCGGTCGCAGTCTGTAGCTCCAACGATTGCCGCAACTCGCTCAGCAGCCGCGCGTTCTCGATGGCGATCACGGCTTGGGTGGCGAAGTTCTCAAGCAAGGAAACTTGCTTGTCAGTAAAGGGAGAAACCTCCTGGCGAAAAATGCTCACTATCCCGATCAGCTGGTCGCCTTTGAGCATTGGGACGGCCAAATAGGTTCGTATCCCGCCAAGCTCAACGGCGGCAACAATCGATGGACTGCGTTCAATGTAGGCTTCCTCGGCAGCGGCATCGACGACGTGAATTGTCTTCCGTTCCGATATCACTCGACCGAAGGGGGTTTTGTGGCTGGGCCGGAAGGGGGCACGCCTGCGCTGCTCGATCAAAGTTGATGGCGTGTTATGTGATGCGACTAGGCTCAGAGCGTCGCCATTCCATCGATAGACGTTTCCAAACTTCGCCTCGCAGATGCGAACTGCCTTTTCCAGGGTGGCCTGGAATACTGGTTCCAATTCGCCTTGCGAACTCGATATGACGCGCAGGACCTCAGACGTCGCCGTCTGCTGCTCCACCAATTCTGCAAGGTGCTTTTGCGCCTCGATGAGTTCGCGGGTTCGCTGATCAAGTTGCTTTTGAATATTGACAGGCGAGGAAACGTGACGACGGGCGATCGTCGCTTTACGGTGCTTGGGCTTAATCGTTCTTGGGCGCCGCGGCATATCACCAGCAAATCAACGCGCTGAAGCCCTCGCTGACAGTTAGGAAAACAGCCAGGAATTGAGCAAGGTATCACAGCTGCGCCGACATTGAGAGGGCCTTAGACTCAAGTAGAGTGTGTGGGGAGCATGGTGCGCTGTTCTAGGCCACCCATGTCCGCTTTGGGTCAAAGCCTGACATAGGAATCGGTCAACGCAATGTCCGCTTTGCCCCCAATCGTCCTACCGCTCCAGCACTGGCGGATTCACCTGCACCGCCCGTTATTGTTTTATTACTAACGTGAAGACGCCACGCGGCAACGGGGCCAACGAGTGTGCCAAGCACTCCAGTTCATGGCTCGCAGTACCCACCGTCGCAGATCCACGCATTCTGAGCGAACCATTCATGGTATAAATTGCAGTGTGGACAATATGTGTGGCTGAAGAACACCGGAGTGGAATGGAAGCTCTCCGCCGCAACATATTTGCCAGTAAAAATTGTCTCGTTAGTTTTTGGACATCGAATCATAAGTTTTCCCATGAGATAGCTCCGAACAAGGAGAAAGGCGCTCTCACCTATCCTGTGCAAAGCAAAGGTGTACGCGCTGCTGCAACCCAAGCATGTTCCTTTTATTCCATCGCGTCAGAAATTTTCCTCTGATCGCGACGATAAACCACCCTTGCGAGCGCAACCCGTTTTCTGTAATCTCGATATTCCTTCGAAGACCCCAATGAGAAAGTCGTACTGGTCAAGTCAATGGTCTGGCTGACGAACGACAGCCTCTTTCAGCCCAAAAGCAGAAGACCGCTAGTGATCAGGCTCATGCTGGCCGTGACGCCGTGGATACCAAATGCTGCGCCTTTTGTGCCGCCGTGCTTTAGGACGATCACAGCATCGGTTAGCTGAATGACCATTATGACCAGCAAGAAAGAACCGAGCAGTGGACTTGATCGATTGAAAACTAGCATCGCGGTGAATATACCCGCGCCAACGTCACGAATCGCTTTTACCGAAAGGTAGGCGTCCCAGCGGACATCGGGCACTACCGCCAAACCAAATCCTTCAGCGGCTGCATAGGGCGCAATAAAAAAGTTCGCACCAATAAGCAGAATAGTTAGTGCAATTGCAGCTGAAAGATAATGTCCAATGTCAATGATCATGGCGAGACAACATTTTCCATGTACTCGAGAGCGTCCACTTTATTAGCCAAGCAGCAAAGACTCCGAGGAACACTGCGGCGAGGACTAGTAATTGATAGAAATGCCACATCTGTGCTGCCTCATGGTCGGTTTGCAGTTCGATTTAGATTGAGCACCATCGCGCCCGGCGGCTTGCTATTCGAGTAGCAACTTCTGAGAAGATTTTTCCGATGCGATTATTCCAGTGCACGACCGACTTCATCTTCAACAATTACAGGGATGTACCACGGAGTGCAAAATCCGATTGTCGGGTTCGCGCTTTGTGTCAACTATTTAATCAATAAAACGAAATTGCATCTTGCGTCTCCGATCAGCGACCGCCTCAATGGGAAATCAAGCGAATCTCAACGACAAATCAACTGCACGGCAAAGTTTTTCATGCCTCACCGAAGCATTCTCTGGCGCGGCCTTTGAACCGAGGAACAGGAAACATGTGGATGAGAGGTGAGCTTTCAGTTCTGCAATGCGTACTGGCTGGGAGGCACGAGGGGCCGAGTTCTCACGGCATCTGATTTCCGAAGGTTTAAGGAATCCTGATGTGCTGACGCTGCTTGTCCTCGGCGTGATTGGCCTGTTCTTGGCGGTTTCGCTGGCGCTGTTGTTTCCACTTCCTGACGACGCTGCGGCCGCCCTTGCGCAGTTCTCCTGACTAGATGGGAACACACAGGAAATCGTCATCATGGTGCTGGTTTTGAGCGCACTGCCGATAGTGCACCGTACTGTTCCGCGGGTGTGGGTTTTCACTCATTGAATGCGCTCACCAGACGATCAGCAAAGATGAAGTGAAAGCCCTACAGGCGCCACAGTGGCAAGCTGCTAGTCTGTTGGTTCGACAGTAAAAGCTTGCTCAGTCAGGAAGCCCAGCTTTTCGCAGGCCTTCCGCGAACTTGGCGAGATCGTCCGGACGTAGAGGAAATACTTCGCCCAGGTTGGAGACGCGCAACGAAGGATCGAGTTCACGCATGTGCGCCATTGCTTCGTGCGCTTCACTCAAGTGACCGGCGAGCGCATTGCTGGCTGCGAGGACCCTATTGGCAGCTGGATTGTTGGGCTGTTCGCGTAACGCACTGTTTGCCCATCCAATTGCTTCGTGATAACGGCCGGCAAGGAAATGGGCGAAGGCGATCCCAACATGCATATTATAGAGGATAGGATCGAGTGGGCTCAGACGCATTGCGCGAGCGTGGTGCTCGATCGCCAAGTCCAGTTCACCTCGATAGGCCCTTACCCACCCGCTGAGATTCCATGCTGCCGCCAAGTTCGGATTTAGTACAAGTGCCCTATCAATGTAGGCTGCACCGTTATCAAGGTCACGAACAAACCAGACGAGCGCGTGCCCACCCCTGGACAAGGCGACTGCGTCATCTTTTCCGAGCTCCACGGCGTGCCGAGCGAGCCGTGCGCCTTCGGAAGATTCTTGCGCGCCGTCGATTACCCACCCATTGAGCTTCCGCCAGATGTAGCACCATGCGGCCATGCCATAGGCCGAGGCAAACCTGTGATCGAGCTCAATCGCCTTGTAGAATAGACGCAACGCCTCATCGTTCGCAGCCCTCGTCCATTGATGGACATTTGCCAGTCCGCGTAGAAAATTGTCGTAAGCGTCGAGGTTCTGTGTCGGCTTGCGCTTTGCGCGCTCGATCTCGGCTTGCTCCAGTTTCGGTGCGATTTCGCCCACAACGCGTGCCGCGACCTGGTCCTGTAGTTCGAAGACGTCCTCAAGTCCGCCATCGAAACGCTCGGCCCATAGATGTATCCCCGTTGAGGCATCGATGAGCTGCGCTGTTATGCGGATGCGGTCTGTCGCCTTGCGCACGCTCCCTGCAAGGATATAGCGCACGCCCAAATCTTGGCTTACTTGCTTTACGTCAACGGAGCGACCTTTGAAAGTAAAGCTTGAGCTACGTGCTATCACGAACAGCCAGCGCATGCGCGATAGCGCTGTTATAATCTCTTCAACGATGCCGTCGGAAAAATATTCTTGCTCGTGATCTCCGCTTATATTGATAAATGGCAGCACCGCAATAGCGGGCCGGTCCGGCAAAAGCGGGGTAAAGCGCGGCGGTTCTTGGATACCATTGGTTGCTGGACCAACCGACGCCCTCTCACCATTCTCCCACTGCTCGCTGACGTCGCCGACAAAGCGAAAGCCCTTACGGGCGATCGTTCGTATCAGCCGTTGCTCCTGGCCATTATCGGCGATGGATTTTCGGACCGCGTTGACGCGGCTGGTCAGTGTCGAATTTGATACGATCCGGCCACGCCAGACTGACGCGATGAGGTCGTCCTTGCTGACGACCCGTTCGCGGTTCTGTACGAGATGCACCAGCAGATCAAACACCTGCGGTTCCACCGCAATCGGGTCGCTGCCGCGGCGCAGTTCGCGCCGCTTGATATCAAGCATGTAATCGGCAAAGCGAAATTGCATCCGGCGTCCCCGCGCGGCCCACACCGCTTCTAGTACAGAAAAAGACCGTTGCTGATTGTGCCCCAGGTCACATAGCAATTTCGCCCAGAGCCGGAGTCAGAAAGCCCAGATTTTCGCTGGTTTTCTGCGTACTTGGCGAGACCGTCCGGGGGACGAAAAGAAAGCACTTCGCTCAGATTTGAGATACCCAACGAAGCATTGGGTTCATCGAGCTGCTGCACGAGGCGCAGTAGCGGCTCCGCCTAAATCGGCTCGCTGCCGCGGCGCAGTTCGCGCCGTTTAAGCATGTAATCGGCAAAGAGAAATCGAATCCCGCCCCCGCGGCATCGCCTCAACCAGAAATCAAGCGCATCTCAACCACAAATCAACCGCGGGGCAAAGCCTTTTACTTTTTTTCCCGGCATTCTCCCGACGGTTCTTCGAGCCGAGGAACGGATTGCAAGTCTATCTCGCCTATTTTGTCCGTCCATTCGCGTCTCATCTGCGATCCGTTCTGGAGACAATGATCCAACGCCACCCACCCTCGAAAACAAGTGAATGCGCCAAACTGAGCCGGCGGTTTGTCTCGTCTGCCTGCGGCGGTGAATAAAGGAAATCGAAAATGCTGAAACAGCCCGTTCATATAAGCGAATTTCCGCTAACGGTCGCACCTACACCGCCTGAGACGCCTAAGCGCCACCGTAGTCGTCTCCGCCGAATTTTCGATGCAGTCGTGGAAGGGCGTCAACGCAAGGCAGAACAAGACGTTCGACATCTGATCGGTCGGTCGGACGGGCATCTTTGCGATGAGATCGAGCGTCGGATTACTGAGCATCTGATGCGCAATTCGAGTGGAATTTAGGACGTGACATCCATGCAATGAGAACAGTGTCATCCAAGA